>ERZ773045.1513-NODE-1513-length-10270-cov-19.328928_pt1 | contig 10270 bp, 7 predicted proteins | sample MGYA00580635_ERZ773045 | MGnify/ENA primary metagenome ERZ773045 (study PRJEB29015, sample SAMEA2738115) | human oral metagenome | biome: human oral; feature: human-associated habitat; material: saliva | place: China | collected 2261 ...
GGTTAAGCCTTTCACCGCTAGTACTGTCATGTATTTACCTTTCTTTGTTTAAATATATTTCTAATATAAATCTTTAACATCCAAGTGAATAGTTCACTTGGACGATGAAAACTTATAACTTTCTTCTTTTTGGCTCTCATGAAAATAAGAGTTATTTTCTAACCTGCTATCTTATTTTTCTCAGTTTTAAAATCTCAACTGCAATATAACTTACTTGTCCAACTCCATAACCAATGTCATATGCTACATTTCCCCCAACAATTTCAGAAAGCTTATCAAAGGTTAAAGAATCAAATTTATCCATCATCATTGTATCCATATACATTTTCCCTTAACCTCTAAATCCATCTACAAATCCACGACCAAAATCATAAACCGTGTGAGTAACTACTCCGACTCCATATCCTACAGATGAGTAAATACTTCCACCAACTACAATTGCTAAATCTTTAATATCAATTTTTTGAAATGTATTTTTCATGTTCTCTCCTATTCTTTATTTCATTGACTTCGACTACCTACCACGCTTGACGAAAACCTTTTACAAATTCGTTAATAACGTACTTACCATATTTAACTGGGTTGAAACCACCACTGATTTGCTCTAAATCATCATTGGACAACACCGTAAATAATTGTTTTTCTTCTAACATTACAAAGCTCCTTTCTAAATAAAATTCTAAGGTTAGCTCTCTCAGCAGCTCTTAGCCACTAAGTCCAAGCTATGTCTTCATTATAAGAGCTTAACGAAATAAAAAATAGTGACATAAATGTCACCATTCCATAAGATTAAAGACAAAAAGAAAAGGCTAAGCAAGCAAGCTCAACCTGAGGCTATAGTAATCAGCAGAGAAAATCATTTCTCCTTATCTTTACTCGCTACTCTAAGCGCAAACAAAGAAAAAGCTAGCGAAAGTGTTGACCAAACGAGACAATGGTCAATAAAGGCAACGCCTTCGGTGAAACTTAGCGTAGCATTTATGATCACAATAAATAGCCAGACAATCACGATAACAATGCTTAAACTTCTAATAAGATTATTCTTCTGTTTATCCATACTCCTCTTTCCCATATCTGGTGCTCATGGTAACTTCTAATCGCCATAAGGAGGTCTTCTTTTCAACCACCATTTGTTCCAACCCAATCGTTCAGGTAAGGTTTGAGGTTTAGATACAAAACCACCCCCTGTAACATTTTCTAAGGTTTCAGCATTGAGCTCTTCACCATATGCCTTAGTTCGCATTCTTATTTCTCCTTTCTTTTCAAAAATAAATACAGCAATAACCACTTGGACTATTCAAAGATTTAGTCGTCTTGGAAACCTAGTGGATTTGGGTATAAGGTCATTATAGGTTCTCTCTTTTCAAAAAAATAGTGACATAAATGTCACTATCTCTGAACACAAAAATCCAGCCCTCTATAAGACCTGTTCCAAAACTTGTTTATTTCTACGGTGTTTCAGAATAAGATAAAAAATAACTTCAAAAAGAAGAAAACTAAAATAGAGCCCTAAAATATAAAGCAAAGTTTCCCATTTATCTGTTGCTGATTGAAAATGGCCGTGATGATCCACTGTACGAATGCTAATTAAAAGACAAATATCTAGAAATAAGGCTAGAAGAATACCATTAAATCCTATAAAAAAACGCTTTTTAACCATAGTCTGACTCCTGTATCTTTTTTCTTAACCATAGAATAGCAAACTCAACTTAAACCAGCCTAAAGCAAAAAAAACTAGGAAGATCATCTTCCTAGTTTTCTATAATTTATCTTAGTGTTTACGTTTGTAAGTTGAGATACCAAACAAGGCCAATGCTGATGTCACCATAGCTGCACCTACTGCTGCACCTACTGCTGTTGATTTTTCACCAGTAGATGGAAGAGCTGGAGCCTCTTCTTTAGCTGCACCTACTGCTGCAGAAACTGCTGTTAGTTTTTCACCAGTAGATGGAAGAGCTGGAACCTCTTCTTTTACAGGAACTGATGTTGGTGTTACAGGTTTAACTATAGCTTTACCTTTAAATTTAGATGTTTTAGCAAATCTTTCACGTTTAACATCTGATACAGTATCTGGAGTTTTTGTATTATTTGTCAAGATTTTTTCTAAATCTTTAGCCGATAATTCTGGTAAATCAACTACTGGTGGATTTTTTGTAACTCCCCAAGTATAATTTTCCATATCATATTGACGTTTGATTTGTAAATATTTATTGTATTTTTCTTGTGCATCTTTTTCAAGAGATTTAAGTGCTTCTAAAGCATCTTTAGCGTTTTTACTAGAAACTTCCAAATCTTTACGCGCTTTTTCTAATTCTTTAAGAATTAAAGCATGATTATTTTTAATATATTCTAAACGTTCTTTCTCTTCAGTACTATTTAGAATTTTATTATTTAAGCTAGTTAATTCAGTTTCTAAAGATTCTAATTGAGGTTTTAATTTTTCTTCATTCTTTTTAGCACTATCTAATTTTGATTTTGCTTCTTGTAATTCAGAATTAGCCTTAGCTAAATCACTTAATAATTTAATAATGTCGTTTTTCACTTGTTTTGCTTGACTATTATCATTATCAATTACAGCATTAACTTTATTTATTTCAGCCTTTGTTGAATTTAAAACTGACTCATTGTTATCATTAGCTTTTTTAGCACTATTATACGCTTGAGTAGCAGTATTTACTTTTGATGGTTTATTTTGTGCTTGTTTTAATTCGTCTTCACGTTTTGCTAATTCTTTTTCTTCAGCAGCTTTTTCATTTTCAATACGTGTTATTTCAGATTTTGCTTTTTCTAAATTAGCTTTTAGTTCTGTAGTATCTTTAACTTCTAATAACGGTAGAGTTTTTTCAGATTTAGCACCCCATAATTTATCGAATTTTTCATAAATTGGGTTCCCGTTGTCATCATAGTCTGTTACTCCATAACGCGGAGGTACACTTACTACACCTAATCTTAGCCAGTTATAATATTGACTATCTGATGGTGTTAACACGAAGTATGTTCCAAACGTTTGATCTTCTGTATTCATTAAGTGTTTAGCATGACCATAATGATTATTTACTCTTCCTTCATGGTAGAAACGTTGCACTGATTGATAAATAGAATCGAATAGGAATTTTCTTGCTACCATATTTGATTGAGAGTCTTCTTTATCAATTGATTTAGCATCTAAACTTTCAAATCTGTTATATACATTACCTCTATCAGTTTTATCAATTCCATTTTCGTATGCAGCTTTATTAATTGAACGATTATCGTGATCTGGATCTTTAAAGCCACTTTCTTTAGTATATTTAGCAATATCTTGTGCAAATTTTAATACGTTTAAGTTTGTTTTAGCTGGTGCTAGTCCAAATTGTTTACGAACTTGATTATTTAAGTAGTTAAAGTATTGTGTTAATAAAATTTGGTCTTTTTCAGATAAATTATTAACATCTACTTTTTCACTTTTAGAATAATCAATAGAATCTGTATCTAAGATTGGATATTTTTTAACTGCTTCTTTTTCTTTAGCAACTACACTATCAATTGTTTTTTGTTTTTCTTCAAATGAAGCTTTTTGATATGCTTTTAATGCATCAACAAATTCTTGATCGAATTTAATTTCTGTTAAGATTCCTTTAATTCCAAAAATAGCTTCATTAATAGCTTCATTTTTCTTAATTTCATCTTCGGTTTTTTCTTTTTCTGCTTTTACATTATCTAATTGTTTTTGTTTATTATTTAAAACAACTTTTTGATTATCACGCTTAGCTTCTAATTGTTTTATTTTGTTTAGATTTTCTGCTTCTTCTTCTTTTGCCTTGTTTAAAGCGGCTTGAGCTTTTTCTAACGCTTTTTCAGATTCTTCTTTCTCTTTTGCTATTTTATTTAATGACTCAGTTAATGTATTTAGTTTATTTTTATCTTCTTTTAACTTCGCTAAAAGTGAAGATTCTTCACTTTGTTTTGATTTAAGATCTTTTGCAATACTAGATGAATTTTCTTCTTTCTCTTTTGCTACTTTTTCTTTATCTTCTTTATCTTTTTTCGCAGTTTCAACTTCTGATTTAGACTTATCGATTTCCGTTGCAACATTTTCTTTATTAGATTCTAACTTTTTAAGTTCAGCTGCTTTTTCATCAATCACTTTATCCGTAACATTTGAACCTTCTTCAGCATCTTTTTCCAGTTTATTAACTTTTTCAGAATCTTTTTTTGCTAACTCAACCTTTATATCTGTTTCTTTTTTTTCTAGTTCCAGTGTTTTTTCAGCTTCATCAGACTTTTGCTTTTCTTTAGCAACATCAGCTTCTGTTGTTTTTCCAACTTCCGTTTTTATCACTAAATTACTCTCATTATTTGGAGTTTCTGTTTCTGCTGTAGTGGCTGCTGAACTTGGTGTTGCTGAAGGTGCTGACGCTGTCCCTGTTGCTGGAGTAACAGAACTTGAAGCCACTGGTTCCTCTGATACGCTACTTGTAGCAGGCGTCGCACTTGTATTCAGCAATGACTGTGTCGTTTCAGTTAACGCTGTTACTGGTGCAGAGGCTGATACCGACGTATCAGTGTTTTCATCTGCTTGTGCACTTGTGCCAATCATGACTAAAGTACAAAGTAACACCGAACAAACCCCGATATTCAATTTTCGAATTGAAAATCGACTTTTCTTTTTGTTGAATAAATCGTTAGACATTATTTTTCACTACAATTGGAAATCTCACTATCCAATTGCCCTTCCTAAATAATACTCTAATCCCCCTTTCCATTATATTATCACAAAAATGTGGATTTTCAATAGAAGATAACATTTATTTATTATTTTCTTATTTTATAATCTTAGAAAGACTAATTTCTACACACTTATTACAAGAGTCAAGACAGCCAATGTATTCTCATATAAAGAGATTTTATTGAGAAACACTCTACACTTAGCCTCGAACTCCTCTCCTTAGTTTTTAAAATATAATAATCTGACAACTATTTTTATCAGTCTTTTTTAATGTTTGTTTTAAACACAAAAGAGACCCACCCTTTCGGGATGAGTCTCTTTTTTCGAAAACTGAAATAGTCTAACTAACTATGTTGAGGGATTTAACCTATTAACTATTTTAATCTTCTTTTTTGCGTTTTCCTGCCAAACCAAGTCCAGCTGCCGCAAGGATTCCTCCGAGAGCCATAGCTGCCATAGACGCATCATCACCTGTTTCAGGGAGTGCTGGTCCTTTAGGAGCTTCTGGTGTAGTTGGTGGTGTCACTGGTGGAACCACTGGAGTTGGAGGAGTCGGTGGTGTTGGTGGTGTTGGAGGAGTTGGTGGTGTTGGTGGTGTTGGAGGAGTCGGTGGTGTCACAATATTGTTGAACTCAGTATCTTCTGGCAATTGAGAAGTTACTGTCAAGACTTTACCGTCTTTAGTCACTGAGACAACGACTGTAGCAACCATCTTATCGTAGGTAACAGTTGCATCGTTACCTTGTACTTCTTCTACTGTGTAGACGTGAGTACCTTCTTCACCACGTTTGTACTCAAGAGCTGAGAACTTGATCTTACCGTTAGCATCATTGCTTACAGTTTCGATCACATTACCCTTGCTGTCTTTAAGTACGAAGCTAAACTCACCAGCTTTAAGTTCACGACCTTCAAGTTTCTTAGTGAATTCAAACTCAACCTTAGTTGGGATATTGACTACACGTTTTTCTGTTGGTTTTTCTGGTTTTTCAACAGATTTCTTAGTTGGGTCGTATTGGTGAACGATTTGTGACGCAGTATTTTCGATGTCTACACCATCTTTAGCAGTGCCTTTGATAGTTGCAGGAATATCGAACTTGTAGTAGCGTCCGAATGCCAATTTAGCAGTATCGATCACTTGAGTATTTTCTGCATCACCGAGTGACTTAGTGAGGTCAGACTTAGATGTTGCAGTGATTACACCATTTTCAACCTTGATGTCAAACTTAGCTGTCACATCTTCTCCTGTTACAGAGTCGTATGCTTTAATATCAGCAACATTGATGTTCAAGTTTTCGCTGTCATATTTATCTGTAACACCTACAGATTGGATATTGTGAGCGTCAGTGAAGTTAGTTGTGTCGAGCCATACTTGGTAGACAAACTTATCACCTTTCTTGAGTGTCTTAGTATTGATATTTTCAGCTTCGTTGTTAGCTGTGTTGTCAGCGTAAGGATCCTTGTTAGTATCGCCTACTTTATCTTTCAACTCAGCATCATCGTCAACAAGTTTCATACCAGTGATATCGAATTTCTCTTTAGAAACAACGTATTTCTCTGGTTGGAACTTAGGTTTTTCTGGTGGACGAACAGTATTGTTGAATTCTTTATCTGCTGGATCAGTAACCTTAGTGATAAGAGCTTTAGCTTTACCATCATGTGATACTTCAACAGTGACAAGAGCTTTCATACCGTCGTATTGAACAGTACCGTCAGTACCTTTAACTTCTTCTACTGTGTACTTGTAAGTGCCTTCTTGGCCTTTCTTGTACTCAATAGGTGAGAATTTAACGTTACCTTTAGCGTCATTGCTTACAGTTTCAAGAGTCTTACCTTCTGAATCTTTAAGCACGAAGCTGAATTCGTTAGCTTTAAGCTCACGGCCTTCCAAACGTTTAGTGAAGTTGAATTCTACTGAAATTGGAACACTGTTAACACGTTTTTCAGTTGGTACGTTTGGTTTTTCAACTTTCTTAGTAGTTGGGTTGTAGTAGTTAACAACTTGGGCTGCTGTATTTTCGATATCCACACCGCCAGCGACGTCTGCTTTCACTGTTGCAGGAATATCAAATTTATAGTAGCGACCAAACTCGAACTTAGTAGTGTCGATAACTTGAGTGTTTTCAGCATCGCCAAGTGACTTAGTGAAGCCATCTTTAAGGTTAGCTGTAACAACACCATTTTCAACCTTAATGTCGAACTTAGATGTTACATCCGCACCTGATACTGAATCGTAAGCCTTGATTGCTGATGCATCGACATCCAACTTAGTTTCATCGTAGTCATCAGTGATACCAACAGTTTGGATATGATCCTTGTTGTTAGCATCAAATTGAGTTGTATCAAGCCATACTTGGTAGTAAAGTTTTTGACCAGGTTTAACTGACTTAGTATTCAAGTTTTCCAATTCGTTGTTTGATGCATCATCAGCGTAAGGGTTGGTATTTGTATCTGCAACCTTATTAGCCAATTCTTTATCATCATCAACAAGTTTAGTACCTGTTACGTCGAATTTCGCTTCAGAAACAACATATTTTTCTGGTTGGAACTTAGGTTTTTCTGGTGGACGAACAGCATTGTTGAATTCTTTATCAGCAATTTCACCAACAGTTGCTACAAGAGCTTTAGCAGTACCATCATGAGAAACAGTGATTGTTACATTCGCTTTCATTGTATCGTATGTAACAGTTGCATCAGTTCCTTTGACTTCTTCTACTGTGTACTTGTGAACGCCTTCTTGGCCTTTCTTGAATTCAAGTTTAGAGAATTTAACGTTACCAGCTGCATCATTCTTAACAGTTTCAACAACTTTACCTGCTGCATCCTTCAACTCGAATGTGAATTCGTTAGCTTTAAGCTCACGACCTTCCAAACGTTTAGTGAAGTTGAATCCGACTTCAACTGGAACACTGTTAACACGTTTTTCAGTTGGTACCTTAGGTGTTTCAACCTTCTTAGTTGTTGGGTTGTAGTAGTGAACAACTTGTCCAGCTGTATTTTCAATATCTACACCACCAGGAACAGAGTCTTTAACAGTGGTTGGGATATCGAATTTATAGTAACGGCCAAAGGCAAACTTAGTTGTGTCGATGATTTGAGTATTTGCAGCATCACCAAGTGACTTAGTGAAGCCATCTTTAAGGTTAGCTGTGATTACACCGTTTTCAACTGTGATGTCGAATTTAGCGGTAACATCTTCACCTGTTACTGAATCGTAAGCTTTAATCTTAGTAGCGTCAAGTTCCAACTTAGTTTCGTCGTAGTCATCAGAGATACCAACTGTTTGGATGTAGTCCTTGTTGTTGGCGTCGAATTTAGTTGTATCGAGCCATACTTGGTAAACAAGTTTATCACCACGTTTAACAGACTTAGTATTCATGTTTTCCAATTCGTTGTTTGATGCATCATCAGCGTAAGGATTAGCATTTGTATCTGCAACCTTGTTAGCCAATTCTTTATCATCATCAACGAGCTTAGTACCTGTGATATCGAATTTTGCTTCAGAAACAACATATTTTTCTGGTTGGAACTTAGGTGTTTCTGGTGGGCGAACTTTGTTGTTGAACTCTTTGTCGTTAGCGCTTGAAGCGAATCCGCCTGTTGAAGCGTGGTTAACGACAGTTGTGAGAACTTTGCCTTCCTTAGTAACTTCCACTGTTACAGTTGCTTTCATAGCATCGTAAGTGATTGAAGTATCTTTACCAGCTACTTCTTCAACTGTGTAAGTGAATGTCTTACCAAGATCAGCTTTGTTGAACAAGAGTTTTTCAAACTTGATGTGACCATCTTTATCGTTGGTTACTGTTTGAAGAACCTTGTTGTCTTTGTCTTTCAATACGAAGCTGAACTCACCTGCAGTCAACTCACGGCCTTCAAGTCGTTTAGTGAAGTTGAACTCGAGTGGAACTGGAACGTTGTTTTCACGTGTTTGAGTTGGTTTTTCAGGAGTTGTAACTTTCTTATTGAATGGGTTGTATTGGTGAATTGTTTGGTTAGCTGTATTTTCAATATCTACACCGTCGTTAGCATCAATGTCTTTAACAACAGCTGGAATATCAAATTTATAGTAACGACCAAACTCGAATTTAGTTGTATCGATGACTGGAGTAGCATCTGTTGCACTAATAGCTTTAGTCAAGCTTGCTTTAGATGTACCGTAGAGAACACCATTTTCAACTTTAATATCGAACTTGTCTGTAACATCCTTACCAGTGATACCATCGTAAACCTTGATTTCAGAAGCGTCGATATCGAGCTTAGCTTCTTCGTAGTTGTCTGTGATACCAACTGTTTGAAGGTTGCTTTCTGCAGTGAAGTCACGAGTATCAAGCCATACTTGATAGTAGATCTTTTGACCACGTTTGAGGGTCTTACCATTCAAGTTTTGGATTTCAACTTTATCAGCTGAATCATCGTCATCAGCAAGTTTGTTACCAATGATGTCGAAGCTTGGTTCTGAAACAACGTATTTCTCTGGTTTGAAGTTAGGAGTTACGTTGTTATCGAAGACACGATCGTCACCACCATAAGCATCTCCACCTACTGTAGCGTAAGAGATAACTGTTGACAATTGATCTCCTACTGAAGGTTGGATAACTTGAACAGTAACATTGACTTTCATGTTATCGTAAGTAACAGTTGTATCAGTTCCTTTAACTTCTTCTACTGTGTAGTTGAATGTCTTACCAAGATCTGCTTTAGCATAGTTGATAGTAGAGAATTTAACTTTACCTTCGGCATCATTCTTAACTGTTTCAAGAACATTACCTTTTTCATCTTTCAATTCGAAAGTAAATTCTTTATCTTGCAACTTACGTCCGTTAAGTGTCTTACCAAAGATCAACTCGATAGCAGTTGGAACGTTGTTAACACGTTTTTCAGTTGGTTTGTTTGGTGTTTCAACTTTCTTAGTCGTTGGGTTGTAATAGTTAACGACTTGAGCTGCTGTATTTTCAATTTCAGCACCATCGTAAGCACCGTCAGTAACCTTAGCTGGGATGACAAACTTGTAGTAACGTCCAAATTCGAACTTAGTAGTATCGATAATTTGAGTGTTTTCTGCATCGCCAAGTGACTTAGTGAAGCCAGCTTTAAGGTTAGCAGTAATCACACCGTTAGCGATTGAGATGTCAAACTTGTCAGTAACATCAGCACCAGTCTTACCATCGTAAGCCTTGATATCTGATTGCTTAACTTCCAATTTAGCTTCATCGTAATCATCAGTGATACCAACAGATTGGATGTTATCCTTATTGTTTGCATCAAATTGATTTGTATCAAGCCATACTTGGTAATTGATAGTGTCGCCACGTTTAACAGCTTTAGTATTGATGTTTTCTGCTTCGTTGTTATCAGCTTTATCCGCATATGGGTTCGCATTTGTTTCTGCGTACTTATCTGTCAACTCTGCATCATCATCAAGAAGCTTAGTACCAGTGATATCAAACTTACCATTATCTTTGCTAAGAACGTATTTCTCTGGTTGGAACTTAGGTTCTTCTGGAGGAGTCACACGGTTGTTAAATTCTTTATCCGCAATGTCGCCTACAGTCGCGATAAGAACTT
>ERZ773045.1515-NODE-1515-length-10267-cov-2.653055_pt1 | contig 10267 bp, 11 predicted proteins | sample MGYA00580635_ERZ773045 | MGnify/ENA primary metagenome ERZ773045 (study PRJEB29015, sample SAMEA2738115) | human oral metagenome | biome: human oral; feature: human-associated habitat; material: saliva | place: China | collected 2261 ...
AGGCAAAACCAAGGAATTTGTCGCTGCTTTGTTGAAAAACACGCCGGTATTTGAAAGCGGCGGCAGAGCAGCAACGACGACGTTCAGCCAGCGCAATATCGGCGATGTTTTGATTACTTTTGAAAACGAGGCAAACCACGTCAGCAAAAAATTGACTCAGGATCAATTTGAGATTGTTTATCCGAGCTACACGATTTTGTCGGAAACACCGGTTGCCGTCGTGGACAGCGTGGCGGATAAAAAAGGCACGCAGCAGGTGGCGCAGGAATATCTGTCCTACCTCTGGAGCAAACCCGCCCAAGAGCTTGCCGCCAAGCTTTATCTGCGTCCGCGCGACAGCGAAGTCCTCGCCGCACACAAAGCTGATTTTCCGGATATCGAAACGTTCAATCCGAATGAAAAATTCGGCACATGGCCGGAAATCATGAAGAAATATTTTGCCGACGGCGGCTTGGTGGACCAGCTCTCGCCCAAACGCTAAAAGAAACAATCCGCCCAACCGGCACGCCTTGCGCCCTACCCGCTTCGGCTTGCCAATCAGGCGCAAACAGCCCGAAACCTTTTTTCAGTCAGGTTTCGGGCTGCTTCGTTTTTGAATGAACGGCATCTTTTCAGACGACCTCGTCCATCAAACTTGGCACATCATTTCACACACGGATTGTCCAAAACGACCGAGACATCGCGTTCGGCTTTGTTCATATAGGTCATGCGGACTTTCTTGCCTTTGAATTCTGCCTCGACGACGGATTCCAACGTGGCGACATCTTGGATGAAGCCGAATTTTTTGTCTTTTGCGGAAATGAATTTGACTGGTTTTTCATGGAACAGCGAGTAGAAAGACACGCCTTTATAACCTGCGGTCACGGCGCATTGCGTTTTGCTGTCGGTGGCGATGACGGAAGAAAGCGTATGAGGCTTGTGGGTACGGTCGGCGAAGGTGGTGTAGGAATCATACGATCCGAAGCTGATCCTTAATGCAAAGGTATTGCCAAGCCATTCATAGCTCGTCCTGTCTTCGGGAAGATTTTTTGCAATGGCTTTTTTGCTTGCAAAGAAAGAGCATTCTTGAGTTTTATGGTTGCAGACTTTTCTGACGCTGAACTGTTTGTCCGGAGAAGTAATGACGGTTGCGGCGGCAAGGCTGTTTGCGCTTGCTGCGGCGAATATACAGCTTAAAAGAAGTGAGCGGATGGGAAGGGACGGTTTCATTTTTTGTTTGGTGTATCGGTTGGTTTTTTAATCTTGATTGAGTGGGTTTGAATGCAATGACGCACTCAATAATACCTGTGGCGGAATGACTGCCGATATGTTGATTTCAATCCGCAAAACAGATAATCCGAAGGTCGTCTGAAACTGCTTTTGGGCGTTTCAGACGACCTTTATTTGCTTTTACGGCGCGGGTTTAACGGAAGAAGTCACCCATGCCTGCGGGCAGACCTTGGGTGAACGCACCCATGGTTTTGTTGGTGGTTTCTTCGGCTTTTTCAGAGGCGGCGTTGATGGCGGCGAGCACCAAATCTTCGAGCATTTCTTTGTCGTCTGCGGCTTCTTGAATCAGGTCGGGGCTGATTTCGAGTTTGCGGACAACGTGGGAACAGGTCATCACGACTTTAACCAAGCCGTTGCCTGCTTCGCCTTCTACTTCGGTCTCGGCAAGTTTCGCTTGCGCTTTTTTCATGTTTTCCTGCATTTGCTGCGCCTGTTTCATCAGGCCGCCTAATCCGGCTTTTCCGAACATATTTAAAACTCCTGTGGTTGAATCGTTAAGGTGATGGGGTGATACCGTTTTGGTGTCTAAGGGTCGTCTGAAAGCGGGTTGACGGTTTTCAGACGACCTGAATGTTTATGTATCCGAATGGAAACGGAAATTCTCGATTGCCGTTATTCCGCCTGCTCCGCCAATTCCAAAGAATCGGGCTGCCATTTGGCTTCGAAAACTTTTAAAACCTGACGCGCGGTTTCGTCGGCTTCGAGCAAATCCTGTGCCTGCTGCCTGCCTTCGAGCTGGAGGCGTTGGCGGCGCATGGTCGGGGTTTCCCAGCCTGCATCGTCGCGCCACGGTTCGGTTTGCAATTTCAATGGCAGACCGTAGGCTTCAGCGAGCGTGTTTTTGATTTTGTCGAGCCGCTCTTTGTTGGCGGTCGCGCGGGCTTCGTCGGTCATCGACAGCATCATCAGATGGCTGCCTGCGTCGTAGTGCGTCCATGCGGCGTGTTGCGCCAGCATTTGCGCGGCGCCAAGCTTGCGGGCGAAGTGTCGGACGATTGCCGCCCAGTTTTCGGTGGAAAACTCGGGCAACGGTGCAAACTGCGTGTCGTCTTCGTCGTCGCTGTCTTCTTCGGCTTCTGCCGTATCGGCAGGAACGGCGTGTTCCCAATCCGGCGGCGGGGGCATTTCTGCGCTGTCTGCTACGGGATAGTCATGCTCGGGAGAAACGTAACCGTAGAAGGGCTCTGCGGTATCATCATGCGGAAACGCTTCTGCTTCTGCGGCTTCAGCGATTGGGGTCGTCTGAATTGGGTTTGTGTTTTCAAGGTTTTCAGACGACGTTTCGGCTTGAGGGGTCGTCTGAAGCGGCGTTTCTGCTTCGTTTGCGGACGGAGCATCTGCTGCTTCAGAGGTCGTCTGAACACTCTCCGCTGACTCTTGCGCAGGCGTGTCCGTTACGGTTTCTTCATCGCCCGGTGCGTCTTCCCAAGGCGGTACGTCGTTGTTTTCTTGAGTCGGAACCGGTTCGGCAACCTTGTTTTCAGACGACGTGGCAGGCGTAGGGGGCGTCTGAACGGATGGTTTGGCGGCTTCAGACGTGGGAAGTTGCAAGGGCTTTTTTGCGGTATGAACACCCGTTTCGGCAGAATGCAGCTCGGTGTTTTCAATATGTCCGCCAACGTCGTGCGCATCCGCTGCCAGCGGCGCAAACGCAAGCATACGCAGCAGGGTCATGACGAAGCCGGCGTATTCGTCGGGCGCAAGGCTCAAATCCTGTTTGCCGTGGATAGTGCATTGATAATAAAGCTGGATTTGTTCGCCGCTGAGTGCCTGGCTCAGTTTCAACAGGGTTTCGCGCTCAGGGTCGTCGTGTGCCAAAGCGGAAGGAACCGCCTGTATCAAAGCAAGGCGTTGCAACAGCATGGCAAGTTCGCCCAACGCGCTGTCAAAGCCGATGGCGCGCGCCGCCATTTCCTGCGCTTTCGCCAGCAGGGCTTCGCCGTCTTGATTGACGATACCCGCCAGCAGTTCGTACAGATATTGTTTGTCCACCGCGCCTATCATTTGGCGGACGTCTTGTTCGGCAACGCTGCCCGAACCCATGGCGATGGCTTGGTCGAGCAGGCTCAGGGCATCGCGCATCGAGCCTGCGGCGGCACGGCCCAAGAGTTGCAGGGCAGCGGGTTCGTAGGCGATGTTTTCGTTGTTTAAAACATGGGCAAGGTGGTCGGCAACCTGTTGCGAAGTCATGTTGCGTAAGACAAATTGCAGGCAGCGGCTCAAAACGGTAATGGGGACTTTGTGCGGATCGGTGGTCGCAAGGATGAATTTGACGTGTTCGGGCGGCTCTTCCAGCGTTTTCAGCATGGCGTTGAACGCACTTTTGGAGAGCATATGCACTTCGTCGATGATATAGACTTTGTATTTGCCGGCGGTCGGCGCGTATTGGGCGTTTTCCAATACTTCGCGGATGTTGTCGATACCGGTATTGGAGGCGGCGTCGATTTCCAGCAGGTCGACGTAGCGTCCAGTGTCGATTTGCGTACAGCTTTGGCACACGCCGCAAGGTTCGCCGTGTTGCGCGTTTTCGCAGTTGAGGCTTTTCGCCAAAATACGGGCGATGGTGGTTTTACCCACGCCGCGCGTGCCGGTCAGCAGGTAGGCATGGTGCAGACGGCCTTCGTCCAGCGCGTTGCGCAAGGCTTTGACGACGTGTTCCTGACCGACTAAGTCGGCAAAGGTTTTCGGACGCCATTTGCGGGCAAGAACTTGATAAGCCATAAGTTTTTCTCTGCTGGAAATAAATCGGAAGGTCGTCTGAAAAGTGGTTGAACGCCTTTCAGACGACCTTGGAAGATGACGGGTATTTTAGCATTTTTTTGATTTTTATTAAGAATTTTCTGTCTGCATATCGGGAAAGGCGCGTGTATAATCGTTAGAATATTACAAAATCTAAAATATCTTGAAGAACAAATCACTATGTCTGAAATCATCTTACGCAATCATTCCGCATCCATGCAGATAAACATCCTGGGCGCATATGTAGACAACTTGATTTTACAAGGTCGGGAAGTGTTATTCCCGAAAACCAGCGTCCAAGTCGGTACTGATACAAAATTACGCGGCGGGATGCACGTCTGCCTGCCGCAGTTCGGGCCGGACAGTAAAAACCATTTGGCGCAACACGGTTTCGGCAGAACCTCTACTTGGCAAATCCGTTATCAAAACGAATCGGATGTCGGCTTGAGATTGATCAGCACGGCAAAGGGCTACGAAAACGTCGAATGGCTGCTGGATTACAGCCTGCCGAACGAAAACGAAGCAGTCGCCACGCTGACCGTCTGCAATTACGGCGATGCGCCCGTGCGCACTTCGCCCGGCTTCCATCCCTATTTCCCCGCCGTCGGCACCCAATTCGATTTCAACGGCGCGCCCTACGATGCCGACTATATCGCACACACGGAATTTGTCGCTTCACCGTCGGATACACATGTTGCGTTTGACGGACTGAAACTCGACATCCGAACGCAAAACCTGCCCGTTTACGCGCTTTGGAGCGACCGCAACGGACAATACACCTGCGCCGAACCCACCGCCGAAGGTAACGCATTTTTATCGCCTGCGCGCGGCGGACAGTTTGTATCGGGACACGGTAAAAAGCATTACGGCATGAAAATCCGTTTGATTGCTTGAGTTTTGTTGGGTTTGTAGTGATTTTCTCAAATCCACGGGCGATTTGAGCGGCTCTATTGTTTACTATCGTGAATTTGAGTTCTCAAATAAAAAACCACCTTGAAAAAGGTGGTTTTTGAATATTACAAACCGTTGTTGTTGATTGCATTGGCGATATCACGCACGGCGGTAACATACATCCGGCTGTTGTTATACTGCCAAACCGTATAGAAATTATTCAGACCGAGATAATATTCAAATACGCCCGGACTGGTTTCCAAACTGAATAAAACGGCTTTTTCATTGTCTGCAACCGCTTGTTGCGGCACCACGCCCATCGCTTTGAAATCGGCAACTGTACGGTTCAATGCGGTTTTTTCATCAATGATGGCTTTCAAGTCAGGTGTAATCGTCAGATTGACGGGAACAATCATTTTGCCGCCTGTTTTCCAGCCGTGCTTCTTCATATAATTGGCAACAGAAGCGGCAACGTCGCCGATATTGTTCCAAATATCGCGGTGTCCGTCGCCATCATAATCAACCGCCCATTTGCGATAACTCGAAGGCATGAATTGCGGCATACCCATCGCGCCCGCATAGCTGCCTTTGAAGTCAAAAACGTTCTCTTTTTCTTCTTTCGCCATCAGCAAAAGCTCAATCAGCTCGTTTTGGAAAAACTCGGCGCGGCGCGGATAATCAAAACCTAAGGTACTCAAGGCATCGGCAACGCGGAAGCTGCCTGTGTTTTTACCGTAGTTGGTTTCAATCCCGATAATCGCCACAATCAGCTCGGCAGGTACGCCGTATTTGCGCGTCACATCATCGATAACGGCACGGTTGGCAGCGTAAAACTGTTTGCCGCCGTTGAATTTCGTTGCGCCGGAGTTGCCTGTACGGAATTCATACCAAGGGCGAGAAGTTGACGGGCGGTACATGATATTGATGATATTGCCCTTGTAAACCACGCCATTAAAAAAGTTTTGCAGCTCTGCCTCTGTAAACTGCTTTTTCGCTGCTTCGTAACGGATAAACTGGCGGACATTGGTATTGGCATTAAAGCCGCTGCTGGCAACCGATTCCGCAGCAGAATCAAAAGCAGGACGCTGGTTTTTGCTTTGATTAATCGGCTCAACCGTTTTAGCAGATTCAACGTTTGTTTTGGTTGTACTACAAGCGGAAAGCAACAACGCGGTTGATATTCCGATGAAAGGGATAAGTTTTTTCATATCTGGATTTATAGTCACTAAGGAAGCAGTCTTAATTATGCAAAAAGGTCGTCTGAAAGATGGCAGGAATATGCATTCCATTCCCTTTCAGACGACCTTTTAAGACTGTCTATTACTCGGCAGCTGCAACAACAGCAACGGTAATCGCAGCAACGGCGTCAGTGTGCAGAGCCACTTCAACTTCGTACTCGCCTACGGCTTTCAGAGGACCGTTAGGCAGGCGGATGTTGGATTTTGCAGCTTCAACGCCTGATGCAACAATCGCAGCAGCGATGTCAGCATTGGTAACGGAACCGAACAGACGACCGTCCACACCGGCTTTTTGAGCGATAGTGATGGTTTGACCGTCCAGTTTTTCTTGACGTGCTTTAGCATCAGCCAAGATTTCGGCTTGTTTGGCTTCCAATTCGGCACGACGTGCTTCGAATTCTTTCATGTTGGCTTCAGTAGCGCGTTTGGCTTTGCCGGCAGGAATCAGGAAGTTACGGGCATAACCGTTTTTCACGGTAACGATGTCGCCCAAGTTGCCCAAACCGCCGATTTTCTCTAACAGAATAATTTGCATGATTTAAACTCCAAAATTATTTGTGTTGATCGGTGTAAGGCAACAGAGCCAGGAAGCGTGCGCGTTTGACTGCAGTAGCCAATTGGCGTTGGTAATGCGCTTTGGTGCCAGTGATGCGGGCAGGGATGATTTTGCCGTTTTCAGAAATGAAGTCTTTCAGCAAATCAACTTGTTTGTAATCGACTTCTTGGATTTTTTCAGCCGTAAAGCGGCAGAATTTTCTACGTTTGAATGATTGACGAGCCATTGTCGTTTAACCTTTATATTCTTTAATGTTCTGTATGCGGAGTATCGGTCTTGGGAAGCGTTTGCTGCGCTGTGCGAGAAAGCCTTCTGCTTCAACCATCATTTCTTGCCGATACTGCCATTCTTCAGCCTGCTTACCTAAAATACGCGCAGGAATTTCAAAACTGACCAGGCATTTTTGCCCGTTTTCTTCCTGCCAAGATTCATGCTTTAACATAATATCCAAAACAGGGATTCCTGCCGGCGTATATCTCAAGGGTTCAACCTTGTAAATCAGGGCGGTAAGCTTTGTAAGATTATCCAATCTTATTCGGCTGCTGCAACTTCTTCAGCCGCACCGTTCAGCAAGTTTTTTGCTTTTTCGCCGCCCAGCATTGGGGAAGCTTCAGTTACAGCGTGTTTTGTTTTGATGGTCAGGTGACGCAGTACGGCATCATTGAAGCGGAAAGCAGTTTCCAACTCTTCAACCACTTCAGGAGTAGTTTCGATATTCATCAAAACATAGTGTGCTTTGTGGATTTTGTTAATCGGGTAAGCCAGTTGACGGCGGCCCCAGTCTTCCAAGCGGTGGATTTTGCCGCCGGCTTCGGCAATCATGGTTTTGTAACGTTCAACCATAGCAGGCACTTGCTCGCTTTGATCAGGATGAACGATAAACACGATCTCATAATGACGCATGTTATCTCCTTATGGATGATTAAAAACAGCCTTTCACCATGCGAAGTAAAAGGCAAGGCAAAGAGGCTGAATTCTATCCGCATTTCTTAAAAAATACAAGTCCGGATTCAAAATCCACTTTCTTTTCAATTAAAAAACAACATTAGGCCTTATGGTTATTTCCTAGCAAACCACTCAACTATCTGCCAAAAATCTGCTAAAATCTGCCCCATCCTAATAAATACAGCATCAGAAGGCACACAATCATGGCTCTTTTGCAGATTTCCGAACCCGGCATGTCCGCCGCTCCGCATCAACACCGCCTCGCCGTCGGCATCGACTTGGGTACGACCAACAGCCTGGTTGCTACCGTCCGCAGCGGCAGCCCGGTTTGTCTGACCGATATTGACGGGCGCACCACCCTGCCCTCCGTCGTCCGCTACGGCGAAGGCGACGCCGTCGAAGTCGGCAAAACCGCCCTTTCCGCCCAAAAAACCGACCCGCTGAACACCATCAGCTCCGCCAAACGCCTTATCGGCCGCACGCTTGCCGACCTCGCTCAGGACGCGCAATACCTGCCCTACCGGTTCACACCCAACGAGCGCGTGGTCGAGCTGAACACCCGCCAAGGTGCCAAAACGCCTATCGAAGTGTCGTCTGAAATCCTCAAAGCCCTCAAATCGCGTGCCGAAGAAACATTGGGCGGCGATTTGGTCGGTGCCGTCATTACCGTTCCCGCCTATTTCGACGATGCCCAACGCCAAGCCACCAAAGATGCCGCGCGTTTGGCGGGCTTGAACGTATTACGCCTGCTCAACGAGCCGACCGCCGCCGCGATTGCCTACGGGCTGGACAACGCCTCAGAAGGCACGTTTGTCGTTTACGACTTGGGCGGCGGTACATTCGACGTATCCGTATTGCAACTGACCAAAGGGCTGTTTGAAGTTAAAGCCACCGGCGGCAACAGCGCATTGGGCGGCGACGATTTCGACCACCGCCTGTTCTGCCACCTGCTCGAACAAAACGACCTTTCCAAACTCAATGAGCGCGACAGCCAACTTCTGCTTTCCCTTGTCCGCACCGCCAAAGAACAACTGACCAACCAAACCGAAGCCGTCGTCGAAGCCACGCTTTCAGACGACCGCAAAATCCATACCGTCATTACCCGCCAAGAGTTTCACAACCTGACCAAAAATCTGGTACAAAAAACCATCGAGCCCGTCAAACAGGCTTTGAAAGACGCGGGCGTATCCAAAGCCGACATCAAAGGCGTGATTATGGTCGGCGGTTCCACCCGTATGCTGCACGTCCAACAAGCGGTCGCCACCTTCTTCGGACAAACCCCGCTGAACAACCTCAACCCCGACGAAGTTGTCGCGCTCGGCGCCGCCATACAGGCGAACGTCCTTGCCGGCAACAAAACCGACGGCGAATGGCTGCTGCTGGACGTTACCCCCCTGTCGCTCGGTTTGGAAACCTACGGCGGACTCGCCGAAAAAATCATCCCGCGCAATTCCACCATCCCCACCGCGCGCGCGCAGGATTTCACCACCTTCAAAGACGGTCAAACCGCCATGACGATACACGTCGTACAAGGCGAGCGCGAACTCGTTTCCGACTGCCGCAGCCTTGCCAAATTCACCCTGCGCGGCATTCCGCCCATGGCAGCAGGCGCGGCGCGTATCCGCGTTACTTTCCAAGTTGACGCCGACGGCTTGCTGTCCGTTTCCGCCCAAGAACAAAGCACCGGCGTACAGGCGCAAATCGAAGTCAAACCTTCCTACGGCTTGGACGACGACACCATCACCCAAATGCTCAAAGACAGCATGAGCAACGCCGCTGAAGACATGGCCGCACGCGCACGCGCCGAAGCCGTAGTCGAAGCCGAAAGCCTGACCGACGCCGTCAACACCGCCCTTGAATTGGATAGCGATTTGCTAGAAGCCGAAGAATTGCAACAGATTCAACAAGACATTGCTGCTTTGCAAGGCCGTCTGAAAGACGGCAAAGCCGAAGACATCCGCGCCGCCGTTGCCAAACTCAGCCACAGTACCGACAACTTCGCCGCCAAGCGCATGAACCGCAATATCCAACGCGCGCTTACCGGACAAAGTGTTGATAATATTTGATGACGAATAGTTTCAGACGGCCTCGAAAGATACAAAGGTCGTCTATCTAATATCCAAAAACCGAAACGATTTCTTTTATGAGACTCTGGCATCAAACCCTTATCCCACTACTTCCCCGTGGCCAGCTTTTAGGACAACACCGCGAATGCGCCGCTTTACGCGGGGCGGGTTGGGGTAGGCCGCATGCGACGGTGAATTATGTCTTTCCCATTCGCCTTACAAGCTCTATCTGTATCACGCACTGATTATGGAAGAGATGGAAAAGCGCGGCTACAAGCCTGACGTTTTATGGAAAGACCCGTTGTATCGCGGCAAAGCCGTTGCCCCATACCACGCACACGCTGCTGAAACAGCTACTTCGCCGATTTATGCCGAACACGATGATGCCTACTTAGACGAATGCCTGGAAAATTTAAAAAGTAAAGGCATCATGTTATAAACCCATTTTTCAGACGGCCTGAATATTGAATACCCAAGGCCGTCTGAAGCCGCTTTAACCACAACCACTCTTAAACAACCGAGACAATAAAAATGCCAAAAATTACCGTACTCCCACACGCGAC
>ERZ773045.1516-NODE-1516-length-10264-cov-5.904202_pt1 | contig 10264 bp, 7 predicted proteins | sample MGYA00580635_ERZ773045 | MGnify/ENA primary metagenome ERZ773045 (study PRJEB29015, sample SAMEA2738115) | human oral metagenome | biome: human oral; feature: human-associated habitat; material: saliva | place: China | collected 2261 ...
TCTTGGGGCTCGATGGCACGATGACCGCAGTCGTCGCGGCGATGGTGTTTTTCAATTACTCGCTGGTCGTGCGCAATGTTGGCAGTTTTTGGTCCCAATTAGATGAACGTCCCGCTCAGGTCGCCTCATGTCTGGGGGCTCCTCCACGCCGAGTTTTCCTGAGTGTCACCCTTCCGGCGCTCCTTCCCGCGATCGCCTCTGCTGCCTCGTTGGTCTTTTTGTATTGCGCAACTTCCTTCGGGATCGTGCTGATTTTGGGCGGTTCCAAGCTGACAACCGTCGAGTCCGAGATCTACATGCTCACCACGCAGTTCTTGGATCTTCGCAGCGCCTCGGTGCTGTCCATTGTTCAGTTAGTCGTCATTGCACTGTCCTTGATCATTGCCGAGGCCGCGCGCAGACGGGGGAAGAACGCGGCAACTTTGAGTGCGCCTCGGGCAGAGAGGTCCGTGAGCGCGGGAGATTTGTGGGCACTGGTTTTCAGCGGTTTTGTTATTTGCGTGCTTGTCCTTCTGCCCCTGGCCGCGCTGGTGTGGCGTTCCCTTCACCGACGAGGCCGTTTAACCTTTGAGCACTACGCAAAGTTGGCAGATTCTTCCTTCACCCCCGCTCTCCGTGTCTCACCCCTGCAAGCCTTGGGACATTCGCTTCTTGTCGCCCTTGTCGCAATGGTTATTGCTTTAAGCGTGGGCGTTTGCGTGGTTCTTCTTGTAACGCGCCATCCCCGTTCACGAGTGGGACAAAGTGCATTAGCTGTGGTGGAAAGCGTCTTCATGCTTCCTTTGGGTGTTTCTGCCGTGACGGTTGGTTTTGGATTCCTCATCACCATGAATCGTCCGCCTCTAGATCTGCGCAGTTCCTGGATCCTAGTGCCCTGTGCGCAGGCCGTCGTTGCTCTTCCTCTGGTTGTCCGCCTGATTGCGCCCTCTCTGCGAGCAATTAACCCCCGACTCCGCGAAGCTGCGGCAAGTTTGGGGGCCAGCGATTCTCGAGTTTTAGTAACAATCGATGGACCGGTCCTTGCGCGCTCCGTGGGTATCGCTGCGGGTTTTGCGATTGCAACATCATTGGGTGAATTTGGTGCGACCTCTTTCCTCGCAAAGGGGGACGCAGTCACGCTTCCCGTGGTCATCTATCGCTTGATTTCGCGCCCTAACGCCTTAGATCAGGGCGTGGCGATGGCTTCTTGCGTCCTTCTTGCAGCGGTGTGTGCACTGCTGATTACCTGTATGGAATGGCTGCGTCCAGCGGAGATTGGAGACAGACTATGACCGATTCGACGGCTTTAGAGTGCATCGATGTGAGCGTTGATTACGGTTCTTTCCGTGCGGTAGATGGTGTCTCTTTTTCTCTTCAGTCCGGCCAAGTCACTGCGCTTCTCGGCCCAAGTGGATGTGGAAAGTCGACTTTGTTGCGCGCAATCGCGGGCCTTGAACGTCCTCAGCAGGGCGATATTCAATGGGCCGGACAGTCAATTCTTCGCACTCCTACGTATAGGCGAGGTTTTGGCTTGATGTTCCAGGACGGACAGCTCTTTCCGCATCGCAGTGTTGAAGGGAATGTCGCCTACGGCCTGCGCGATCTTCCCGCCTCCGAACGCTCTGCGCGTGTTGCAGAGGTTTTAGAGATTGTCGGTTTGGAAGGTTTTGGCCCGCGGAGTATCGATTCCCTGTCGGGCGGCCAGGCGCAGCGAGTGGCCTTGGCCCGCGCTTTGGCCCCACGACCTCGTCTCCTTCTCTTGGATGAACCGCTTTCCGCGCTAGATCGTTCGATGCGTGAAAGTTTGTCAGTCGAGTTGCGCGAGATCATTACCGGCGAAGGAATTACGAGCATCTACGTCACCCATGACCAGGATGAGGCCTTTACCGTTGCCGATCAGATTGGCGTGATGATCGCCGGGCATCTTCGTCGCCTTGATACTCCCGAGGCCGTGTGGGAGGACCCGGGAGACATGGAAGTGGCGCGCTTTTTGGGAGTCGAGAAGGAAGAACTGGAGCTTGCTGGCAAAGAAGGTGAGCTCTGGGCGGTTGTGTGCGGTACTGTGCTGAGTCGCGGTCGGGGATTCTCTGTGATTCCCGTTCAGCTGGAATCTTCTTCTAGTGCAGAGCCAGAGTTGATGCGAGTTCCTTTCGGTCATCCGATACCTTCTGTTGGCCAGAGGGTTCAGGTCCGGGTATCTCGGGGGACAATCCACTAGGCTTCACTCGTGACCAATCCCTTTCAACACGCGACAGATTCCTATGGTGCTGTTCGTCCAAGCTACCCGCGTCAGGCGATTGATACGATTCTTGCGGGGGAGAAGGCCTCGGAAATCACCATTGCGGATGTCGGTGCGGGAACGGGAAAACTGACCGCGGAGCTTCTTGAGCGCGGGGCGAAGGTGATCGCGGTTGAGCCAGCTCAGGCGATGCGCGAACAACTGGTGACGCTCCTGGGACACGATCAGAACGTGCAGGTCGTTGATGCCTGCGCTGAAGCAACTGGGTTGCGGGATGCGAGTGTTGACCGCGCCGTATTCGCGCAATCATGGCATTGGGTGGATCCGCAGGCAGCGGGGCAGGAAATGCACAGAATTGTGCGTCCCGGTGGGCAGTTGATGATTGTGTGGAATCAACTGGATGTGACAATCCCATGGGTCCACAGGCTCACGAGAATTATGCGGTCGGGTGATGTTCACCGTCCCGACCGTCCTCCGACCGTGGGTGGGCACTGGTCCCAACCGGTATTGAATCGTTTCGATTGGAATGATTCCATGACCCCCGAAGCCATTATGGAGCTGGGGACAACGCGCTCGTCCTACTTGCGCTCCACTGCTGCGGGGCGCGAAAAAATGCAAGAGAATCTGCGGTGGTACCTGTATGAGCATTTGGGCTTTGAGCCTCACTCCACTGTGAAACTGCCCTACTTCACGCTCGTCTGGGTTGCGGATCGGGCAGAATAAGACATACCCAGAGGAGGTGGCATGTGGATATTTCACTCATTGGCGTCGTCGGCGCGCTGGTGATGTACGGAGTATCCGTTTCGCCTTCTCTTCTTGCCCGATCGTGGCAGTGGCACGCGGTTGCCTCCGGTGTTCTCTCGGCTGTTGGCTACATCGTCGGACTGACGATCCAGCGTTTCTATGCCTTGGTTGTGCCCAGGCTTGGTGTTGAGATTACCGCTCCACAATCGGTATCGATTGCTTTTAGGGCTGTACTACTGCTGGGGTTCTTCTTGTGGTTCCTCCGCTGGCTGCTCCAGTCCTATCGCGAGCGCAAGCGTGCCAATCATCTGGTCGGAATGCGTGGTGAGACCTTGGGGGAATACCTCTTGGGAACTTTCTGCGCCTTCATTTTAATGCTGGCTTTGCTCGGTATTGCTTGGGGCTTACAGTGGATTGGTCGGGCAATTGTTATTGTTCTGAGCCAGTGGATGCATATGGTCTTCGCGCTGGCTCTCTCCCTGCTCATTCTTGTCGTCATTGTGTATGCCTTGACCTCGCAGGTTCTTCTGAAGTTGGGTATTAATTTCTTCACCCGTCATGCGCGAAAGATGAATAACCGTACGGCAAAGGGGATTGTCCAGCCCCAGGTGCCTGAGCGTTCGGGTTCGCCACAGTCTCATTCCTCCTGGCGTGCCGTGGGCGGGCAGGGCCGTGTTTTTCTTGGTCGAGGTCCTAGCCGCGCCGATATCGAGGCCGTTACGGGTTGCTCGGCGATGGAGCCCATTCGCGTGTATGCGGGGATGCCCGAAGAAGGACAGAGCCTGCAAAGTGCCGCTGATCTTGTTGTCGAAGAATTGCATCGGACGGGTGCTTTTGATCGCGCTGTCATTTTGATTGCTACTTCGACGGGATCTGGATGGGTTGACGAATGGCAGGTTCAACCCCTGGAGTACTTGACTCGTGGGAATTGTGCGACGGCCTCGATGCAGTACTCCTTCGTTCCTTCCTCGATTAATTTCCTGACGGATCTGGATGTTTCTGAAGAAGCAGCGGTCATTCTCTTTGAAACGATTCGTCGCGCGGTGGATGAGCTTCCAGAAGACCGTAGGCCAGCGCTTTTCGTCTGCGGAGAATCTTTAGGTGCCTACGCCTCGCAACATGTCTTCTCGGGAATCGTCGATGTTTTAAGTCGGACTGACGGTGCGCTCTGGGTGGGGACTCCTGCGTTCACGCCGATGCACGCGGAACTGACTGCCATTCGTCACCGAGGTAGTCCCGAGGTTGCCCCCGTTGTTGCAAATGGCCGCCACGTACGTTTCGTTAATGTTCCAGAGAATCTTTGGGCAGATGTTTACGGTCGCGAACTCGGCGATTGGAACTATCCCAGGGTTGTCTATGCTCAGCACCCCTCGGATCCGGTGGTTTGGTGGAATTCGGAGTTAGTGTGGCACAAGCCCGACTGGATTTCAGAAAAGGTTGATGGGGATGTCAGTCCCCATATGCAATACACGCGAGGTGCGACCTACATTCAGGTCCTCGTCGATATGCCGGTTGCGGGTACGGCTCCGGGTGGTCATGGGCACACCTATCACGAAGAACTCATTCCGCTGTGGGAAGCGATTTTAGGCCTTCGTGAGGATGAGAGAAACGCGGGATCGCACTTTGGCTTGGATTCACGGTGGATTCAGGATGATACCCATGAAAGGATCGGTCGGGCCATTCGCGAAAATCTGGCCAAATCTGAGCGCCAATAGGACGCAGAAGGACGCGTGCGACCCCGCGAAAGTGATGCCGGGTTCGTCCCATACTTTGTCTCGCTGTGCTCGCGGCGTATGTGCGCTCAACGCTTCGGGTCTGGGAACGACCTCGGGACTGACATGGCTTATGCTCCCGCTGTGTGAGGACGTGAAGCGTCTTGCCCATGCGACCACTCTGCCCATTGTTTTGCGAGTGGACTTCAGTGCGGGCGTGGATGCGCTTCGCGAGCGCGTTCAAGAAGCACTGTCGTACCCGAACATCATTGGGATCATGGCGGACACCTCTCTGGTCTACCCCAGCGAGGGAAGCGTTGAGGATGCGGTGAAGGTGGCTCTGGAGCTGATCGCCTAACTGCGGCTGCGGCCTCGCACCCCTAGCGAGGCCCCTCAGATCAGGTTTCGCTTCTGCATGATCTTCAGGGCCACCCAACCGAAGGGAGCGCGGCCGTAGAAGGTCACCAGACGGTAGATGATCGCAGTCGGAAGAGCCGTGGACACGGCGATTCCGGCAACTTGAAGGCCACCGGTGAGCGCGGCCTCGACCGGACCGATACCACCGGGGGAGGGGACGACAGAACCCAGTGAGTTCGAGGCCAAGTAGGTGATGGAGAGCGTCACCAAGTTCAATGACCCGCCCATTGCGGTCAAGGACGCCCAGAAGGCTCCAACGAAACCGATATTCATGAGCAGGTTTCCACCGAGCACCGCGAGGAGGCGCTGAGGCTGACCGGCAACCCACAGAAGACGCGGATACACCTGCTTCCATGTTGGCTCGATCTTCGACCAGATGAACTTTCGGATCTTCGGAATCGAAATGCACACGATGACAATCACAGCCACGACAGCGGTTCCGGCAATAATCGCGCCGTAGGGGAGTGAAACCGACAGCGACGAACCCGAGAAGAACAGGACGATGACCAACAATGAAACGGTCACCAGGAACTGGGAAATCTGCTGCAAAGTAACGGTGGTGACAGCAGCGGCTGTCGACATCTTCTGCTTTGTCAGGAAACGCAGGTTGAGCGCCGCCGGACCGATTCCAGCGGGAGCAACAAGAGTGATGATCGAGGCTGCGATCTGAGCCAAGATGGCATCGCCAAATTTGACCTTCTCTTGACTGAAGGCAACCAGGGGAACGGCTCCTCCAACCCAGGTTGTTGCTGCGAAAGCGAAAGCAACAGCGATCCAAATAGGGCTTGCCTGCTTCACCGCAGCGACGATATCGGAGAAGTTGAGCGAACCCATCAACACGACAACCGCAACTGCCAGAACACCGAAGGTAATCATTGTCCTGGGTGCGAAGCGCTGAAGGTTTGCGGGCTGAACGGATTCTTGCGGGGTGTCGGCGACGATCGCCTCGCGCAGGCGATCCAGAAGGTCGCTGCGTCGAAGGGCGGAGGAAACCTCGGAAGGAAGAACCGGCTTTTGAAGAACCGGCGCGCAGGCGACCAATTCCGCTTCGCTGAGGTTTCGCCGTGCCGAGGCCAGAGCTCGCTCGGGCCCAGCATAGATAGCAAGTAGGGTGAGGAGCTGAGCGATATCAATGCGTTGGTTGAGCTCAGTAGTTGCCACCTCGCCTTCATCCCAGTGGATGAGCCAAACCTCTGAGGACTGGTCGAGTACGAGGGATGAAGGGGCGATGTGGCGGTGGCTGATCGCGTGAGAGTGTGCCAAGAGGAGCTGCTTCCACGCCTGATCAAGAATGTCATCGCTCAGTGCATCGGTGTCGGCCAGATCCTTGAGGGAAGCTGTCGGGGGAAGGGCTCGCATCGCCGTCATGATCGAGTCCCCAGCTTGAGCAATACCCATGGGCTCAGGCAAGTGAACACCGGAACGTTTAGCTGAAATAGCGGTCAGCATGGAACGCTCTGCAGCTGCTTTCACCGAGGGGGAAACCCAGCGAGAAATCCCGCGTAGGCGAACGTTGTTCCATACTTCCAGGAGTGTGCCGGCCATACCGCGGCCCGGATCCAAAATAGTGATTTCGTATGGAACGCCGTAGGTATCCCAGACCTGGTAGTGGCGGTTTCCATCGACCGGTGGTCGGCGGGCAATCGTGTATTCCGCTGAATCAGCTTCAGCGGTCTCCATACGGAAGTGGCCGTGCGGTGTTTCCGTAACAGTCCATGTGTCGAGCGTGACGCCGGTGGGAAGAAGGTCTGTGCGGATGACGCGTGAGGGAATAATCCGGATCGAGAGCAGTGCCTTCACAATCTGGTCGCCCGAGGCACTGCGGTCTTGGAAGCCCAAGAAGAAACGCGATGAGACACCAAAAGTGCGACCAAGAAGAACGGAGATCAACGCGGATGGAAGAGTGAGTTGTCCGCGCAGTACCCAAATGACGATGATGATGCCCAGAGCCCAGTAGGACCAGCGGACTGAACGAAGTGCTTCGGCTTCACCCGCAGCTGTGAAGAGGGCAATGAGAGCGATTGCGACCAGGTTGATCGCGATGTGCGAGGCCGTCTGTCCGTTCTCCACGTTCGTCACCCTGAGTGGGCCAGTGATGGTTTCAGGAAGTTGGCGAAGTCCCAGCAAGATGACATACGAGGCCACGCCAGCGATCATGGCGGTGGCGAGAGCTTCGATGGCAGTGGAGACCTGTCGGCGGAAAAGCAACATTCCAATGACGGCGATCGGGGTGACCAAGATGGTCAGGCCCTCCAAGAGTGACAGGGGCATCAGGAGGAGATCGCGGATCACTGTGACTCGTAGAACGTCTTGGGCGACGCCTTCTGTAGTTGAGGATGCGACGAATCCCAGGCCCCACACAAGGACAATTCCCACAAGGCACATGATGGCCTCGTAGAGATCAGACCGGCGCCGACGGCGGGAAAGCAGGTGATCGGCAAAGAAAACGGGTTCGGGAAGCCGCGAGCGCAAGGAAGTGGGTGCAGTCGATTCAGGTGCATCCACCGGCGGTTCCACAGAGGATGTGGGGGCCTCGGTTATGTCAGACGTGACCAGTTCCTCGGAATTCTCCATGGATGACATCCTATCTGTTATGCAAAGACCGGTAGGGTTGACTCAAGTAACATGCCGTGCACTTTGTCATTCGTTGTACCCAATTGAAGGAATTCTGCATGCTGAACGCCATCCTGGTGAACGCCTCAGGGCTTGACACCTTCATCAACTGGTTTAAAGACCCCGAAAGCCTGCTGGTCGCAATGGGACCGTGGGTCCTGTGGGGGACGATGCTCATCGTCCTCATTGAGTCGGGTGTCCTTTTCCCGGTTCTTCCCGGAGAATCTTTGCTCTTCACAGCAGGTTTGCTGCACGATCGACTGGGCTTGCACCTTCCAACCCTGATCATCATGGTTGTTGTCGCAGCCTTCATTGGTGCGCAAATTGGTTACTTCCTAGGTGCAAAGTGGGGACGCAGGTTCTTCAAGCCGGATGCTCGAATCTTGAAGACCGAGCACTTGGAGAAGGCCGAACAATACTTCCGTGACTACGGCGGGCGTTCGCTGGTGATTGGTCGTTTCATCCCCTTCGTTCGTACCTTCATTCCGATCGCGGCGGGAATGGCGCGCTACCCCTACGCCAAGTTCCTGATCTTCAACACCCTGGGTGCCTTGATCTGGGGTGCGGGATTCATCCTCGTTGGCTCACTTTTGGGTAATGTTCCCTTCGTGCACGACAATCTGACCTTGATCCTGGGTGTGATCATCCTCGTCTCGGTTCTGCCCGTGATCATTGAGATCGTCGGAAAGAAGCGTGCAGGCGAGCATGCTGAGGACGGTGAAGCCGAGGCCCTCTCGCAGCAGGAGCACGCCGAGTGAGCACCTTGCGAATCGCATTTCTTGGCCCATTTGGAACCTTCACTGAGCAGGCCCTACGCCAAGTTGCTCCCGAAGAGGCAGAACTCATCCCGCTAACCTCTCCGCCTTTGGCGATGAAGGCCGTGCGCGAGGGGAGGGCAGACTGGGCAGTCGTACCCATTGAGAACTCCATCGAAGGTGGCGTTAATGCAACGCTCGATGCGCTGGCGGACTACCCTCAGCTGGTGATCCGTGCGGAAATGCTGGTGCCGATTACCTTCCACCTGGCTGTTCGGTCGGGAACCCAGGTATCGGATATTCGCAAGATTGGAACCCATCCGCACGCGTGGGCGCAGTGTCGAAACTGGGCTGAGGAAACCTTCCCCGGCGTTGTTCACGTCCCCACGACCTCGACTGCTGCAGCGGCCCAGACCTTGGGTTCGGGCGAAAGCGCATTCGATGCGGTTCTGTGTAACGCAACCTCGGTGGATCGTTACGGTTTGGAATCGCTGTTCACGGATGTTGCGGATAATCCGGGTGCTATCACGCGTTTTGTGTGCGTGAGAAGGCCGATTGAAGGAGCCTTGACAGCTCCGACCGGACATGACAAGACGACCATTCAAGTTGCGCTGCCTGTGAACCAAGCGGGATCGCTCATGCGTTTGCTTGAACAGTTCTCGGTGCATGACGTTGACCTGTCACGAATCGAATCGCGTCCCAGTGGCGATGGTTTGGGTGCCTATACCTTCTCGATTGACATGGTTGGACACATCGCTCAGGAACATATTCAGGCGGCACTGCGCGGGTTGTATCGAGTGTCTCCGGATGTGCGATTCATGGGTTCGTACCCCAGCTCGACGGTCAATAGTGCGGATGTCCCTCAAGATGACGAGGACTATCGACGCGCACGAAGCTGGGTGCGCGAGCTCCTTGCGGGCGTCGAGCAGGACTGAACTGCCGATTTTTACGAGGCCGGTTGGCGCTTGAGGGCGTCAGCCGGCCTCACAGTTTAGTTAAGCGAGGTGCGCAATACGCTGCTTCGTGCATGAGCTGACTAGGACTTGGCAGGTGAAACAAAAGGACCCAGCTTTCGCTGGGTCCTTACTACGTGCGCGAGGGGGGAGTTGAACCCCCACCCTATCACTAGGACACGGACCTGAACCGTGCGCGTCTGCCTATTCCGCCACTCGCGCGTACGTGGAAACTTTAGGGAATGAGGACGCAGAAGTCAAACCGAAGTGTGAAAGGCGGCGAGCGTCACCTTGAGAAGTGCGGAGATGCTCTTCCTATAGTTGATCGCCATCCGCGTGCGGCTAGCTTCCGTTCTTCTTTTACTTCGCAAGGAAGCGTTGGACGAAACTTTCGGGTGGATACAAGTACTTTTCTGTAAGCCTCATAAAGGTCTCGAAGTCGATCTTGGGGTTGCTGAAAAGCTCGTGGAGTTCGGGATTATCACCCCGGGTAATCGGGCCGAATTCTCCGGTGGGTAGGCAATAAAAGATATCGCGACTGATCGCGAAACCGTTGTTATTACCGAATTCTTCCATGACCGCAAATCGCATGTAGTCGGCCATCTGGAGTATCTGCCGTGAGATGTCTTCCGTATCGATGGGCGCATAGAGCAGGACGGATCGTTGCGGAATGGCGAAGAATAATCCGTGGGGAGCGTCAATGTGGAGATTGCTTACCAATGCGCCGATGTTTGCGGCCTTACCGGCAATAAATGGAGATTCTCCCAGAAGTTCGGTGAATGGACCCACCTGTTGCTTGGTATCAATTGGCTCGTTATCGGTATTGATCTGACCGTAGTAGAAGAGCTCGTC
>ERZ773045.1520-NODE-1520-length-10258-cov-16.321964_pt1 | contig 10258 bp, 6 predicted proteins | sample MGYA00580635_ERZ773045 | MGnify/ENA primary metagenome ERZ773045 (study PRJEB29015, sample SAMEA2738115) | human oral metagenome | biome: human oral; feature: human-associated habitat; material: saliva | place: China | collected 2261 ...
TGGTGCGCCTAACCGGAATCGAACCAGTGACACGCAGTTTAGGAATTTTATCCCTCTAAAATTTTATATTAGCTATCTTATCATTGAGAATTAACAATCCAGTATTTATAAAAATCTTAGAGCACTTACCATTATAATTTTATGAATTAATCAAATATATTTTCTCACAAAAACTTACGTATGCAAGAAAAAACGGCTTATAAATTGGCTTATTCATAATACCTCACTATTTACTAGCCATAAACTTCTGCGATTTCACTATACTCTTCTTTACAATTACTATTTTCAATAGCTTTTTTCAATCCAATCTCATCAATATCTAATGTACCCAGTTTATCAATATATTAACTAAAGATAATATAGTGCTAAAGTTATTGATCACTAATAATTTCGCTATAAAATTTTATCAGTTCAGCCACACAATCTTCTTCTTGTATGTTGTTGCTAAATCCATATGCATTCATAACAAGTTTATTTAGATTTCTATGGGCTATTAATAAATCTTTTGGCATAATATTATCATCATATAAATCTGCCAATGTGGCTTCTTTATGATTATTTCTCGCTAGTAAAACTTGATTTGCTGCAGATGAAATCCTTTTCACCTGTTCATCAGTTACATTCGGCCACGGGAAATTATTATAGATAATATTTGCCGAATATCTATATCGCATTTCAAGACGTCCTGCAAAAGCTCTCATCCACGCCATATGGACATTACTTTGTAAAATGCCAAAATGAAATAAAGTAGCATTAGGTATTATTAAATTTGAATCACCAGCTATTATAGATTGATCAACAATACCTATAGGAATATATCTTCTATTTTCTGATGAGTGACGTGGGATTAATAAATAAGAACTATCCGGTTGCCTGATTTCTCCAAAAAGCATTGGAGTATCTGCCAATTTTCTTGTAGCACTTCTTGTACTTGTCGCTCTAGCTTGTTTAACCGCCTTTACTGCATCATATATTGGTTTAACCAATTTAATCTCATTAATAGGTATGTCTACCAACCATGCACACCATCGACTTCTGTTATTTATAAACTCATCTGCACCTAAAAATTTTTTAAACATTTTCTCAGCAATTGGATATTGACGAACAATATTTGATTTCTCATCATCAGAAAATTTACTTAATTTACCCTTATTATCATTTGGCATATTTCCAAGTAAAATTTCTGGAACATCACAAATCGGCTCACTCCGACTGCTAATTAGAAAGTTAGGTAACTCTAATAAATATGGATTAATATTTGTTACTTCTTTTACGATGCCATTACTAAATAAGTATTTTTTACCCTTGCAACCTACACTGCTAAAACCAATAATCACACAATGTACTGCAGCTCCATTTGTTGATTCACTACTCCATTTAAATGTACGATATGCAAAATCAATTTTTATATTATGCTGATTCAAACTACTCCATAATATCGGGGGCTGTTCACCTTGCGTAATAGAATTTGTTGATAATAATGCCACTTTAGCACTAGTATTCTCAATAAGCTCTGCAGCTTTTTTATACCATGCTGTAACATAATCTAAATTACCAAGACCTTTTATTTTCCCAAAAACATATTCCAAATCTGATTTCTGGCTTGATACATCATCAGATTGTACTCTTGATCCTGAGAATGGAGGATTACCAATAATATATAATGATTCTGTAGGCGAAACAATTGTTCTCCAATCAACTCTTAACGCATTTCCTTCATGTATATTCGCATTATTGTGTAATGGTAAGAAATCCATTTCTTTATGAATAATAGCTTCAGTCTCTTTAAACATTTGTGCTTCAGCTATCCAAATAGCTGTTTTTGCTACAGATACAGCAAAATCATTGATTTCTATACCATAAAACTGTTGAATACTAACCTTAATAGGATTAAATTCCTCTTCATCAAAGCCTAATATTCCGGTACCAGCTGAGTCCGTAATAGTCTCTCTTAAAATATCATTCTCTAGTCGACGCAATGATAAATATGATTCTGTTAAGAAGTTACCAGATCCCGCTGCAGGATCTAGAAAAGTTTTCGATGCCATTTTATCTTGTAAAGCCTTTAGTAGTTGGATTTTCTTTTTTCCATCTTTTCTAGACATCGCCTCTTTAAAATCATTTCTAAACTCATCTAAAAACAATGGGTCTATTAACTTGTGGATGTTTTCGATACTGGTATAATGCATGCCACCATGACGTCTTGTATCTGGATTCAATGTACTTTCAAAAATAGCCCCAAAGATAGTTGGAGAAATCTCACTCCAATCGAAATTACATGCATCTTGTAAGATCAAGTTGACCGCATTCTCTGAAAATTGTGGAATTTCAACAGGGTCACTAAAAAGACTTCCGTTTACATAAGGGAATTCTAATAAAGTCTCACTTTCATATGGATTTCTATTAGCCTCTTCTGTATCTAAAATACGGAATAAATCCATCAGTGCATTTCTAACTTGATGTGGTTGAAAATCTTGTAAATAGTCATGAAACAGGCTTTTTTTACCAAATAGTCCCGAATCCTCTGCATATAGGCAAAATACTAAACGTACACATAACTTGTTAATATTATGTAAAATAGCTTCTTCTGTTAATAAAGGATTAATTTTATATTGTTCCAATAACGAATCATATAGTCGAGCAACAAGCTCACCTGCGCCTTTTGAAATTTCCATCTCACGTTCTATATGACTACTTTTAACATCAACTAGAAAATTAAGTCTATAAAATTCAGTTCCTAATTTACGTAATTCTATAATTTCAGCAGAATCATTAGGTCGTTCCATATCTAATACATGAAACTCTTTAAAATTACAACTTACAATCCATCGTGGACGTTCACTATATGGTAATGCGGCTGCATAGCGTTTAGCCTGTTCCGCTGGAGTTAAAAGAGTTCCATCAGATTGTCTAATTGGTGCATTAAGATCTTTTCCTAAGCTTTTCTGTTCAATCATAGTATGCGTAGCTGGAATCATAGCATCAATATAACTGGTATGTCCTAGTTGAACGCGCTGCTCAAAACAGATAAAATCTGCAGGATTATTTATTCCATATACATTTTGAAGTAATTCCATCCAAAACCGTTGTGTATCTTGCTTTTCATCCCCAATATTTTCCCATTTTTTAGCGAATTCTTTAGCTGCTTTCTCTTGCTGTTTTAATGTAAGTTCCATTTTTATTCCCCTAAATTTCCCTTTACATATTTTCTATTAATATTAGAAAATCTAATTTATATACTTTTATATTATCACAAAAATTATATTCAATCTAAATGCATTCATATTTCGAAGATATCAAAAGTACACTTTAATATCTTCCAAAAATAGCCTTCATCACAAAAATGTAATGAAGGCTATTCCAACTTAATATTATTTTGGTGCGCCTAGAGGGAATCGAACCCCCAACCTACAGTTTAGGAAACTGACGCTCTCTCCGGTTGAGCTATAGACGCATGTATACTTTATTATATCGTTTTTAATAAAGTATACGCAAGGCGTCCTTATTGTTGTAGGTATTGGTTATTCACTTGTTTTTGTTCTTCTGGGCTAAGGTTTTGGTAGCCTTTTGCTAATGCACTAACCCAGGATCCGTAGGCAGGATTTGGGAATACAACAAAGGTAGTACCAAAGTCTTCTTTATGTTCATCGATGATAGCATTTCGTTCAGCTAAGGTCTTACCTTTTGTGCCGATTGGGAAGTCCCCTGCATTATCACCCATATACAAAATGACGTTGTATTTCTTAGTGATTGCATCAAAACGAGGTTGTTTATCAGAGTCTTTTTCGAATAGTAGTACATGTTCTTTATCGACGGATGGGAATCCTAGTTCCTTAAAGTTTTGTACTGTTGCATCATAGTTAACAGGTGCATATCGGTTTGAAACGTAGAAAATTTCTACACCTTGTTTATGTACTTCATTTAGAAACTCAACAGCACCAGGCATGGCTTGCGATTTACCTTGATGCACAGCTTGACGCCACCAAGGAGCATCGAAGCGACCATTGCCATTAGCAACGCTTTCACCCATCAGTTTAGTATTATCCACTACGGTTTCGTCCGCATCAAGAACGATAGCAAGAGGTTTTCTTTGATGAGATGGATCAGTAACGGCCATCTTAACAAGATTTAGCGCCACATTGTACCCTTGATACGCCAGAGCTCTGTACTCTGCAGAGGTGCGCATCCATAAGAGCCCCATTGTTTCTGTTTCGGCTTGGTACTGCTGTTTTTGCTTGAGCGCTGCCTGCTCATCTAGCGGTACTGCAGCTTTTGTGGCCTCACTATTAGCGGCTACCGTATTAGCTACCGTATTTGTAGCCGCTGTACTATTAATTGATTGGGGTGATTGGACCTGCGCTACCATCGCTGTAGGAACTACAGGATTTGCTTTCACCGTCGTCGGAGAATCCGCCTGCACTACAGAACCTACGCAAAGACTGCCGCCAAAGCAAGCCACCGCTACATACCATGCCAAACTACTACGTTTCATAATTGCCTCCTATCCACATGTGCTCTCTGTATACATACAATACACAATGTAATTCTACATAGTTATACGAAAGTCCTCTATAAATTTATATTCTATCTGTATATTTTAAATCTATCTACACTATAACTATGCTATAATACAGCTGTTGATAGTATTAGAGATTACAAGCTGGTGATCCACAGTATGAAATCGCTAAGCTTATGTATCAGGACCTAACTAATAAAAAATTTGATTAACAATATTTAAATACACTCACCACGACAAAAGCCCCACCTTACTATGAACTACATAGCAAGGAGGGGCTTCGTTTTAGTTTAAGGAAGTTCTTTTAGTCGTTTATGTTGTTTAGATAGAATATCATTTACATAAATAGTTATATAATGTGTGCAAGTTTATAGGATTGTTTTATGTTCTTTTAAGGGGTTATTTATGTAAATATAAGAGAGTTTTGTAAGGGATTTATTAGTTAGAGAGATCTATTAATTTATTTTACATCGCTGAAATCGATGTTCATGCCCAAGGCTTTAGCTACGCCTTCACCATAAGCTGGATCACATTGGTAGCAATGTTTTGCATGGCGTTCTTTAATGAAATCAGGTACACCATCCATAGCTGCTGCTGTGTTTTCAAACAAGATTTGCTGTTTTTCAGAGCTCATGAGACGGAACAATTTACCTGGTTGTGTGTAGAAGTCAGAGTCATCTTCGTAGAAGTCGTATTGGTATGCTGCACCAGATACGTCTAGACCAGGGTTTTTGAATTGTGGTTGTTCAGTCCATTTGCCAAAGCTATTTGGTGCATAGCCAATTGTGGAACCATGGTTACCATCTACACGGCCTTGACCATCACGATGGTAGCTGTTTACAGGGCATTTAGGCGCATTAACAGGGATTTGATGGTAGTTTGCACCTAAACGATAGCGTTGTGCATCGGCATAGGAGAACAAACGACCTTGAAGCATTCTGTCAGGGGAGAAGGATACACCAGGAATGATAGTAGATGGTGCAAATGCAGCTTGTTCTACATCTTGGAAGTAGTTTTCAGGGTTGCGGTTAAGCTCCATTACGCCTACTTCGATCAATGGGAATTCATCATGGTACCATACTTTTGTTAAGTCGAATGGGTTGTATGGCATGTTATTAGCTTGTTCTTCTGTCATCACTTGGATGCATAATTTCCATTTAGGGAAATCACCGCGTTCAATAGCATCGAAGAGATCACGTTGATGGCTTTCACGGTCATTAGCCACAATCTCAGCCGCCTCAGCATTGGAGAGATTTTCAATCGGTTGTTGGCAAACCCAGTGGAATTTAACCCATACGCGTTCATCGTTTTCATTGATAAGACTGTATGTATGGCTACCGAAACCATGCATTGTGCGGTAAGATTTAGGAATACCACGGTCACTCATTACAATTGTCACTTGGTGAATAGCTTCTGGCAAGCTAGTCCAGAAATCCCAGTTTGCTGTCGCATCGCGAAGATTTGTCTTAGGATTACGTTTTACAGCGCGGTTTAAATCAGGGAATTGCAATGGATCGCGGATGAAGAATACAGGTGTGTTGTTACCTACGAGGTCCCAGTTACCTTCTTCTGTATAGAATTTTACAGCAAAACCACGAATATCGCGCTCTGCATCAGCGGCACCACGCTCACCGGCAACGGTGGAGAAACGCACGAATAACGGCGTTTGCTTGCCTACTTCAGAGAAAAGTTTTGCTTTTGTATATTTAGTAATATCATTAGTTACTGTAAAAGTACCGAATGCACCGGAACCTTTAGCATGCATGCGACGTTCAGGAATTACTTCACGCGCAAAATGACCTAATTTCTCCATCAACCAAACGTCTTGCATCAAAACAGGACCACGTTTACCTGCTGTTGCAGAATTGCGATTATCCGGCACAGGAGCGCCAAAGGCTGTTGTTAATTTCTTTTCATCACTCATGTTACAAACTCCTACTTAGAATAAAAATAAGTAATAATATGCGACCTTAAAAATTGTATGAAACATATTATTACATAAAAACAATAAACGTTATCAATTAATAATCATTATTTATTATTACGATTAAATTGTAACATATAAATGGCGATTATGCAATACAAAATCTTGTATACATGCTCTCATATAGAAACAGTACATGCGAAAAGCCTATAGGAAATCAATCCTATAGGCTATTTGCATCATTATTAGGCGTAAACACTCACATACGCTATCTATACATATAACTAGAATATATCATCTATTAATTTTATTTGCCCCCGCATTACGTAATACATTTTCTTTTACTTCATTTACAGGATCTATTTTAGTAAACAGTTCAGGTTTCCAATCTACAGGTGTTAACGTATCATTGAATGTATCAATAATTTGTCCGTTAAACATATTATTAACTGTAGTAAGTTGTTTTCCTCCAAAGACTTTCACAAATGATGTATAGTCTTTACCTGCTATATCCGCCACATTGTTTTCAGCATAGATTTGGGATTTTTTCCCAACACCTAGTGCGTAAGCATAAGCATATTCACCATTTGTAGTATCTGATGCAAAGTAATTATTATACACATGAACCTGGCCAAATCGTACTCTTGGCATGCGTTGTACTACATTATGGAAATAATTATGATGCAAAGTTACATGTAATTTTCCTTCATCTGATATTTTTGAATCACTACTACCAATCAACATGGTTTTATTGTGGTTTGCAAACGTCGAATAAGAAATTGTTATATAGTCAGCTTCATTGGTAATATCAATCAATCCATCTCTATGCTCATATTTACGACCAAAGTATTTTTCTACTGTTTCAGGACCATCTTGGAAGGAAGAATGATCAATCCAAATGTGTGTACCACCTTTTATGGAAATACTGTCATACTGAGAATTCCAATTGCCCTCTGGTCCATCATTAGGATCCCAAGAAGGGAAATAGTCATAAGGAGATTCAAACTGTATATTTCGTATGATTACATTATCCGAATCAAGAACCAAATTTACACCCTTTAATTTCGCATTGTCCATGCCAATGATGCTTGTATTAGACGGTACATGAACAGTAATAGACTTACTTTGATTCTTTTGTGATGCCTTACGCTTTGCTTCTTGCTCATCTTTTAAACTCTTAGGCGCTGTGCTTTGCGGTTTATGAGTTTCCAAATATTGTTGAAAGTCATAGCCATCGACCATGTAGTCTTTCATAGTCAATGGTTTACCATTATCATCGGTATCAAAATCTATAGTTCCATAGACTAGTACAATCTTAGGTGTAGTGTTTTTTCTATTCTTAAGAGCTGATACAAATTCTTTTTTATTTGTTACTTTAAACACATTCTGCTCTGTGGCATTAGCACCACCAGTAGTCCCATTGCCTACAGAAGCAAATCCATCCTGTTTTGGTAATGCTTCACGCATAAAGGTAGGGCTCTCAGCTGAACCTCGCGAAAAGGTCATCATTAATCCAGCGATTAACACTATGAGCAATCCAAGGGATATCATTATCTTTTTCATACATCGAGTTCCTTAGTTTCTGATACATTACAGTATGCTATGCCGCCATCATCTCATAACAATAGCATTATCTCATAGCAACAATAAGAGAACCCCTTCATAGTACCAATAGGCCTATGAAGGGGTATCATTTTATTTACGCTGGGCGGCTCCAGTCGACTTGTACATCGATAGCTTCCCACATGCGTGTCAAAGCTAATTTAAAATTATCCAAAGATTCTAATGGTTTTACGTTCAACCGTTCATATGTATCAAGACCTGTAGCATGCTCGATGGCATGTTCGTCGTTTAAGTAAGCGATAACCTTATCAGCCCACTCTTGTTCAGGTAATTCTACGGATACGGTTTTGGCTTCTGTGTCATAGGTCAAGAAACCATTGCTGTTGATGCCATAATGAATGGCTACGCGAAATAAACTCATATCTATACCTCTCTTGCGGTAATTTATTAACACTATACCCATATTGTAACATGAACAAATACTTTAGTGAAAGTATTCAATATGAGTTCATCAGAATTTTTTAGGGGCCTTCTTATCCATAGCTTGTGCGTCCTCATTGGTGCATGTATCATCTGCCGGATTAGACGGTGTATCATCTACCATATTAGACGGTGCATCTCCACGAGCATCTACTGCAGACTTGAGTTCTGATCGTTTTCGACGCCTTCCATTGTCTCCATGAAAGCGTTGCCACAGTGCCCCGCTCATGATGACGGACTCCCCAAATTTAGACTCTAACGAATCTAGTACACCAGCTAACTTATCCTCTGTTTCATCCTGTGGTGATTCAAAGAGGCTATCTTGCATAGGCACCTCTTCATCAAGACCGCTCACTGTGAGGCCTAAGAGTCGTATAGGTCCGGGAGGATCCATAAAGGTAATCGTCTTAGAACTACTATTGTTAAAACTACTATTGTTAAAACTACTATTATTAAAACTGCTATTGTTAGAACTGCTATTATTAGAACTGCTATTATTAGAACTATTATATTTAAAATTAGTAGACTTTACCTTTGTAGTCGCCCCCAGTGCTTCCACATCTTTCTTTGTATCTTTAGGCTGCTTGCTCGTCTTATCTTGCATTAGTTTATTCCACAAGAGCAATGCTGTTTCGAAGAACACATGCTCATGGTCTGATGGCGTATCTAACCGCTTTTGGCGGGATACGGTGGTGAAATCATCGTAACGAACCTTAATAGACACGGTGTGACCTAAAAGGTTCCGTTTTCTTAATCGTTTTGATAAGCGGTTCGCAAAGTATCTAAATTCTAGTTCAATGACACTGCCATCCGTTAAATCTTCTTCGTAGGTTTCCTCCGCTCCGATAGACTGTATTTTGCGATCTGTTTCTACCGGTCTATCGTCAATGCCGTTTGCCAGTTCCCATATGCGCCGCGCCTGATTGCCCACGAGAGGAATTAAACTGCTTTCATCAGGCAACGCTTGAATATGACGCATCAAGTGAAAGCCCCCATTTTTCAAGATTTTCTCCGTGCGAGGACCAACGCCCCAAATACGTTTAATCGGCAATGGAGCTAAAATCTCTTTTTCTCGGCCATAAGGTATGACCACAAGGCCATCAGGCTTATCTAAATCGGACGCCAGTTTAGCAAGGAATTTGTTCGGTGCTAAACCTGCAGAGATGATGAGTCCCGTTTCCTCAAATACACGGTCTTTAATAGCACGGCCAAGTGCTTTAGGACCACTGTACATGGTAGACATACCGCTAACCTCGAGAAAGGCTTCGTCGATAGATAGTGGCTCAATGCGAGGCGTGAATTCTTTCATAATGGAAAAAATCTGTTCCGATACCTCTTTATAACGGTCCATCCGTGGATATACGTAGATACCATCGGGACAAAGTTTTTTAGCCCGTGAAATAGGCATAGCCGAATGAACACCAAATTTGCGTGCCTCATAGGAACAGGTAGCAACAACGCCACGTGAAGAAAGACCACCCACAATTACGGGGTGGCCTTTATATTCTGGATGATCCAGTTGTTCGATGGACGCGAAGAATGCATCCATATCAACATGCATAATCCATCGTCTCATTGTTACGCTTCTTTTTCGTGCTCAGAAATACGGCAGTATTTAATTTGTGCACAAAGACACTCATCCTTAGATTTATATAATTGAGGGATGATATCTAAAAGATCGCCAAATGTAGCTTCATTAATGGAATAACGAGTCCATAAGCCATTACGTTGAGAGTTAACTACACCTGCATCAATTAAGATTTTCATGTGGTAGC
>ERZ773045.1526-NODE-1526-length-10240-cov-2.474718_pt1 | contig 10240 bp, 5 predicted proteins | sample MGYA00580635_ERZ773045 | MGnify/ENA primary metagenome ERZ773045 (study PRJEB29015, sample SAMEA2738115) | human oral metagenome | biome: human oral; feature: human-associated habitat; material: saliva | place: China | collected 2261 ...
TCCGATATGAGCCGGGCAATTATGAGAAGGATTTATATAGTCCTGTAATTAGTGATGTCTTTAAACAACTTGACTCAAGCACAAGAAACTATGCAGGAGTAGAGGCTCTTTCCAAGACTATCAAAAAACCTAATCCCGCTATTGAGGAGCAGGTGATGACTGTTTTTGCAAAATTACAATACTTATCTATGGATGACGCTAAAGAAGAAACCTCGAAGAGAAGATTTACTGACGATTGCACTTTTGTTTCAACAATTCCCGTACAAGCCGAAGTAGATGAATATAAAATTTCTGGCACAATCAAGAACTGTCTTGTAAGTGAATCATGCATTGTTGAAATTGAGAGCAACACTCTTACAAATATGGATAATAAGTTGATTAAAGATAGAGATTCCTTAGTGATAACCATTAAGGCAGCAATTTTGCTTCTATCCCAACATAAAAATAAAATTGAATTTGGAAAGCTTAGATATTCAAAAACGACAACATTAATGAGTGACATCCTAAATAGCGTTACCGTAGAAAACAACCAGATACTTTCTGACTGGCTTGTGAAGCTCATCAAAATTTATCTCATTGGTCAGCAGCTCCCACTTCCACTAGACATCAATACCATTAAGCCCTATAAATCTGAAACAGATGCAGTACCTAGCAATACCCCCGTTGATAAAAAGACTCTATATAAATTTGATAAAGATAATCGCAACTATCATGAGGAATATGACCGAGTGCTTTGGGGCGAGAATGCTAATTGGCAAGAACTAATTAATATTCCAATAGATCAGCTAGAAAATTATGAGAGTGCACTTAAGCTCATAGTTACAAACGAACAAGAATCTAACGCATCAATCTTTAAAGTTCTTGCAGATCAAATCGATTGGTCAAAGGTAATAGACAGCCCATCAGATTCAAAAAAAGGAAAATAACATGAATAATTTAAATGAATTTAAAGCAGAATCTGAACTTGGCTCTCCTCTCACATTCCTTGACGCGAGTGCTGGAACTGGTAAAACGTATTCAATTTGTAAGAAACTTTGCTATCTGTTTGTTGATTCAAACGAAGAGAATCGTATAAAACCAGAAGAAGTTGCAGTCATCACATTTACTAATAATGCTGCAAGAGAACTCAAAACTCGTATACAAACCTTTTTAACCAACGAGGAAGAAGTAGCTGACCTTAAAAAATCTTTTGGAAAATCTCTTAACAAGGAACAATTTGAGAAGAACCGTGCATACGCTATTGCACACCTCAATGAAGCTTCCATAGGAACAATCCATCACTTCTGCACTGAAATTTTAGGAATTGTTGGCACTTTGGCTGACTTTGATGCAGGGCGTACTTTATCATCGGATACAAGCGATTTACTTGAGTTTACCAATAATGCAAATCTGACAAAGTACTCTCAGTCAAAATCTTTTGCTCACGTTTTTAACAGCAAGTACTATCAGAATACACTTAAAAAAGTTCAGGATTCTTTTAATAGAGATGTATTTTTTGCTGATCTAAAAGGTGTATTTAAACCTAAAGAAGATAAATCAAGTACAGAATCTGATTCTACAGAGGATGAAGCTAAATGTACTTCTATTCAGCCTAACAACGAACTTCTCGCATGGCAAAGATGGGCAAAAGACCTCGCTAAACTTTATGGACTTTTTGAGCGAACACACTCCGTAATGTCAAACAATAGTCTTTTATCTCTCACCAACGAAACAGTCAACTCAAAAGCTGTTGTAAAGTTACTTCAAAAACGTTGGAAATTAGTAATGGTTGATGAATTCCAAGATACCGATATTAATCAGTGGAATATCATCAAAAAAGCTTTTCTGAACACTTCTGATGAAGGTTCTCCAGTCAAAGTAATTACTGTTGGTGACGATAAACAATCTATCTACTCTTTCCGTGGGGCGGATGTCGAGAATTTCCGTGAGGCCCGCGAGATGGCCCAACAAGATGGCAACAAGACGTATGTCTTAAAAACCAACTATAGAAGTGATAGTTGTGTGGTAGATGTCGTAAACGCAATAACAAAAGAGCTTTTTAATTCACCAGACAATGATTCTTTTGATTCTGAGTCAGTAGTGGATGTGGGCGCACATATCACTGATAGAAGGCTTCTTGATGGCGATCTTAATTCAGTAGACAAAGGACTGTTTATTCGCACGGCAGAAACACAATTGAATATAGGTGATATTCCAGATGATGTAACGCATGTAATTAATCATCTGTTAAAGACCTGCAACATTAAAGAGAGCAAAAATAAGCCTAGGCCTATAAAACCAAGTGACATAGCCGTTTTAGTAAACGGAAAAGATAAGGCTAGAGACATCTTAAGTGCTCTCAAAGATTCTCATATTCCAGTTGTATTCACTAATACGACAAGTGTCTTTGATGAACAGGCTGCAAAGGACTGGTTGGACTTACTTAAATCTTTAGTAAGTCTCTCTGACCAAAATCTCCTCAAGAGAGTTGCCATTGGACCTTTTGGCATTTTTGAAGTTAATGATTTAATGAATGATTCTGCACTTGATGAAATTATTACACGGTGGCAAGAGTACAAAAATCACACCCAAAAAGGTGGGTTTAATCTTTTATGGGAAAACATAGAGACTAAATCTAATTTCAGTCAACGAGTTTTTACTAATTGGTACGGTGAAGATTATTACATTAATGCACTTCAAATAAAGAATTGGCTACAAAAACTATGGCATGAAAATCCTAATCTGAACTATCTTGTAGAAAAGCTAAGTATGAAAATCAAAGCTGCAGCCAAAAATCCAAGAACTGCAGAAGATGAAGAAAAACTTAATATACCTACCGATGAGCCATCTGTACAAATATACACATACCATGGTTCTAAAGGACTTCAATTTCCAATAGTTCTCTTACCTTATTTAGCCATTCAAAAACGAAAAGACTTTAATGACAGTTCTAAGACTTGCTATCTCTACGATTGTTCTTCACCTCAAGATTTACAATCATGCTCCATAGAAGAGCTAAAAGAAATAAAACTTAAAAAGGAATCGGAAGAAGATGCACGTATTGCTTATGTAGCCGTCACTCGAGCAGAGTTATTGAACGTCGTCTGGACCAATCCCCTTTCAGAAGATAATCCAAATAAAAAAGCCAAGGCTATTCCTCCTTTAGGGAGAGCTTTGGCTAATGCAAAGTCCAAATTAAATAGCAATACTTTTGAGCTTACTGATGATGTGCTAAATAGCGGAGAAGATGTCTCTAATGACAGGGCTCGGTCAAGCATACCTGATGAACTATATGCCTATAAGCATATTGATGCTTCCGATTTACCAGAACTGAAATACAGAACCTCTTACTCCAGTATCTCCGCTAACCTGAAATCAGACGTTACGACCAGCGGAGGCGGAAATGATGATGATGAAATTGAAGAAATTTCGGACGCTTCAAACGGTAAAAATAATGAGACCCTCATAGAAGAAACCAAAAAGACATCTTCAAATGAAGAATGGTTCAACAAAGAACTTACTGCTGACACTCACCCACTGGTAGATTTAGAAGCGGGAACAGATTTTGGTACTCAAATTCATGCGGCATTTGAAAACCTCATTAATGTTCGCAGGTCAAATCCATCACTGAGCCTTGATGAAGCTTGTTCATACGCAGCAAAACAAACGCTTATAGAAAAGAACTTAAACTCCAAAGATCACGAGCCTCTATCGTTTGAAGAATCCCATGAAAGGCTGACGCAAGCACTAAAGCAGGTCTTTAGTATTAGCCTAAATGGGCCATTTGAGGGCAAATCTTTTATAGATATTAATCCTCAAAATATTCGTGCAGAACTGGAGTTTGATTTCAATTTAGCCCCAAATAGTAAATCTATGCTTTGCTGTTGGAAAGAACACGTCCACTCTGATGAGCTATTAGACTTTGCTGAGCGACTGGGCAATGCAATATCAATGAAAGGCATTCTTACAGGAAGCATTGATGTTCTTCTGCGTGATGATCAGGGGGATTACTTCATCGCTGACTGGAAAACAAACAACCTTACAAGGCAATTTGGAAAAACTGAAGAAATTGAAGATCCAGATGATAAGGATTCAACAATAACCGTCCTCACACCACGCCGTAATGACTATAGGCATGAATTTGTCGTAAAAGAAATGAAGGATGCAACTTACCTTCTACAAGCACTTATCTATGCAGTTGCCGTATATAGAATTACAGGAAAGGTTCCCAAAGGCGTTGCATATCTCTTTGTCAGAGGCATGGGCGATCAACCACTAAACAATACAGAAGAGGCTCCTGGAGTATTTACCTGGTCAATCCCTGAAGATCTAGTAATTGAAACAAACGCAATTCTTGAAGGAGATTCATCTCATGAATAGTTTTACCTATACAAAACCTCAAAGCTTTGAGATTGAAGACCCCGAAGAGAGAAAAATGGAATCATTCCGGATACTTGCTCGCCGTCTTCTTCGTCCATCAAACCACGATGTAAAAGAACTTAGCATCTTACATCCTAGGCAAGGTGATACTTTCTTAGTAGAAGAAGCAGCCGCCTACTGTTTCAAGGCAATTGATGAAGGCGCAACCTGTCTTAATCTTAATGAGGTTACATGGCCTGATTCCTTTTCAACAAAAAACGTCGTTGAAGCATTGATTAAGAGCCCATATTGCAATGTATCCAAAAATCAACAAACCACAACAGAAGACCAACAAAACATTCTTCCCCTTCAACTTGAAATTTCAAGTAGTGAAACACCATGGCTCTATCTAAACAAATATTGGTATGCAGAAAAGGTTATTGCTGAACAGATTATCCTGCGACAAACAAGAAGCCTTACTGGCGAAACTCCTTCCGTTGAGATGGTTAGCAATGCCATTCAATCTCATGATTTACTTAAAATTGGCGAGAAGGGCTGTTTAAGCCCTATGCAAGTTAGAGCACTTGGAGCAATAACTCAAAAGAACTTTGTTGTGCTAACAGGTGGACCTGGTACGGGAAAAACAACAACAGTTGCACGAATGATTGAAATCCTTCGCCAAACCAACCCTGAAAAAAGACTTGATATCAAACTTGCTGCACCAACAGGAAAAGCAGCTAATCGCCTTAAGGAATCAATCCAAAACGAAGCTCCATCTTCTGAGAGTGATTTCTACGGGAGACTTGAAGCGGTCACACTCCACAAACTCCTTGGAGCTAAGCCCGTCGTCATTGAAAACTTCACATATGACGCAAAGAACAAACTGTCAGGAGATGTATTTATCATTGACGAGGCGTCAATGGTTTCCCTTCTCATGTTTAAAAAATTACTAGAAGCAATTCCTCAAGACGCAAAGGTCATTGTAATCGGTGACCCAGATCAACTTGCGTCTGTAGAAGTTGGAACTGTACTGGCAGATATCGTAAAGGGCATGCAAAACCAGGCACGCCGCGACACCTCAATAGATTTATCCGCAAGTATCAAACTTGACAACATGCTGAAAAAATTATGGGAGAAGACAGCTACATCCACAGAAGAACAGTGGCCAAATGATCACTCTGAAACCTCATTTATTCAATTGCATAACGGACTTGTAGCGCTTACTCAAGGTCATCGCAATACAGGTGGAGTTAGTACCTTAGTAAAGCTAATCAAAGATCAGGATACACAAAAGGCCATTGATCTGCTTAAATCTGACGAGAAGGACGTCACTCTGATTGATTCACTTAATTCAAGAGAAAATTCCTCTTATAAAGAAGAGCTCATACAACACTATAAGGACTTGAGTCAAAAAGTGAGTGAGCTTTATAAACAAGAGAAAGACGATCAAATTTCCCCAAAAAAACTTGATCAACAATACGCAACATTACTTGATGAAATGAATAATCTACGATTACTCTGCGCCAAAAAACGAGGTACAAAAGCAGACACTAACAGCGTGCAAGAATGGAATACCGTTATATCTAAAGAAATTGAAAAAGAATTTGGTTCTACAAAAAGTGATATTGATGCGTATGAAGAACGCATTGGTTCAGTACTGGTGGTAAGAAAGAATCAAAGTACTTTAGACATCCAAAATGGTGATACAGGTCTTTTAGTTAAACGAGTTACTCAAGAGGGAAGAAGTTCTTTTAAATTAGTTCTCCCAGGAAAAGAAAGGGGGACCGTCCGCTATGTTTCTCGTCCACAGATTGAAGCAGCAGAACTTGGTTATGCCATTACCATACATAAAAGCCAGGGATCTGAATATAAACATGCGTTGGTAATGCTTGCAAAAGAAGCTGACTCTCCTTTGAACCTGCGAGAACTGATTTATACGGGTGTATCAAGAGCAAAACAAAAAGTTACCGTAATTGGTTCTGAAGAAGTGTTAGAACAAGGACTTACTAGACAAGTTGAACGCGCATCAAGATTAGATGAGCTTCTTGATCAACAATAGATTAAATACAAATCTCCAGGTACGCCCAAAAATCGTCTTAATAAATATCGAGTGTATGCAATTAGCACACTCGATATTTTTATATGCAACACTTGTTTCATCATTTACAAAAGTATCTATAGAAAGCTATGCATTTTAAAATAGTAATAAGTATCATTTTGTTTTAATCTAAATCTGTAGTTTATGTAAAGCTCTTCTATTACCCCCCCCCTCTAATTCAATTTATGAAATACTTTTCTGGACAAATGACAGCTTATTTTTAATGAGTTGAGTTTGTCCAAAATAGAAGGGACTCTATAGAATAGCTTTTTCATGAATCGCCTGTACGCTTATGGCTAATAACACATTATGGAAACCATTAACAAAAAGGAAGAACATGGAAACACGTGAAGAGCTAATTAAAAAGTTTACTCTTGCAAAAGAAATGATCGAAAAACGCGATTGTTTATTAGATCAAATAGAATCTCTCGAAGACGATATAGAAGAAGATGAAGAAAAGCTTTTTCCATCATCTACGATTGATGACCTTAAAGCAGAACAGCAAAAATATCCTGAGCCTTATGAAGATAATGGACAAGAAATTTATCTTTCAATACTTAAAGAGATTTTTGTTAGCCCAATTAAATTTTTTATAGAAATAGGCTTTACACTCACTTTAATTTGTGCAGTACTCTATTATGGGCTTGATAATCTTTTTTTGAAAATCTTCTTTAATACAACATATGATATATTTCATCCGGATTCTATGACTCTTATTTATATATTTGTCCCACTAATGTTTATCAGTCTGCTTGTATCTATAAAAAAACATGCAAACTCGTTGACATTTAATCAAAGAAAGCATATATATGAGACTGAAAAAGCAGAAATTGATAAAAAACTTCTAATGGTTGAAACCAATAATAAAACAATTAATAGTAGAAATGCAGAGCGAAGGAAGAAAATCTCCGCTTTGGAAAGTGAATTAGACCCCATTTATGTCAGATGGGATAAAGAGGCTAGTAGTTGGTATCCGGAAGATTATAAAACTCTCGAAGCAGTGGAATTCTTCATTAAGAAGCTAAAAAATTATCAGGCAGAGACTAAGGCAGAAGTTATTAACCTCTATGATGAATATCTACATAGAGAAAACTTAGAAAATCTCCAACGTAAATCTTATGAGAATCAGCTAGTTGCCCAACGTATAAATGAGCTCAGAGTACAAGATCTCCAGCAAGAACTTCAGCAGGGGCTTAATGATGTACGAGAAAACCATCAGGCCAGCCAAGATGAAATTATGGACAAGCTTAATGAAATGGATTCGAAGCATAGATAGAGATTGGGATTCTATTACTGGGAAACCTTTAGCTATAGTCACATCTCTCAGCTAAAGCTAAAGGTTTACTTTCATCTAAGTAGAAGAAAACTCTACTAATAGAAATTTTGAAATGAATGTTCTCGACAATGCAAGATCAGAAACATTTACTGATGAATTTATAAACAAGACAGTCGTTATGGGGGCATATTTTTAATCGATGATCAATTTGCCAACTCCTTATCATATTTAACAACAATTGTAAAGACAATATAGAGTAGATATGAAGTTTATCCCTTATGAAATACTTATCAAGCTCTAAAAAGAAGTTTGGAATTTATGCCTGGATAGTTAGTGCTTAAATCCCAAAATTTCTTTTATCGAAATTTAATAAGTGGATGTGTTCACATTCTCTATGAATTGAAAGCGTTCATTTATTGGATTTATAAACGAAAGGATGTTGTATGAAGGTATTTTGCGTAAACAAGACTACAGAAGCTGTAAAGCAGGTTACCTGTAAAGCCGGTACAGATTGATAGAGTACTGTAAAGTTCTATAACGCATGGGTAGGCTAGCCTTGGTATCACCAAGACCAAAATCTCTATCTATGACAGCGCTTACGGCAGCTAATGTAATAGAACTTTGAATACATACGATTTCATCTATATCTCAGATTATTAATATATATGGGTTTTAAAATACATACTGAAAGGAAAAAATGGAACTATCAAAAGAAGATGCAAGGGCTATTTGGCTGCAAAAATATTACTTCAGGCATAGATTCGAATTTAATAATATTGTACTTGAATATCCCCTTCCTAAAAAATTTGTCGAATATAAAGAATCGGTTATTATTCTAGATGGTGGTATTTATTCTCCTTGGATTGGCTTTCAATCAAAAGAGGAATATGACTATCTTGCTGATTTATCAGGTATTGACTGGCATCTTTTCTTCAAAAAATATTGGTCACTGAGATTTGGAAATAAAATCTCTAAAGAGGTTATTGATTTTTTTGATGAAAAAAGTTTCAACGATTCATATTTTTTATACAAAGAAGACAATTTATTAGACCTTTTTGTTACAAAGGCAGCAGAATGTGGTGGATGTGGCAAAATTGGTAAGGATGCGGAGCCTCATGAAGACTCTGACGGTGGTGTGTATAAGTGGTATGAGTGGTATAACAACGTATCGCCTGATGAGAACCTATTCTTCTTTAATTCTAAAGAACAAATTGATGAATATATAAGAAAAATCAACGAGATGATTAATGTCATAGTTGAAAAATCTGATTCACCTTTGCTCCTTCTTAAGTAGTTGTTCTATTTCTTCTCTATCTCTCTATTACATATTTAAGTAATAGAGAGATAGATACTATTTCTATGGGCAAGCTTAATGAGTTAGATTCAAAGAATGAATAGAAATTAGAGATTTTATGTAAAGCTATTCTTCAAAAAATGGATTTGAAATGAATGTTTTAAGATATTAACTGGACTTAATTATTAACAACAAAACAAACACAAAGAGGAAGCCGTTATGAGAATTTATAGGATTAACAAGTTTACGGGAGCAATTCGCCAGGTTTTCGGTAAGCCCAAGGAACTTACTGGAAAGGCACTTGAAGCCGAAAATGCTTTCGCCGAGCGTATGGGCGTTGCTAAGGTTTCTAAGGCTGCCACTAAGGTCGCTGCCGCAATTAAGGCAGCTCCTGTCGTACAGAAGGTCGGTATGGCAGTTGCAACCGTCGCAGTTGCAGGTGGTACAGCAGCGGGTATCGTAGCAACACACCAACCAGCTCCAGCAGCCACTCAACCATCTACTCCAGCTATCACACAGCCAAAGGCTGAGGAGACCAAACCAGAGGAGAAGGTTGAGGAAAACAAGACTGAGGAAAAGACTGACGATACTAAGCCAGCAGAGGAAACCAAATCGGAAGAATCCAAAAGTAACGTAGAGGCTCCAGCTCAATCTGCTCCAACCCCTACAGCACAAGCGGCACCACAGGCGCCAGCCGTTGAGCAACCTAAAGCTCCTGCTGAGCCTGTTAAACTTGGCGAACAGCATGTTTTTTACGGCACCTCTGCAGTTGATAATGTGGAATATACTTCGAGCTATGGATATAACGGTGAATTTAGCAGTTATGATGAGGCACTTGCAGCCGTTAAAGACCGTCTGGCAAGAGCCGGAAAAGCCACTCCTGGTGGACTCTTTGAAAAGACGATTGTGTTCTATAGCGACGGTACCTCTGAAGTTATTGAGAGTCATCGAGTTATTTAAGATCGATAATTCTTAGCCTCTGAACACCATTCTATAACTGGCGAGTATTACTAAATACTCGCCAGTTTTTTGTTGAAGTGATTCTATTTAAACCATTTCTGTACCCACAACGCCACCTCTCAGCTGCCATTACGCACCATGACGGTCATCATCACATTACCACGCACACGTACAAAGTCTCGAGACTCTGCTTCTGCTGATCTTTTCAACACCAAGCTCACTCAGTGCTTTTTCTACCTTTCTATTTGAGATACCCAGAGTCCACATATCACAG
>ERZ773045.1527-NODE-1527-length-10236-cov-2.889107_pt1 | contig 10236 bp, 10 predicted proteins | sample MGYA00580635_ERZ773045 | MGnify/ENA primary metagenome ERZ773045 (study PRJEB29015, sample SAMEA2738115) | human oral metagenome | biome: human oral; feature: human-associated habitat; material: saliva | place: China | collected 2261 ...
CAAGTCCACCGTCTGCTCGGTTTCATGCGCTTGAGAAAGAATAGGGGTGCTGATTAAAAGAATAGATAAAACAATGGGTTTGAGTGTGTTTTGTGTCATTTTAGTTTTTCATCATATTTCGAAAGTTTGTTATTATATAACATTTCAGCATTAATATAACAAGAATTTAAGAAGCAAATCGCATTTGATGCCGCAAAACAGCCAAGCCAAAGCCCATACAAACAGCGCAAAACCAAAAACAATAAAGGGGCAGTGTTAAACAGTGACCGTAACAATAATCCGTTTTCGGTCAAATGTAGTAAATTTAGATAATGGTTTAAAATATCAATCAAATATTAAACACACTAGGAAAGGAATTGGTGCTGGTCCGGGACTTATTGCAAGTATTGAATCTAGGAATTTCTTGGATTTATTCAAAAAATCCGTACCCGCATAAAATCCCGACAGTAATTTACGCTTTTATTTTGATGGTGAAGTGGTTCATCAATTTGCACTCAGTAATGGTGTCTATCACTGGGCAGGAATAAAAGGAAAACAACAGGCTAATCAGATACCTATAGAAATTAAACATTACTTTAATATTAATGTTAAAAAATTAAAGGATGTTGGTAACAATTAGTTTAATATACATATATCTTGGAGAGTATGATGATTTTTGGAGATCCATATAAATTTGCTATTCAATTTGATTTTGTGGAAGATTGGTTTCTGGAATGGGGAGAAGATTTGAAAAATGATGGAGTATTTCATTATATAATTCAAGGTTATATATTGCCGACCGAATTGAAGTATCAATCAATCAGCATTCTAGATGCGGTAAATTCATTGAATGTAAAAATAGACAGCCTGAATAAATTTAATGCTTTCACGATCTATAACCAAGATGCTCAATATATTTTGGAAAAATTGGAAAATATTTTGGAAAAGATCTTAAACGGAGATGAAACCTATGAGGAATATCAATTATATGACTCAACCCATTTAAATATAGAAGAAAATAAAGTTGCATATCCTGAACTAAAAGAAAAAGCCAACCATATAAAAGATGAGCTAGAAAAAGAAGAAAAAAAGTTTATGGATAATCAAAATAGCTGGCTGGTATCAACCGACCATTCGGAAAAAATCGTATTTAGAGATTATAAAGGGGAGATTCAGGAGGTTATATTAGAAAAAGGATATTGTATAGATATAATGGAAAAAGTAATCACTTGGGCAAGATCTTATTTTCAAAATGAAAAATGGATTTAATTAGAGACTGAGGTAGATTAGCATAGCTGCTAATCTACCTCAGTCCCGAGATAAAACCCCGTGTAGCGTCGGAAACCTAAAATCTTAAAAATAATAAAAAGACGGAAATAGCGGCAGTACGCCACCCTTCCGGTTTGTTTGCAAAGCATCATGTTGCCTAAATAGCAAAAAAGGTCGTCTGAAAACCAGATTCCGTTTTCAGACGACCTTTACGGTTTGATGACTGCTATTTGGCAACTTTGACTGCTGCGGTTTCGGCAATCAGGTCAAGGAAGACCAGCGGCTCTTTGCCGATGTTTTTCAGCGCATGAGACTGTCCGGGGCGGGCGATGGTGATGTCGCCGGCGCCGACTGGGGTCTGTTTGCCCGTGCTGTCGGTAAACACGCCTTTGCCCGATACGATGATGTAAACGTCTTCGTTGTCGGTGTGTTTGTGTTCGCCGATGGATGCGCCGGGCGGCAGGGTCAGCCAGCCGATTTCCCTAAACGCGTCTTGGGCGGCGGTCTGGTGGCGGTTGAAGGCAAAACGTCCGAGCAGCGGACCTTTGCCTCCGGCTGCGTTTTCGCGGTTCCACTCCGCCAAGTCGGCTTTTTTATACACTTGGATGCTGCGGTCGGTGGGGGTAGTTTGTTCGGCAGCTTGAGCGCTTATGGATGTGCCGAGCAGAAGGGCGACAGATAATGCGGCAAATAGTGGTTTCATGGTGGTTCTCCGTTTTGTCAGGTTGAGTCAGATAATGCGGATTCCGTTTTCAGACGGCCTGCAGGGTTGAAATGTGTAACCCCGCAGGCTTCCCCCAAGATTTATTTCACATTGCGCAGATAGTTCAACAATAAAGGAACAGGACGGCCGGTCGCGCCTTTTTCACCGCCGGATTTCCATGCGGTACCTGCGATGTCGAGGTGTGCCCATGGATAGTCTTCGGTGAAGTAGGACAGGAATGTTGCGGCGGTAATCGTACCTGCACCCGGTGTACCGATGTTTGGAATGTCGGCAAAGTTGGATTTGAGTTGGTCTTTGTAGGTTTCAAAGAGCGGCAGTTGCCATGCTTTGTCGTCCACGTTGCGGGAGGCGGCAAGCAGGCTGTCGACCAAATCCTGATTGTTGCCCATCACGCCGCTGACGTCATGTCCCAAGGCGATGATGCACGCACCGGTCAGGGTGGCGACGTCGATGACGGCTTTGGGTTTGAACTGCTCGGCGTAAGTGAGCGCGTCGCACAAAATCAGACGGCCTTCGGCATCGGTGTTCAACACTTCAATCGTCAGGCCTTTCATGCTTTTCACGACGTCGCCCGGTTTGTTGGCCGCGCCGGAAGGCATGTTTTCGCAGGTGGCGACGACGGCGACGAGGTTGATCGGCAGTTGCAGTTTGACGGCGGCGCAGAAGGTGCTGATGACGGTTGCCGCGCCGCACATGTCAAACTTCATTTCGTCCATGTTCAGACCGGGTTTGAGGGAGATGCCGCCGGTGTCGAAGGTGATGCCTTTGCCGACCAAGACGACGGGGGCGGCTTCTTTGTCGGCCGCGCCGAAGTAGCTCAATTCAATCAGATAGGGGTCTTCCACGCTGCCTTTGGCGACCGACCAGAACGAACCCATGTTTTCTTTGATGTAGTCTTTTTCGATGATTTTGGCGTGTGCGCCCAGTTTTTCGGCTTCGGCTTTGGCGGTGCGCGCTAAAAATTCGGGCGTGCATTCGTTGGGCGCGGCATTGCCCAAGTCGCGGCAGAGGCTTTGTCCGTAAACCTGCGCTTCGGCGACGCGCAGGGCTTCTTTGACGGCGGCTTCGTGTGCGCTGTGGAACACGGCTTCTGCAAATTTGGCCGGTTTGGCTTCTTTTTTGTAGCGGTCGAAACGGTAGGCGGCGTTGCCGAACGCGATGGCAAAGGCTTCGGCAACGGCGGCGGCTTGCGCTTCATCGAAGGCATGGATGTCCACATTAACCGTTTCCTGATTTTGCGCCCATTTGGCGGCTTCGGCAGCGGCCTTGTTCAGCGCGGCGCGGTCGGTTTTTTCGAGGCGGACGACGGCGACTGCCTGCAAACCGTTGTCCGTCGGGATTTTGGTGTCGGCAAAAGTTTGACCTTCTTCAAGCGAAGTCAAAAGGGCAAGGGCGGTCGGGTGGTTTAATTGTGCGGTTTCGGTGCAGACAAATAACTGCGCGCCTGCCTGTTGCGGCTGCAAGGTTCCGGCTTTTGTGCTAAATTCCACGTTTATTCTCCTGATTGAGATGGTTTCGGGTAGTTTCAGACGACCCTTTGCATTAAGAGGTCGTCTGAAAACGGTTGGAAAGATTGTACTCCATTTGAGAGGTCGTCTGAAACCTTGCGCAGACAATCCGCCTGCGCCGAACCGCTACCGCTCCTAGCCGCGATTCTATGATTTATCAAAGAAACTTCATCAAAGAACTCTCTTTTACCGCCATCGGCATTTTCGTCGTACTCTTGGCAGTGTTGGTCTCCACTCAGGCAATCAACCTGCTCGGCCGTGCCGCCGACGGGCGCGTCGCCATCGATGCCGTGTTGGCATTGGTCGGCTTCTGGGTCATCGGCATGACGCCGCTTTTGCTGGTTTTGACCGCATTCATCAGCACGCTGACCGTGTTGACCCGCTACTGGCGCGACAGCGAAATGTCGGTCTGGCTCTCCTGCGGGCTGGCGTTGAGGCAATGGATACGCCCCGTCATGCAGTTTGCCGTGCCGTTTGCCCTGCTGATTGCCGTCATGCAGCTTTGGGTCATGCCGTGGGCGGAACTGCGCAGCCGTGAATACGCCGAAATCCTCAAGCAAAAACAAGAATTGTCGATGGTGGAAGCAGGCGAGTTCAACAGCCTGGGCAAGCGCAACGGCAGGGTTTACTTCGTCGAAACCTTCGACACCGAATCGGGCATCATGAAAAATCTGTTCCTGCGCGAACAAGACAAAAACGGCAACGACAACATTATCTTCGCCAAAGAAGGCAATTTCTCGCTGAACGACAACAAGCGCACGCTCGACCTGCGCAACGGCTACCGTTACAGCGGCACGCCCGGCAAAGCCGACTACAACCGCGTTTCCTTCCAAAACCTCAGCCTGATTATCAGCACCACGCCCAAACTCATCGACCCCGTTTCCCACCGCCGCACCATCCCGACATCCCAGCTCATCGGCAGCAGCAACCCGCAACATCAGGCGGAATTGATGTGGCGCATCTCGCTGACTGTCAGCGTCCTCCTGCTCTGCCTGCTTGCCGTGCCGCTTTCCTATTTCAATCCGCGTAGCGGCCATACCTACAATATCTTGATTGCCATCGGTTTGTTTTTGGTTTACCAAAACGGGCTGACCTTCCTGCGCAATGCCGTGGAAGACGGCAAAATCCATTTCTGGCTCGGACTGCTGCCCATGCACATCATCATGTTCGCCATCGCCGTCGTACTCCTGCGCGTCCGCAGCATGCCCAGCCAGCCCTTCTGGCGGGCGGTTGGCAAAAGTCTGACATTGAAAGGCGGAAAATGAACCTGATTTCACGTTACATCATCCGCCAAATGGCGGTTATGGCGGTTTACGCCCTCCTGGCCTTCCTCGCCCTGTACAGCTTTTTCGAGATCATCAACGAAGTCGGCGACTTGGGCAAAGGCAGCTATAACGGCGCAACCATGGCGCAATACGTCCTCATGCAGATGCCCGCGCGCGCCTACGAACTCATGCCCCTCGCCGTCCTCATCGGCGGACTCGTCTCCCTCAGCCAGCTTGCCGCCGGCAGCGAACTGACCGTCATCAAAGCAAGCGGCATGAGCACCAAAAAACTGCTGCTGATCCTGTCGCAGTTCGGACTGATTTTCGCCATCGCCACCGCCGCGCTCGGCGAATGGATTGCCCCCGTCCTCAGCCAAAAAGCCGAAAACATCAAATCCGCCGCCATCAACGGCAAAATCAGCACCGGCAATACCGGGCTTTGGCTCAAAGAAAAAAACAGCATCATCAACGTGCGCGAAATGCTGCCCGACCATACCCTGCTGGGCATTAAAATTTGGGTGCGCAACGACAAAAACGAACTGACGCAGGCAACGGAAGCCGAATCCGCCGTTTTAAACAACGACGGCAGTTGGCAGTTGAAAAACATCCGCCGCAGCACGCTTAGCGAAGACAAAGTCGAAGTCTCGACTGCCGCCGAAGAAAACTGGCCGATCGCCGTCAAACGCAACCTGATGGACGTATTGCTCGTCAAACCCGACCAAATGTCCGTCGGCGAACTGACCACCTACATCAGCCACCTCGAAAACAACAACCAAAACACCCAGATCTACGCCATCGCCTGGTGGCGCAAATTGGTTTACCCCGTCGCCGCATGGGTGATGGCACTCGTCGCCTTCGCCTTCACTCCGCAAACCACCCGCCACGGCAATATGGGTTTGAAACTCTTCGGCGGCATCTGCCTCGGCTTGCTGTTCCACTTTGCCGGACGGCTCTTCGGCTTTACCAGCCAACTCTACGGCGTCCCACCCTTCCTCGCCGGCGCACTGCCCACCATAGCCTTCGCGCTGCTCGCCGTTTGGCTGATACGCAGGCAGGAGAGAAGATAAAAAGATGGATTCGGAGAAAACGCGTCTGAAAACGGTTTTGCGAAATACGCTATGCCTGTTTTCAGACGATGTTTTGTTTGGCTTGATGTAGGGTAGAGCGGAGTAGTGGAGGGTACGATTTATTTAGATTGTTATAAGCTAATCCGCTGTAAAAGTCGTCTGAAACCAATCCGTCGCTTAGGAGATTTGCCCGACAAATTGCTGAAACAAAGAAAACGAGGTCGTCTGAACGCTGTTTCAGACGACCTTTTGTCTTTTTGTATTTATTGTTACCCGGCGGTGTTACCGTTTTCCAAAACATCCAAGATGTTTTTCAGGTTGGCGGAATCGAGCTGGCCGGGGGCGGAGGCGGTGCCTGCCGTGCCGAATGTGATGGCGGAGCCGAAGGTCGAGCCTGCGATGCGGCTGACGAGTCCGAGCTTGCCCATGGAGATGGTAACAATCGGGCGGTTTGCGGTTTGACGGGCTTCCCAAGTGGCGTCCAAAAGCGTCAGGACATCAGCGGGGCTTTGGGGCATCACGGCGATTTTGCAGATGTCCGCGCCTGCCTCTTCCATTTTTTTCAGACGACCTGTGATGTCCGATTTGGCGGGCGTTTGATGAAAATCGTGGTTGCTCATCAGGACGGCGGTTTTGTGCGCTTTGGCGGCGGCAACCGCTTGGCGGACTTCGCTCTCGCCGGCGGAAAGTTCGATGTCGATAATGTCGATGATGCCTGAAGCGGCGGCTTTATCGAGCAATTCGAAATAATACGCTTTGCTGCAAGGGTATTCGCCGCCTTCCTCTGCGCGTCGGAAGGTGAACAGCAGCGGGGTTTCGGGAAAGGCGCGGCGCACGGCGGCGGCTTGGGTAAGCAGGTATTCGGGGTTGCCCGCTTGGTCGAAATAGTCGGCTCTGAATTCGATAATATCGAAACAGGCGTGTTCGAGGTTTTTCAGGGCGGCGGATAAGGCCGCTTCGTCTCGGGCAACCAAGGGAACGGCGATTTTCGGCTGTCCGCTGCCGAGCGTGAGATGGCGGATGGTCAGGGTTTTCATGGTTTTTCTGCTGTATTGGTGCGGTGGCTGTCGAGCAGCGGATCGGGGAACGGTGTCCAAACAACGCCGTTGATGCCACTTTCGGTCAGGCGGCGGTTGAGCCAGCTGTTGCACGTATTGAAAAGATGGTAGCGTCCTTCTGCCTCGTAGAATGCGTCGTCAGCGCTGTAATGCGCGCCGGCGACGGGGATGGCTTTGCCTGCTTTCAATTTGAAATGGCGCATCAGGTTGGCACTCAGGCGGCGGTATTGTTCGCGGCTGACGGTGAATTTGACGGTATTTTCGCCTTCTCTCGGCGGCTCGCGGTAGTAGATGGCGTGAATCAGCGTGCTGTTGACTCCGCTTAACGCCTGTACTGCCGTAGAGGCGGTCAAATCCGACCACTGCGGCGTGTTCAAATAAAAATTGCGCTCGCCCCAGCCTATGCCGACGTAGCGGATGGGGGCATCGCCTTGCCCTGCGGGACTGTCGGCAGGGTTGATGATGCTGGTCCAGTCGAAAAGGTCGTCTGAAAGCGGCATGACGACATCGGCGTGTACGCCGTTGCTGTGCAGATAAAGGGTTACGTCGCCGTCGGAGGCATCGGTACCGTCCTGCGGAATCTTACCAAGTATGTAGGCGGCGGCAAAGTAAAGAATGGCGGCGATGATAAATGCCAACAGGGCTTTCAGGAGGATTTTGAATATTTTTTTCATTGACGTCATGACGTCGGTTAAGGATGCGGCATCATATCACGATAACGGTATGAATTAAGGTTTTCAGACGACCTCGTTGAAAGCTGGGTCGTCTGAAAATCAAAAGATATTTTCATTTCCCATCAATCCGTTTTCGTAAAAACCGCGCCCGATTGTTAACATTATATTTACACTACACCCGATTACAAATATACTCATTGCCATGCTGCACGGCTTTGTTTGCCTGAAATCCAAAGCCTGCAAACGTCCCGACGCGGGAAACAAGAAAAACCGATTCAGTGGAATCAATAAAAAAGCAATGTCAGGCGATGAGCCTAGGCATCAGCGGTTTTAACGATTTCGCGTTATGTTTCAGAGGAATACTCCATGGACTTACATGCAAAGGACAAAACCCAGCATCCTGAGAATGTCGAGTTACTCAGCGCGCAAAAGCCGATTACCGACTTTAAAGGTCTGCTGACCACCATTATCTCCGCCGTCGTCTGTTTCGGCATTTACCACATCCTGCCGTACAGTACCGATGCCAACAAAGGTATCGCGCTGTTGCTTTTCGTTGCGGCACTCTGGTTTACCGAAGCCGTACACATTACCGTTACCGCACTGATGATCCCTATCCTTGCCGTTGTACTCGGCTTCCCGGATATGGACATCAAAAAAGCGATGGCAGGATTTGCCGATCCGACGATTTACATCTTCTTCGGCGGCTTCGCGCTTGCCACCGCCCTGCATATGCAGCGTCTCGACCGTAAAATCGCCGTCAGCCTCCTGCGCTTGTCGCGCGGCAATATGAAAGTCGCCGTGTTGATGCTGTTTGCCGTTACCGCCTTCCTGTCCATGTGGATCAGCAACACCGCCACCGCCGCCATGATGCTGCCTTTGGCAATGGGTATGATGAGCCACCTCGACCAAGAAAAAGAACGTAAAACCTACGTCTTCGTCCTGCTCGGCATTGCCTACTGCGCCAGTATCGGCGGTTTGGGTACCGTGGTCGGTTCGCCGCCGAACATGATTGCCGCCAAAGCGCTGAATCTGGACTTCGTCGGCTGGATGAAACTCGGCTTGCCGATGATGCTGTTGATTCTGCCGCTGATGCTTTTCTCCATGTACGTCATCCTCAAGCCTAATCTGAACGAGCGCGTCGAAGTCAAAGCCGAGTCTATTCCGTGGACGCTGCACCGTGTAATCGCGCTGTTGATTTTCTTGGCTGCTGCCGTGGCTTGGGTATTCAGCTCCAAAATCAAAGAAGCGTTCGGCATTTCCAACCCCGACACTGTCATCGCCCTGATTGCCGCTGTCGCCGTTGTCGTCTTCGGCGTGGCGCAATGGAAAGAAGTAGCCCGCAATACTGACTGGGGCGTATTGATGCTCTTCGGCGGCGGTATCAGCTTGAGCGCGCTGCTGCAATCTTCCGGCGCGTCTGAAGCCTTAGGTCAGCAGGTTGCCTCCACCTTCTCCCATTCGCCCGCATTGCTGGTGATTTTCGTGGTTGCAACTTTCATTATCTTCCTGACCGAGTTCACCAGCAACACCGCCTCCGCCGCGCTGCTCGTTCCGATTTTCGCCAGCATCGCCACGCAAATGGGACTGCCCGAACAAGTCTTGGTGTTTGTCATCGGCATCGGCGCGTCTTGCGCGTTCATGCTGCCGGTTGCCACGCCGCCCAACGCGATTGTGTTCGGTACGGGGTTAATCAAGCAACGCGAAATGATGAACGTCGGCTTGCTGCTGAACGTCCTCTGTATCGTATTGGTTGCGCTGTGGGCTTATTTCGTCCTGATGCCGTAAACCCGTAAAACCATAGCCAAGGTCGTCTGAAAGAATATTTTTCAGACGACCTTGAAGTTTTTCCGCCCAGCACCATTTGTAAAAAGATTCTTAACGAAAGGAAACCCATGATTATCCTGCACACCAACAAAGGCGACATCAAAATCGAACTCGATTTCGACAAAGCCCCCGTTACCGCCAAAAACTTCGAGCAATACGTCAAAGACGGCTTCTACGACGGCGTAATTTTCCACCGCGTCATCAAAGGCTTCATGATTCAAGGCGGCGGCATGGACGAGAACATGAACGAAAAAGAAACCCGCGATCCGATTCAAAACGAAGCGTCCAACGGTCTGCCCAACGAGAAATACACCATCGCCATGGCGCGCACCTCCGACCCGCATTCCGCCAGCGCGCAATTCTTCATCAACACCGCCGACAACGCCTTTCTGAACTTCCGTTCTAAAGAGCTGTACGGCAAAACCGTCGTCCAAGATTGGGGCTACGCCGTATTCGGCAAAGTGGTCGATGGTTTTGATGTAGTCGATGCCATCGAAGGCGTCGCCACCAAACGCCACGGCTACCACGACGACGTACCGACCGAACCCGTCGTCATCACCAAAGCCGAAGTGGTATAAATTTGACGCGTCAAATACCATGATGCAAAAAGCAGCCTGAAACGGGCTGCTTTTTTTTTGCGGATAAGGCATATCGCCGGCTTCTTTGGTTTTTGACGAATCAGTTGCCATCAACCGTCAAAAATTAATCAAACAAACCTGTTGTATTGGTAGCGTAGCAACTGTATTTTTCACCCCGTCGGGCAAAAATACCAAAACTCAAATCAAGCCGTTTGGATACCATTTTCGGTGGTATCGTTTTCGGCAAAATAATCACGCATCCGGGCATTCAATATCGTCAGCAGTTTGCG
>ERZ773045.1532-NODE-1532-length-10224-cov-14.301505_pt1 | contig 10224 bp, 11 predicted proteins | sample MGYA00580635_ERZ773045 | MGnify/ENA primary metagenome ERZ773045 (study PRJEB29015, sample SAMEA2738115) | human oral metagenome | biome: human oral; feature: human-associated habitat; material: saliva | place: China | collected 2261 ...
TTGACTTCCATGAAGGTCCTGTGTTCTCAGATCTCGTCCTTGTAGATGAAATCAACCGTGCCCCTGCAAAGACACAGGCAGCTCTTTTCGAGGTAATGGAGGAACGTCAGGTGACGATTGATGGTACAACTCGTCGTATGAGCGATGTTTATACAATCATTGCGACACAGAACCCAGTAGAACAGGAAGGTACTTATCGTCTACCAGAGGCGCAACTCGACCGTTTCCTCTTTAAGATAAGTATGGGTTATCCTTCTGTTGATGAGGAAATGAATATCCTTAAGCGTCATCAAGAGAAGCGAAACCTCATCAAGTTGGAAGATGTTAAGCCAGTACTTACCATTGACGAACTTCTGCAGATGCGCAAGAAGCTTGATACAGTCTTCGTAGAGGAGAGCCTTTTAGGCTATATTGCAAACATCGTACAGCAGACTCGTACCTCAAAGGCTGTCTATCTCGGTGCCAGTCCACGTGCTTCTGTGGCTATGCTCAATGCTGCTAAGGCTTCAGCTTTGTTGGGTGGTCGTGACTTTGTAACACCAGAAGACATCAAGTTTGTTACTCCAAGTATTCTCCAACATCGTCTTATCCTCACTGCTGAGGCTGAGATGGAGGGATATACCCCATTGAAGGTTGCACAGAAGTTGATTGACAAGGTCGAAGTACCTAAGTAATGAGGTTAGCCGAGAAGCACTCAAATAAATAAAGACGAAATGTTCCTTACTAAAAGGTTTTATTTTATATTAGCAAGCCTTACCCTGCTCGCAGGCTTTGGCTATGTGTTCCCACAGCTTTTCATTGGCGCAAAGATACTTCTCTTTATCTTTGCTGCTATGGTTGTGGTGGATGCTGTTATGCTCTATCATCGCCGTGGAATAACAGCGAAGCGAACCTGTTCAGAACGTTTCTCTAATGGTGATAAGAATGTTGTCAAGATAAGTCTGGAAAGTAAGTACTCCTTCCCTGTATGGCTGACAGTTATAGATGAGGCTCCCGAAGTGTTCCAACGGAGAGACATTAGCTATAAGAGTCAGCTAACAGCGATGGGAAAGAATACGATTCGTTATACGCTCAGACCAATGAAGCGTGGCGTCTACTCCTTTGGTAAGATTCGTTGTTTCACACGTACTGTCTTAGGACTTGTCGAACGTCGTTATACTTTGGGTAACGCAGAAGACGTAAAGGTCTATCCTTCTTATATGATGCTGAATCGCTATGAGCTTCTTGCGATAAGCAATAATCTCACTGAGATGGGTATAAAGCGTATACGTCGAGCAGGTAACAACACAGAGTTTGAACAGATAAAAGACTATGTGAAAGGCGATGAATACCGAAGTATAAACTGGAAGGCAAGTGCACGTCGAAATCAGTTGATGGTGAATGTCTATCGTGACGAGCGCTCTCAGCAGATATTCTCGGTTATTGATAAGGGACGTGTTATGCAGCAATCGTTCCGTGGAATGACGCTTCTCGACTATAGTATCAATGCTTCTTTGGTGTTGTCATACGTTGCCATGCGCCGTGATGATAAGGCTGGCTTGATAACCTTTGCTGATAAAATGGACACGTTCGTTGCTCCTTCGAAGCAAACAGGTCAGATGCAGCTTCTTTTAGAGTCACTTTATGCACAGGAAACAAAGTTTGGTGAAAGTGATTTTAGTGGTTTATGTGCCAATGTACATAAACAAGTTAGCAAGCGTAGTTTGTTCGTTATTTATACAAACTTCTCTGGTATGACTGCTCTCAATCGTCAGTTAGCTTACTTGAAGTTGCTTAGTCAGTGGCATCGTGTACTCGTTGTCTTCTTTGAAGATGCAGAGATGAATGATTATATTCGTTCTCCGAAGCACTCAACAGAGGAATATTACCAGCATGTTATTGCTGAGAAGTTTGCTAATGAAAAGCGTTTGATAGTCTCAACACTGCGTCAGCACGGTATCTATAGCGTATTGACAACGCCAGACAAACTTAGTATTGATGTTATCAATAAATACTTGGAAATGAAGCAAAGACAAATCTTAACATAGTAAGTCTTACTTATTTCCTAACAAATAATGTAAGGTTCACTCCTACAATACCTAAAACTAATGGGCTGATATCCGATTGTGGATTTCAGCCTTTATTGTTGTTATACATAGATGAGATGCGATTTGTGCTTGATATTTGGCTCATGTTTGATAGATTATAGTGGGCTCTTCTGTTAAAAGTGTAGATGCTTTTCATATAGTTTTAACGAAAGGAGCGAACGTACTCATTAAACAAAAATATACCTAAGACCCTCAATGGTCTATTCTATTATCATCCCCTGATATAAAAACTTTTCATTTTAATACTTCGAAAATCCGCAAACAAGGTTATGAAAAATAATTACATAATTTCAAATAGAATACCTACAAGCAAGGATAAAAATACGTATTAAAAGTAGGTTTGTAACCGCCAAGGAATCAGTTAGTTATAAAGTGGCAATGTAAAAGGTGCCTAATTGGACTTCAAAAGGGCGTTAGTTAGACTTGAAAAGGGCATCTTTTACAAGTCAATTAGGCGTCTTTTAGAAGCCAAAAGAGCATATATTAGATTTGAGTTGTGTGAAAATAGTTTACAAATAGTGTTTAATAAGGGAACAAGTTGTTTGTTGAAGCAGCTATCGTATCTATTTGTTTTTTGTTTTATGCATGGTATTAATTTGATGTAATCAATCTCGTTTATTTACAAGAACCAATCCCAATAGTAGCAGTTACGATTATTCAGCTACTATTGGACATTGATTACGATGTAAAAAGCTATAGCCTGATAGCGTTCTCGTATTATGAAAGGTGTTTGTGTGCACCTTTATCTTATGTAAATCTCACCAGACTTCTTGTCACTCTTTGCTTTCTTCATATTTTCCTGATACTTTTGAATGATAGGCTTCAGATATTTTTTTGATTTTGTTGTAATCAGCATCACGCCGCCAGTACGTGGATAAAATAGCTTGTTGAAGTCACCGTTTTTGATAACATTCACACTAATGATGTCTTTTTGGTCAAGGTTATCGATGTTCTGTACCTCAACTCCATCTACAAGAAACACTGGTATGTTCAGACTATCTTGCTTTTCTTTAGTCTGTGCGCTGATGTTTATACTTGCAACGAGTGCAACGATTAGGATAATAGACTTTCTCATAATTCCTTTAGTTTATGAACTTTAGATTCTTATTTAGTAAATGAATAATTTTATAAATCTAATCTATGCAATTTTGAAGTAGCACTCCAAAAATACATAAAAAAGAGCATACGTACAAGGGAAAAGTGTGTTTTAATAAAAAATCTATGCAATTTTGGAGTGTAACTTCAAAATTGCATAGATTCTATTTGCTTTTGATAAGTCTTTCTTCGTTATAAATCTTTTATGTCATGTCTATTTGCTTGGCAAATAAAGGATCTACTCGAAGTAGAAAGTGAGCGCTATCATCTTTGCTCGTGTTTCGTTGACAGAGTTTGTGTACATGAGCATATTCTTGTCTTGGAGATTCTTTGCATGACTCTTGTCAAGACTGTTCATAAGACTATACATGAACTTTAACTCTGGGCGTAGCTTGAAATAAGGGAGATAGAAATCACAACCGAGTCCTACTTCTACGAAGACATCGCTACGTTTGAGCTTGATATAATCATTGTCTTTACCTGAGAGGTTGAGCATAGGGTTTAATCCTAACATCACGTAAGGGCGATGGTTATTAAAGCGAGGAGCGGCTGCAATGAGATCGAAAGCGCAAGAAACGTATGCCGTTTTGAGTTCTTGCACCTGCTCTGTAGGCTCTCCTTGTGCGTTAAGGTCTGTGATATTGCGGAAAGTCAGATGTCGAGTGCCAAAGTACATGGCAGGAGCCATACGCAGCTGAAAGGTAGAGTTGAGTCGCAACTCGCCCAATACACCCACTGTAAATCCTGCATCCCAACGGTCTTGATCGGCTGAAATAATCTTCTGAACTACTCCGTTGCCATCATCAAGGTCGACCATCTGTGGTCCAACATTGTTAAGTTCAAGGTCTTGCAGATGTGTACCAACGAGCACTCCGAAATGAAAATCACGCAGATCCGTATAAGGGCGGTTCTGCACTCTTCGTTCCTGTGCGTGGATTGTAAGCACAGAAGCCAATAGGATGAGGGCTACTAATATTCTTTTCATAATTAATCTTCAAACGTATTTCTACTGGTTTTATTGTCTATATTAATAAAGTTCTCGTCTAACTTTTCTGCCTTCTCATCCTTTTTAGGTAGGGAGTGGAAAGGATGTCTTGGCTAAATAGAGGTTAATCTGTTGTTTATAATTGTTTTAAAAAGTTGTGTAATGGTCAGATTGTTAGTGAGTTGCTGTGAAAGATATTTCATGTTTTTTATTTTTATGCCGTCTAAATATTTGTAATTTTTATCAATATGTTTAGGTATTCCAGAAATTATTTCTACCTTTGCATCATCAAATTTAGGTATTGAGCCTATTTGTAATACAAGAACATTATTAACATTATAAATTATTTATATTATGGCTTACGTAATTGGTAATGATTGTATCGCTTGTGGTACATGTATCGACGAATGTCCAGTAGAGGCTATCTCTGAGGGTGATATCTATAAAATTGATGCAGACGCTTGTACTGAGTGTGGTACTTGTGCATCAGTTTGTCCAAGTGAGGCTATCAGCCTTCCATAAGGTTTTATAACCTGTTACTGATTAAATTCACAAGGCGAGTCGAAAGGCTCGCCTTGTAAGTTTTATGATAGTTTGTAATGGGAATTATTGGCAGGAGCTATTGCGAACGCTATGAATAGTTGCTACTTCCTGATAAGTTTTCGTGGGACAGTAGATATTTAGTGTGGATACTCATTTAGTTTGTGGAGCTGCTTAGGCAATTGTTGGAATTCAATTTGCTGTCACTGCAGTCATTTGTTGTATGTGCTTAACTTGTTAGTTTACAGAAGAATAAACGAAGTGTTAAAAGTGACAGGAAAATGAAATAAAAATATTCTTGTAAGATATGTGTATGTACGATGAAGTTAAGAATAGCTTTATAATAAATTTGACAACCGTTCCCTTCCAAAGACAAAAGAACCCTACGCTTTTGCGTAGGGAGATGCCTTATCTTTTCAGATTTGTCAATTGTCATCTTTTACCTCTTTCTTATATCGGATGGTATAAAGCTATATAAATCCCAACATAATACTTGGTATTGCTAACCACGGATAGAATAAGCTCAATGCGGAGAGCAAAATAGAAATCCAATTAACAGCGGCTGGATTGTCATTTACCAGTCTACCTATAGACTGAGCCTTCTTTTTTAGCTCAGTCTAACATGCTTTGATTAAATGCTTATATTCAACCATAGTGTTAAACATATTACGCCAACATAGACTTTCCGGAGCCATTTCGGATGTTAGCTTGTTAATTCGGGCTCTAATCTCAGCGGCAGCTTCCTACTCTCTCACTTCTCACAGTAGTACCATCAGCGTAAGCGGGCTTAACTTCTCTGTTCGGAATGGGAAGAGGTGTGACACCGCTACAATAACCACCATTTACCTATTAATCTATTATAGACGAGGACTATAATCGAGTTTAAAATGATTGCAGAATTCGATGGCTTCCAGATTTCCACATAAGGCAGCCAATATTGCGTATTGCTCGGCAGCCTCTTTATTATGAAGAAAGACTGCATTCATTTTGCTTATGGAGTAAAGCCATATTCCAACTTTCTTATCTTTGACCCTACCTGCACACAAATCCTCTGATGTTACTCCTAAATATCTCATTCGGTATTGTGTTGCTATATCAAATGCTTCTACGCTATTTTCGTATGACTTAGCTTCCAAATAGTTTATAGCTTTTTGATTGTAATAGTAAGACAATGTATTTGCATCTTTACGACTTGTTTGCTCAACAGCATCAAGGCTTATCAACTTTATCGCTTTTGCAAACCAGTTATCAGCATCAAAGTGACTTTTTAATCCCATATAAGATAGTCCCATTAAATAACAAACATCGGGTTCATGAGAGGAGTTTGTTACTTTGTATGTACCCATCCATTGTTGGCAGTACATAAGAGATTTGTTGTAGTCCTTTGAGTAGCAATAACATTGAGCCAAATTAAACAAATCCTTTTCTTCAAATTCTTCTTGTTTCTCAATTTTCCTTAGCAAAAGTATTGCCTCTCTATATTCCCCTTTTTTAAGATGTGACTCTATTTGTGTCCTAACACTTGACAAACGGTGGTTATCTAATGTAGATGTGTCTATAACTAATTTATTTCCTGACAATGTTATTTTGCCAAGTTTTTGAATTGCTGATAGTCCGAGTAGTAAGGGAACGTTTTGTCCTTTAATGATAACAGCATCAACATTTTTCAAATGTAGTCCTTCTATTTCAATGTTTCTTAATACTATAGACATATTATTAACGATATGTCCACTTGCGGTTTGGCTTCTTCCAAAACCTTTAATATCTGCATCCTTCAATTTTCCCATACTATATAACAAATTAGCAAGTTTCATTGATATAGTCACAGTAGAAGCTCCTGTATCGAAAATCAATGAACGCTTAATTCCATTAATAGAACAAGGAATAGTATAAACGCCATTCTGCTTCGTGAGTTGGATTACCTTCTGACCGAAACATGATAACGATGCAATGATAAATACTATAAATATAAAAAAACGTTTAATAGTCATCTTCCCTTTGGTATAGACAGTATTGTAATTTGGGCTTCTCATTCCCAAATGTCCCATAGAACAGATAGACAATATCTAATACCACCGAAGTAGCTTTCCATCTCATTCCACAAACAGATGGCGTTCCCGACATGTCATCTAAGCTAAAACTATTGTTTCCGTATATAGTTCTTAAGTTTGAATACCAAGATAACAATTCATTAGCATTAAATACAGTAGCACCACTGCTATCAGATGGATAAGTCTTCGTTAACTGAACAGCATAGACTTTACCATCTTTCTCAACAACAATCATATCTTGCATCTTGATATTGAAGATTGACAAATAACTACTTTGATTAACACGATAGATATTTTTCCCTTGTGAAGTATGGCTGAATGTTAATATATTGCTATACTTACCAATGGAGGCACCAATAGTTACACCCTTGAAACTGGGATCTCGTTCAAGGTTAGCTACAGACTGCGAGAAGCCTTTAACTGCAAAAAAAGAGATAAGGAATATAAATAGAATCTTTTTCATTGTTTAATACGTTTAATCAAAAATACTCTTTTTATAAGTCTCTTGATATGGAATTTCATTAACCTTATTTGTTTTTACATTATAGCACTTAGAATTACTATCTATATAGAATTCTTCAAAAATTCTGTTTTTTGTCTCTCTATAACTTCCAATCCCTAATCCCCATGGGTCAAAAGGCTGGCTTATATCTGTTATGTATTTCTCGTAGACTAAAATAACAGAAGAACCTTCTATTGGAACAATTCTATTTGGTGCACCAAAATCATTTATTATTTGGGATTTTGTATAGCCTCTATACTTCCGATTGTAATCATCTTGAGCAGATTCATATCTGTATTTTGTAACTGTTTCATAAGTATAACAAGATACCAAAGAGATTGACATAGCAAGCATCGTCAAACATGTTATAAGCGTCTTTTTCATAATTACATCCCTGCTCTCCAGCCACCACAAGAGCTTTAAATTGTTATGAAGCGTGGAGCTGATGTACCACGTCTTCTGATGGAGGCTGTGAGAAGTGCCCTTAGATGTAGATGCAGTAATCAGTCCACGCTATAAGCGCGAACCATTATCACTGTCCTTGCATCTAATAGAAGTTTCTCACATTTCCATCAGCAAGTCGAGCATAACGCTTCGTTATTTTAATATGTCTTGACTCGGATTGCTCCAAATCACCGCAAATATAACTAAATTTTAATGAAATGCAATGCTTTTTGAGACTTTTCTATCTGTAAAATCATAAAAAATAAAGAAAAGGAAGTTTTGCACCGCAAAAGAAGCTAGCTTTCCCTGCTCTTTGTCCTTGTCTAATACGAAATAAACAATATCAAATTCTATGTAAACCCTTGTAATTACATAGCCAACAAATATTCAAAGTTTTGGCTCAGTAGGAAAAAGGTGTGGAAATTTCTTTATTTGCTATCTTTTTCTTTCCTTTGCATTATGGAAGATACTTATCTATATCATTTAGCATCGTTGGTTCTCCCTAAGGATGTATTGAAATACTTCTCTGTAGTTAAAATAGAACCTAGTCCTTCATTATTGCGTATCCATCTTGATGAGAAGATGGAGAAAGAACTTTCCGATGACCTTCATTTTGAGTCTAAAGGCTTTATGGACGCTGTTGAGGTTACCGACTTCCCTATTCGTGACCATAAAGTTATTCTTGTTCTTCGCCGTCGTCGTTGGTTAGATACGCGTACAGGCAAGAGTTTCTCTCTTCCTTTACAGATTGATATTACAGCCTCCGGTACTCGTTATTCCAAAGAGTTCGGAGCTTTTTTAAAAGAAACGTATGGAGACATCCCCAGTGACCTGCCGTACGCTTGAGGAATTTTATCATATCGATGGACATCAGTTTGAGAAACAGTATAAGGAGGTGCTTAGCGGCTATAGGGATTGGGATCAGCTAGATCACGCTGAGGACTGGCTTCTGTTTCCTGATAATATTGGTTCACATCTTGCTATAGATGAGACCGCTCTGTCCAACGGAGAACTTTATACGATAGTAACTAATAGGGACAGACATGGCAAGAAGGGCTGCCTTGTAGCAGTGGTTGCTGGAACAAAGTCTGAGAAGGTATGTGAGGCACTCGATAGGATAGATGAACAAAAGCGTGAGAAGGTCGAGGAGGTAACACTAGACTTGTCAGACAGTATGCGTAAGATAGTACGCCATAGCTTCCCTAAAGCCAAAAGAGTCATTGATAGGTTTCATGTTCAAAAGCTTGCCTGTGATGCTGTACAGCAGATGAGGATAGACTATCGTTGGAGAGCCATACAGGAGGCAAATGATGAAATGGAGGAAGCCAAACTTATAGGAAAGAAGTATCAACCTCGCACCTTTGAGAATGGAGATACGAAAAAGGAACTGCTAGCCAGGAGTAGATATCTTCTGTTCAAGTCTTCAGAGAAATGGACAGATTCACAGAAACAGAGAGCTAAGATACTCTTCGAACTTTATCCTAAGCTTCAGACGGCCTATGGTCTGTGTCATTCCTTAAGAATAATTTTTGCCAAGAATACCATCAAAAATGCAGCAAGGTTATCAATGGCTAAATGGTACAATAAGGTGGAAGAGGCAGGGTTTGATTCTTTCAATGTTATTGCAGCTACATTCTATGAGCATTATGATGATATCCTTAATTTTTACAACAATAGAGCATCAAATGCAGCAGCAGAATCTTTCAACTCAAAAATAAAATTATTCAGAACGAATCTGAGAGGAGTCAGAGACAAAAGTTTCTTTTTGTTTAGAATCAAAAACCTATATGCATAATCCCCACCTTTTTCCTACTGAGCCCTACCAACACTTCATCAACACCTAACATCCAACACCCATCACCCAACAAAAAAAAGAGCCTTGAAGATTTCTCTTCAAGGCTCTCGTAAAAGGAGGCGGCCACCTACTCTCCCGCATTGCATTGCAGTACCATCGGCGCAAACGGGCTTAACTTCTCTGTTCGGAATGGGAAGAGGTGGGACCCCGCCGCAATAACCACCTGATATTTCTCTCGGTTGACTAGTTCACAGTTGACAAGTTGACTAGTTATTTGTCTTTATCCTTGTCTTCTTTCTGTCTTCTTATCAGTAGATTCGTTGTTAAACATTGTCCATAGAACTAATAACTTGTTTACTCGTTCACTTGTCAACTCGTCTACTGACTTGTCAGCCGTATAAGGTGACGTATTTCCACAAGCAAAACATATAGAACTTTTCTTCTTACATTAGAAGAATACACAGCTCAAAGTCTGAGTCACTGGTCCCCGCACTCCAAAATTTGGAGGCGGGAGACCCGAAGAAAGTTTCGGGCAATTAGTAGTGCTCGGCTTTGACGTCACCGTCTTTACACCTACACCCTATCAACGTCATCGTCTATGACGACCCTTATGAGGAGTTCTCATCTTGCGGCTGGCTTCGCACTTAGATGCTTTCAGCGCTTATCCAATCCAGACTCAGATACCCAGCGGTGCACCTGGCGGCACAACTGGTAAACCGGAGGTC
>ERZ773045.1534-NODE-1534-length-10222-cov-3.011409_pt1 | contig 10222 bp, 9 predicted proteins | sample MGYA00580635_ERZ773045 | MGnify/ENA primary metagenome ERZ773045 (study PRJEB29015, sample SAMEA2738115) | human oral metagenome | biome: human oral; feature: human-associated habitat; material: saliva | place: China | collected 2261 ...
GGACCGGGAATGGTTGGCCTATTTACCGGGGAAGATCTTCTTGACGAACTTGTTTGGTACCGCGCTCCTATACTCATGGGGCACGGTAAAAGTGCAATGTACCGACTTATTACCAACACGTTGGAAAATGCCCCTCGTCTGCAGCTTGATGATCTTGGGATGCTTCCCGCAGTTCGGGTCTTAGGCGAAGACACCGCAACGCACCTGATACCAAGCCCCCGTAGCACTGCAAAAAATACACCGGGTATTCGTCGTGTACTTCCACGTTTCACGCACAAATATTTTCCAGAATCACGAGAATAAAAACTACAAAAGTTATGCATAATTCCTGGAAACAAAGTGTAGGAAAGGGAACATCGTCTTTGAGATCGTTCCGGTATGCACCTGCACGATATTTCGGGGAATAAAAGACTCATCTTTATAGTTATAGTGCAAGTATCGTAGCGGCATCTGAATTCCATCCTGGTGCAGCTGCCACAGAGGAGAAGACACACATGTTTACAGGAATTATCGGTGCGCTAGGTACCGTTGAGTCCGTTCAACCAGTCTATGACGCTCAAGGGACTTCGACCGGAGCTGCATATATCACTATTAACGCTGGTGATATTGTCTCTGACTTGGATCATGGAGGATCCCTAGCTGTCAACGGTGTATGTCTAACTGCCGTCGATGAGGATAGCATTGAACCGCAGCAATTTCGCGCTTATGCCATGGGGGAGACGCTCACTCGGACTAATTTAGGCACACTAGCTCAAGGAACGATCGTTAACCTTGAACGGTGCATGCCTGCCAACGGAAGGTTCGACGGACACGTAGTCCAGGGACACGTAGATGGTATCGCGACGGTTATATCAATAACTGAACATGATGCATGGTGCACTATTCGTTTTTCCATTCCTCAAGAACTTGCTCCGTATCTGGTTGAGAAAGGTTCTATCGCCGTCTCTGGCGTATCGCTGACAGTAACAGCGGTTTCTGCCTCTGCTGAGAGCGCTCCCTGGTTTGAAGTCGGTTTGATTCCTGAAACTCTTAGCGCAACTAATCTAGGGCAGCTTACCGTAGGAGACACTGTCAATCTTGAAACAGACGCGCTCGCTAAATATGTAGCCCGGTTGATGGAAATGAGAAATGTAGATTTCCATGAAACTTCCGTAGTTGCACAAGAGCTGGATTCTATTCAGGAGGCCATTGAGGCTATCTCCATCGGTCGAGCTGTCGTTGTAGTGGATGATGAAAACCGTGAAAATGAGGGAGATATAATTTTTGCGGCTGAATATGCTACAGAAGAACTCATGGGATTTACTATCCGTTATACTTCCGGAGTGATATGTGCTCCAATGAGTCACGAACGCGCAGACAGCATGAACTTGCCGCCGATGACCGCGCACAATGAAGATCCTAAAGGTACTGCATATACGGTTTCTTGCGATGCGCGTGTAGGAACCACAACAGGTATTAGCGCCGCCGATCGTGCCCGTACAGTCAGAGTTCTTGCAGACGCCTCAGCGGGCCCTGAAGATTTGAGCCGTCCGGGGCATATATTTCCCTTGCGTGCCGTAGCTGGTGGGGTTTTGGAACGTGCTGGGCATACAGAAGCGGCCGTAGAACTTACTCGTGCGGCAGGTCTTTCGGGCGTAGGCGTTATCGCCGAGCTTGTTCATGATGATGGAAGTATGATGCGCTTTGAGGCTTTGCGCTCTTTTGCAGCTGCACACAGCCTCCCCATGATTTCGATCGAAGACCTTATTCAGTATGTGAAGGAACGAGCATGAGTGATACCCCAGAAAAGCAGAGCACTCAGCACAAGCACATACCCTCAGAGCTCGAATTCGAGAAACGCGATCTTGCTGAGAGATTTGCCCACCAATACACAGCTTCGCCTTTAGACTTAGTGCCTCATCCCAGCCCGCAACTGGTGGAATCGACCGTTGAGGTTATTGTTCCTACACCCCATGGAAACTTTGGGGTACGTGCTTGGCGGTTTGCCGATGGTGCTGAGCATATGAGCATTCGTGCTATAGACGCCCAAGGGAACCCTATTGCATTTTCGGGAGAAGCTCAGATTCCCGCAGTGCGAATCCACTCCGAATGTGCTACTGGAGATATTCTGGGCTCCTTCCGATGCGACTGTGGTCAGCAGCTTGAGAATGGGTTAAAAATTCTCTCGCGTTATGGTGGTTGGATGCTCTATATTCGCAATCATGAAGGGCGAGGTATTGGGCTTGTAAATAAGTTGCGAGCCTATGCACTTCAAGACGTTGGCCTTGATACCCTAGACGCAAATTTAGCGCTTGGCTTAGACGAAGATATGCGTGATTACACGCAGGCGGCACTTATTCTGCAAGAACTCGGGGTTCATAATCTGCGACTTATCACAAATAATCCGGCAAAGGTTGACGCGCTGACCGAGCTGGGGCTTGAAGTACATGAGGTAATTCCTGACGAAATTCCGGCGCGTGCTGAGAACGCCAAGTACCTTGAAACAAAACGTCGGCGTATGGGGCATAGGCTCCATGGGCCTAGTATATAGTTCTTCTGGCTGATAACAGCTTGCTGTGTGGTCAGAGGACGACTTTGCGATATAAACCAACGACACCAAGGAGTTAAGAAATATGAGCGGCGCAGGAGCAGCAGATACCACTCTCAATCCCGAGGACTACACTGGATTCAAACTAGCTATTGTTGCGGCAAGCTGGCACACTCAGGTCATGGAAGGGTTACTCAATGGGGCGCAGCGCGCCGCCGCTGATGCGGGGCTGGAGCCGACTATTGTGCGTGTTCCGGGGACTTTTGAACTACCTGTTGCAGCAACCCGTCTTGCCGAAAAATACGATGCGATTGTTGCCCTCGGCGTTGTTATTCGCGGTGGAACTCCTCACTTTGACTTCGTATGTCAGGGCGCTACGAGTGGTCTGACCGATGTTTCCGTGCTGACTGGTCGCCCGGTCGGTTTCGGGGTACTCACCTGCGATAATGAACAACAAGCTCTAGACCGTGCCGGACTTCCTGGTTCCTCTGAAGACAAAGGCTATGAGGCAACGGCGGCAGCTTTGCAAACCGCAGCGACTCTCAAACGACTGAGCTAATTAACAGCGCGAAGTGTCAATTTTGATACTTCGCGCTGTTTGTTCAAACCACTGTTAGATGTGGTGGAACTTGTACACTAATACGAGAGCCCCAGGCAACAGTTTGGGCATCAGCAATCGAGCACGAAGGATTAGTCCTATGCAGGATTTGGGCATTATCTCACCCTCTCTTGAAGAATTCCGGGAACGCGCAGTGACTCACCGAGTTATTCCGGTGTGCATCAAAATTCTTGCAGACTCGCTCACACCCATTGGTATTTATCGTTCGCTGGTTCTACACGATGGTGCCGCTGATCCTGGAACTTTTTTGCTTGAATCGGCTAAGATCGCGACCGAGGGGGAATCGGCAGCTTGGGACCGGTATTCTTTTATCGGCGCTTCTTCTCGTTCAACCCTGACCACACGAGACGGCAAGATATATTGGCAAGGGCAAACTCCGGCGGGAGCCCCAACAGAAGGCGACCCCGTTGAAGCTATCAAACAAACCCTTCGTATGCTTCATACTGAACCGGTTCCTGGCCTTCCACCGTTAACATCGGGGTTGGTAGGTTACTTGGGCTGGGACGTAGTACGCCGCTGGGAGAACCTGCCGTATCCGCCAGCTGATGACGTGAATCTCCCAGAATTTGCCTTGAACATGGTTTCTGACATGGCAATCCATGATAATACTGACGGTACAGTGCTCTTGATCGCAAATGCCATTAACTTCAACGATACCGATGAAAATGTGGATGATGCATACGTCGATGCGGTCGAACGTCTGCACCGTATGCTGCAGCAGCTAGAACAGGGTGCCTCTGAAACGGCATCGGTCTTAACCGGAGTTTCTGAGGTAAATGCTCGAATTCATCGTGAGGTTACTCAAACTTGGTCGGTGCAAGGTTATCAAGACGCAATTGATCGTTGTAAGAAAAATATTATTGATGGCGACGTCTTTCAGATCGTGATCTCACGTCGTTTTGAAGTTGAAACTGGCGCGGATGCGCTTGACGTCTACCGTGTACTTCGCCAATCTAACCCTTCACCCTACATGTACCTCTTTAACTTTGAGGATGCTGAGGGTATTCCTTTCCAAATTGTCGGTTCTTCCCCAGAAGCCTTGGTGACCCTCAAGGAGGGGCGTGCGACCTCGCATCCTATCGCTGGTTCCCGGCCTCGCGGTGCAACTCGTGAACAGGATATAGCTCTTGCTGAAGAGCTTCTTGCCGATCAAAAAGAGCGCTCTGAGCATTTGATGCTGGTTGATTTGGCGCGTAATGATCTGTCTCGAATTGCAAAGCCTGGAACGGTCTCTGTTGATGAGTTCATGGTGATTGAGCGGTTTAGCCATATCATGCATATTTCTTCCTCAGTGAGTGCTGAACTTGACCCTCAATTCAGTGCTTACGATGTACTTCGCGTTGCTTTTCCGGCGGGGACTCTCTCGGGGGCTCCCAAACCGCGGGCCATGCAGCTTATCGACGAGTATGAGCCGACCCGCCGTGGGGTTTATGGGGGTGTCTGCGGATATTTTGATTTTGCTGGAAACATGGACATGGCTATTGCAATTCGTACTGCTGTTCTCAAGGGAACAAAAGCTTATGTACAGGCTGGAGCCGGTATTGTGATGGACTCCAACCCGGAGTCCGAGACTGAAGAGACCGTAAATAAATCAGCCGCTCCGCTCCGTGCCGTATTGACGGCATCGGGCCTGAAACCTTTGCAGACAAAACGCATTACCACAGCAGATTAAGAACCTGCGGGAGGGCATAATCCCATGAATACACAGCGGCATAAATCCTCGTCTTTGAATCAATCAAATAATTACGAGACAACGAGTACTGCTACGGCTTTTAGTGCGGCGGATGAAAACTTACACTCGAAACCTGCGCGACTACAAGCGCCTGGACTGGTGCTTTTAGCAGGGCTTGCTGTGGCTGCCCTTGCCTTTAGCACGACGCTTTTTCCTTGGGTCCAAGCGCATGTGAACGGGGTCTTGGGGGAACAAAACCTTGACATTAACGGGTCTCAAGCGGCGCCCGCAGTAAGCGCACTGGCGATGGTAGCTTTAGCAGCTCCTTTAGCGGCGCGCATAGCCCCTCAGCTTTTGCGGTATGTTATCGCATTGGTAAGTTTAGGATCCGGGGTGGGTATTATTTTTTCTGCGCTGTCGGTGGTGATGAATCCCGCAGGTGCGGTTGTAACTGAGACCAGCAAGGTAACGGGAACCGTGGCGTCTACAGGTACGTATGCTGTGACTGTTTGGCCGTGGATTTCATGCATATCAGGTTTTCTTATTACGTGCGTGGGACTTTGGACTCTTGTGGTGGCTCGACACTGGCAAGGTGGGCGTAAATATAACCGCACAGTGCGTAACCTGCAAGAAGCTCCTGGTGAGGTCGACAATATGGATGCATGGGACCTGCTGAGCAGGGGAGAAGACCCTACCGTAGAAAAATAGTTTTAAATAGTGAAAGAGGCTTCAAACACTGCGAGTTGTACAACATTGCTCGTCTAAATATTTGTACGATTCTCACCAGCAAATTCACAGAAGACGAGGTCATGACCTAAAATCGAAGAAAGGACGTCTGTACGCATTATTCGCGTATCTGTGCACACACATGAGGAGTTTTCGTGACGGAAGAGAAAGTTGTTATTGTTCCTGAACGCCCGTATGCAAATCACGGTAGCACCGTAGCATCGTGGGTTATGATCGCCATCATGACGACCGGGGTACTTGTTGGTGCTGTTGCGTATGATCTGGCTCAGCCCGTTATCGTCTTTGTTGGTGCTGGCATTATCGTGCTGGGTCTAGTGGCTGGATTGCTTCTCAAGAGTGCTGGCTACGGTCAAGGTGGTTCTAAAACCAAAAATACTGAGCGTCACTAGTAAATACGCTACGAGCGCCTCGCCCATGACGAGGCGCTCTCTCTTGTGCTATCTCAAACTTTTGGATATTTGATGACTATGAGAAGGAACACTGTTGAGTACCATACTAGATGAAATTATTGGTGGAGTACGTGAGGATTTAGAGGTTCGTCGTGCAAAACATCCTCTGGAAAAGGTGCAGGAGCTAGCGCTCTCTACGGCACCAGCTCTTGACGCTGTATGTGCTTTACGCGGTGATGGCCAAACTGTGCGTATCATTTCAGAGGTGAAACGTTCGTCTCCATCGAAAGGTATCCTGGGGGAAATAGCGGATCCAGCGGAACTAGCGGTGAAGTATCAGCGTGGAGGAGCAGCAGCTATTTCGGTGCTTACCGAAGAACGCCGTTTCGGCGGAAGCCTGGAGGATCTGGACGCGGTGCGTGCTCACGTCAGTATTCCCATATTGCGTAAAGATTTTATTGTTGATGAGTACCAGATTTGGGAAGCACGTGCACACGGCGCAGATCTGGTGCTTCTTATTGTTGCTGCCTTGGAAGAAGATACCTTGAGCGCTTTCTTAGAGCTTGCCGAATCGCTTGGTATGAATGCTCTCGTAGAAGCACATACTTCAGAAGAAATATCTATCGCTCAGCGTGTCGGAGCCAAAATTATAGGTATTAACGTTCGCAACCTAAAAACTCTTGAAGTCAAGAACGCGCATTATGCAGAGCTTGCGGCCGATCTGCCGGAAAGCGTTATTAAAGTTGCAGAATCTGGTGTATCTGGGCTGAGCGATGTACAGAACTACGCGCAGGCTGGTGCTGATGTCGTGCTTATTGGTGAGACTCTGGTCAAATCTGGAGACCCGGAGAAAACTGTACGTGAATTTTCGGCTGTACATCATCTCTAATGCAGATTAGAGCTATCTTACGTAGATGACAGTTTTTCACATGTGAATAATCATAGGGCTTTTCTTTATATACGCTGACGCTATGTCATTCCGCGTAGAATAGTAAGAATACGAACAAGCCGTACCATGAGTTAAGTGTACAAACCTAACTCATGGATGAGAATAAAAGTACCCGGGAAGGACAACAATGAGCGAAAACCTGGCAGACGCATTTCTTGAGGGGAAATCCCTCAAAAATGCACCCGGTCCCTACTTCGGGCAATACGGTGGGCGATGGATGCCTGAATCGTTAATTGCCGCCATGGATGAGCTTGAGTCTACCTTCCAGAATGCTAAGCAGGATCCAGAGTTTATTGCGGAATTTCAGCGACTCTCTGCTGAATACTCGAATCGTCCTTCATTGCTAACGGAAGTTCCGCGGTTCTCAGAGCACGCTGGGGCTCGGATCTTTCTGAAACGTGAAGATCTTAACCATACCGGTAGCCACAAGATTAACAATGTTTTAGGACAAGCACTTCTCGCAAAGCGCATGGGTAAGACACGTCTGATCGCAGAGACCGGTGCTGGTCAGCACGGTGTAGCAACGGCAACGGCTGCTGCGCTTTTCGGTATGGACTGTGTGATTTACATGGGTGAAGAAGATACTGAGCGGCAGGCTTTGAACGTGGCGCGTATGCAGCTTTTGGGCGCGAAAGTTATTGCCGTTCAGAATGGCTCCCGTACTCTGAAAGACGCTATTAATGAGGCTCTTCGAGACTGGGTCGCTAATGTCGAGAATACCCACTATCTGCTGGGTACAGCGGCGGGAGCACATCCTTTTCCTACGATGGTGCGTTTCTTTCATGATGCTATTGGTTCTGAAGCACGCGAACAAATTCAACAGATGACTGGGCGTCTTCCCCACGGAGTTTCTGCATGCGTTGGTGGGGGTTCAAACGCCATTGGAATCTTCCATGCATTCCTTGATGACCACGATGTAAAACTTTACGGTTTTGAGGCGGGGGGAGACGGTGTAGAAACCGGACGTCACGCCGCAACTATTAATCTAGGACGCCCAGGAATGCTTCACGGTGCCGTAACCTACCTGATGCAAGACGAAGATGGGCAAACTATAGAGTCGCATTCGATTTCTGCTGGCCTAGACTATCCCGGCGTTGGGCCCGAACACTCGTACCTTTCAGACTTAGGCCGTGTCAGCTACCAGCCGGTGACCGATACTGAAGCTATGGATGCTTTTCAACTGCTTTGCCGTACTGAAGGTATTATTCCTGCCATCGAATCGGCGCATGCACTTGCCGGTGCGTTACGGGTCTGTCAGGAGTGGGCGCATCAAGATTCTGAGTCTGCCCGTGAAAAAATAATGGTGGTGTGCCTATCTGGTCGTGGCGATAAAGACATGGAGACCGCCTTGAAATGGTTCGATCTAGGGAAAGCAACCCCGTCATCTTCTCTCATGACAGGCAATAAAGAGGCAGTTGCTGAGAAGGCAGTGCAGGCAGAAAGCGAGGCGCACGCATGAGCTATCAAGACGCACAGCCGCATGCGGCAAAGTACGAAGTCCTTGACGGTACCTTCCCGCCCCAAAACCCGAACTCGCCTCTCGTGCAGCGGTTACGCGAATGCAAAGAAGATGGGCGTGCAGCACTTATCGGGTACCTCCCCGCAGGTTTTCCCAACTTTGAAGATTCTGTGGCAGCAGCTATCGAATTAGGCAATAACGGTGCCGACATTATTGAGCTGGGCGTACCGTACTCGGATCCGGTCATGGACGGCCCCGTTATCCAGCACGCAACAGGTACCGCATTAGAAGGCGGCTTCAAACTTTCTCGGGTTTTTGATGCTGTACGGCGCATTACCGAGGCAACCCAAGCTGTCGTTGTCGTGATGACGTATTGGAACCCCGTACTTGTTGATAATTTTGCACGTGACCTTGCGGCTGCTGGAGGAGCTGGAATGATCACTCCAGATTTAGTACCCGATGAAGCATCGGCTTGGTTCGAAGCCTCTGAAAAATACGGGTTAGATCGTATTTTCTTGGCGGCCCTATCGTCATCCCATCAACGTTTAGAGACTATCGCTAAGGCTTCGAGCGGGTTCGTTTATGCCGTTTCTGTCATGGGCGTTACAGGGGCTCGCACCTCAGTCTCAGAAGCTGCCCAAGGACTTGTCGAAAACCTTCATGCTGCAGGTGCTGAATACGCGTGTGTTGGTTTAGGCGTTTCAACTCGTGCCCATGTTGAAGAGATCGGAACTTATGCAGATGGTGTGATTGTAGGAACGGCACTTGTAAAAGCTCTAGCTGATGGAGGTCCTATTGCGGTGGGAGCACTAACTCGTGAACTTGCAGGACGTGCATAGTATGAATGTTATATTATCGGAATCCTTTACCTCAGCAGTATCCCTTCCTCTGGCGTCAATCCCGTCGCCGAGTGTATCTTATCTTCAGCTTGGGCCGTTTCGTATCCATTTTTACGCACTTTGCATTTTAGCCGGAATAATCGTGTGTCTATGGCTTAGCGCTCGGCGCTGGGCACAAGTTGGCGGCACACGTGAGCGCGTATATGACGTGGCAATGTGGGCTATTCCCGCTGGAATTATTGGGGCGCGTGCTTACCATGTGCTCATTACAGACCCTGGCAGCTATTTTGGTCCCAATGTCTCTGATCCTTGGGCTTTCCTGAAGATTTGGGAAGGCGGCATCGGCATTATGGGAGCGGTGTCCGTAGGAGCCCTGGGGGCCTGGATTGCTTGTCGCCGATACCAGATTAACTATGCAGCATTTGCGGATGCAGTTGCACCAGGTATTATTTTGGCGCAGGCTTTTGGTCGTTGGGGCAACTGGTTTAATCAGGAGCTTTTCGGTAAGCCTACTACCCTTCCGTGGGGTTTGGAGATTAGTCAATCGAGTGGGAATTTTCCTGCTCAATATCCCGCAGGAACTCTCTTTCACCCCACGTTCCTTTACGAATCATTGTGGAATCTTGTGGGCGCATTCCTTCTAATTTTCCTGGGGAATAGGTTCCTGAAGCGCGGACAAACTTTTTGGCTCTATGTGCTGTACTACGGTATTGGACGGTTCTTCATTGAAGTGTTCCTGCGTATTGATACCTCTGAAACACTTCTGGGGCTGCGGGTTCACGTGTGGACATCGGGTGCCCTGATTGTACTAGGGTTGATCGGCTTTGTTGCCGCTGGTATCCGCGCTAGGGCTAAAGCTGCAGCGGGCATTGCTGAAGCTCCAGTGCAGGGATCATCTGTTCAGCAGACCCCCAACTCAGAGAAGACTGCCGCCCAAGATTCGGATGAGGTTTCTAACCAGGGTAAAGAGACCTCGAAAGAATCTCGGACATCCGAGAAGAAGGTAGAGGAAGAGAAGAAA
>ERZ773045.1537-NODE-1537-length-10215-cov-12.133268_pt1 | contig 10215 bp, 10 predicted proteins | sample MGYA00580635_ERZ773045 | MGnify/ENA primary metagenome ERZ773045 (study PRJEB29015, sample SAMEA2738115) | human oral metagenome | biome: human oral; feature: human-associated habitat; material: saliva | place: China | collected 2261 ...
CATATCCAGAATGGGATGCGAAGAATCTATTTATTCGAGACCATAAGCGAGAGCATTACTATTTAATTACCGTTCGTGGTTCAAAGCGTGTGGATTTAAAACAATTCCGTAAGGACCACAAGCTTAAAAAGATATCCTTTGGTTCTGAAGAAGAGTTATGGGAGATTTTGAAGATTAAACCAGGTCATGTATCACCATTCTGCTTACTCCACGATGAGGAGCGTAAGGTGCATTACTACATTGATGCGGATTATAAGGATAATTTAATCGGTATACATCCAAATCAAAATGATGCGACCGTGTGGTTACAAGGAAAAGACCTTGTTAAGCTTATAGAGGAGCATGGTACAATAATTGAATATATAACAATATAGATGTAACATAAGAGGTTTTACATGAAAGTTAAATTGATTCAACCGCGTATGTTAAAACGTCCTATGGATACAGATTTAAAAATACGCATGTCCCCTCATTTAGGTTTGTTGACGGTGGCTAATATTATTCGACATGATTGTGAAGTTACAATTGAAAATGAAAATATTAGACCTATTGATTTTGATGATGTGCCTGACTTGGTAGGCATAGCAGTTACTGTAGATGTTTTACCTAGAGCTATTGAAATTGCATCTATATATAGACAAAAAGGTGTTAAGGTTATTGCTGGTGGTATACATATTACAACTGCATCTAGTTCTGTGCCAAAGGATGCATTTGATAGCTTATGTATTGGTTTTGCAGAAAATACATGGCCTCAAATTATAGAGGACATGAAACATAATAGATTACAATCTGAATATGTATCTAAGCCTTTAACTTCTGGGAATGATATTGTAGCGCCTGCATATGACATGATAGATAAGACTGATTATTTATGGTATAACGTTGTTTCTACAAGTCGCAGTTGCCCTCATAAATGCGATTTTTGCTATAATAGTTCTGGAACTCATCAATATATAAATCGTAATATAGATGATGTGTTAGCAGATATTAAAAGTTTAGGCACAAAGCATATTATGTTTATTGATGATAATTTTATTGGTAATATTTCTTGGACTAAACAGTTTTTAGAACGTATTAAACCTTTGAAGTTAAACTGGAATGCAGCAGTTACTATGAAAATAGGGCAATACCCTGAATTAATGGATTTAATGAAAGAAACTGGTTGCCAGAGTTTATTTATTGGTTTTGAAAGTATCAGTCCTCAATCTTTATATAGCGTTCATAAAATGCAAAATAATCGTGAAGAGTTTGAACGACTTATTAACGAATTACATAAGCGTGGTATTATGGTTAATGCTAGCTTTGTGTTTGGCTTAGATGGAGATACACCAGAGACTTTTAAAAATACGTTAGATTGGATTATTAGCCAGAAAATTGATACGATTACATCACATATTGTCACACCGTACCCAGGTACTGAATTCTACAAGAGAATGGAAGCTCAAAATAGAATTTTTGATTATGATTTATCAAAATACAATACGTCTCACGTAGTTGTATCACCATTAGGTATGTCTAAAGAAGAATTAGAAAAAGGGTATCTTTGGATTTATAAAGAGCTATATTCTATAAAAAATATATTTCGTCGTATGCCTAAAACTATCGGTACAATACCAGCATATCTAACTTTTAATTTCTTTTACCGTAGATTTGGACAATTTACATCAAGAGTATGTGAGTTGTTAACTTATAAGCGTATCGGTTTGTTTGCCGAGAAGCTATCAAGATATATGTAAAGGAGTATGTATGAATAAAAATTTACTAAAACGTATTGTACTAACATCTGCCATAGCCGTATTAGGTGTAAGCACATCTTTTGCAGCTCTTGTTATGGAGCGAGATCAATCTGTAGATACAGCACCTAGTGTAGGTATGTATCGTTTCGAAGTACCTGTAGAGCTACAAGGAACTTATAATAGTGTAGGTGTAGCTAATTTGATAGCATCTATGGAAAAAGAGCCTAATACATTGTCTATGACTGTGGCTCATGTAAAGGGGAATCCATCTGAGTCTTATGTAGTTGAAATCTATAAAGATTTAGCTGCCATTGAAGCACATCGCAAATCTGACCATTATCAAGCATTTGTTAATGAAGTCGGTTCTAAATTAACAAATCGTAAGATGTACGATGTACAGTCTGTACTTTTATTTGAAAAGAAAGATGCATTATCTATCGTCAATGATGGTAAGGCAGTAGTTACCTTAACTGAGTTTACTGTTGATAGCAATGAAATCGATACGGTACAACGACAATATCAACTCGATATGGAACGTGCCGTTCGGGACGATGCGGGGTATAAGGCTGGTTATGTGCTTCGTGAAAGAAACGCAAAGAATCGCTGGTACGTTATTCAGATTTATAGCGATCAGGAAGCCCTTACTAAACACTTGAATAGCCCAGGCTATCGCTTTATGATGAGCCAAATCCAAGGTAGTCTACAAGGGGTTACTACTAAAGTACTAAATGGAGATATCTTCGTTAATCATGGTGGTCAAGCTTTTGTTAGACCTTAGTTTTTGATATAATACTAATCAGTAAAGTTACTGCTAGCATATTATGTGCTAGCAGTTTTTTGCTATATAATAGGTTATACTCTAGTTAATTCTATTTAGGAGTTATATATGACACAGCAAGAACGATTACATTATTTACTTGAAGGCTTAGTAGCAGAATACAAAGAAAAGCATAACGAATATATAGATATCCCTGTGAGCGAAGAAGAGCAGTTTACACTCTTTAGATCTTTATGTAATATTCGTCCTGCTGGTGCTATGCCTGTTGAATGGATGAAGATAGAGGATGAATATTTAATTACATTAGCCCGTGAAAAGGGAATCGTAACCATTAATGATATGGAAGAGCGAGAGCCTCAGATTTATCTGTGGCAAGGAGATATTACTCGATTATCTGTAGACGCTATTGTAAATGCAGCCAATAATCAATTATTAGGATGTTTTGCTCCAAATCATAAATGTATCGATAATGCCATTCACACCTTTGCAGGTATTGAACTTCGTATGGAATGTGAAAGAATGATAGAGTATTTAGACATGCCAGAGAAAACAGGTGTAGCTCGTATGACCTATGGGTATAATTTGCCCGCAAAGCATGTACTTCATACGGTAGGTCCTATTATTTATGAAAGTGTAACAGATAAGGAAAGAATTGAATTAGCTTCTTGCTATCAATCCTGTTTAAAGTTAGCTAATGCTTATAACTTACGCTCCATTGCATTCTGTTGTATTTCTACTGGTGAATTTAGATTCCCTAATGAAGAAGCAGCACAGATTGCCATAGATACGGTACGAACATATTTAAAAGAAACAAATAGTAAAATACAAGTGGTATTTAATGTATTTAAGGATATAGATTATGACATCTACAACGAATTATTGGGATAAATAATATACTCCTTTTGAAATTCATAAAAATACTGTATCATTTAATAATGACATACAAAAGGTTATGAATGATTTGTTAGTTTAAGAAGGAGATAATGTACTATGAATTATAAATACACCTATGAAAGCCCATTAGGAACTATGATTATGCTTGGTACATTATCATACTTAACAGATTTGTTTTTTATCGATGAAGATTATGCACCAAGTTATGATGATGCGGAGTATATAGAGCAACTAACAGGTCCATTTGAAGTAACTATTATGTGGCTAGACCAATACTTTAATGGTAAAAAGCCTTTTATTACACCACCGATTCAGTTAGAGGGGACAGAGTTCCGTAAGTCTGTATGGTCCATATTACAAACTATACCTTATGGTGAAACTACAACATATGGAGATATAGGTAAAGAGATTGAAAAACAGCAAGGAAAAGATAGGATGTCTGCCCAAGCTGTGGGCGGTGCCGTAGGACATAATCCTATATCTATTATCATTCCATGTCATCGTGTAATTGGCAGTAATGGTAAATTGACCGGCTATGCAGGTGGTATTGAACGTAAGAAATATTTGCTAGATCTTGAATCGAAACATAAATAGTACATATTAGATTGTAAAATCATATTTAAATAGACTTATAGAAAAAGAAGAAAGAGATTACTCATGATGGATAGACACATCATAGGTAATCTCTTTTGGTATATATAGGGGGGACTATTTAAATTGATTTACTAAGGTACCAATGCCACTAATCGATATAGATACGGTATCTCCTGATTTTAACCAACCATATTTGCTTTCATTTTTACCAAGTACAACACCACTAGGTGTACCGGTAAAGATAATGTCACCCTCTTGTAGTGTAATATACTGGGATACAAATTCGATAATCGCGTCCGGTTTAAACATCATTTGTTGTAATTTGGCTTGTTGACGTATTTCACCATTTACTGTTGTAGTAATAGTGGCATTGTCAAAATCAAAATCATCTGGAGAAACAATAGTAGGACCAATAGGGGCAAAGTTATCTAGTGATTTGCCGAGAATCCATTGAGAGCCTCTAAATTGTAAGACTCGAGCAGAAACATCATTTCCAATGGTATAGCCTAATATATGGTCTCTGGCCTGTTCACGAGATATATTTTTACCAGCCTTACCAATGACGATAACTAGTTCTCCTTCGTAATCATAATGAAGGTTTTTATCTTGAATGGGAACTATATCTTGATGTGACGCTAATGCATTAGATGTTTTCATAAAGATTTCTGGAAAATCATGTGTAGCAAGACTAGTTTCCTCTATATGGTCTGCATAGTTTAAACCGATACAGATAATGTTTTTGGGATTAGTAATTAGGGTACGGTTAGTAGATTCTTTCATGAGAGATACCTCCTTAAGAGATAAGATACATATATTGTAAGTTAATTATAATATAAATCGGTATGTAAAGAATATTTTTGACGAAATAATTATATAGAGGCATTTTTGTCACATCCTGTTTATTATACTTAAACAAAGTAATAAAAGGAGGAGTCCCTATGTATATGCATAGAAATGTGACAGATAAATTTATAGGTACCGTAGCATCTTGTGACATTATAAGTACGGGTAGCTGGTATGGTGATTTACCAGATGGCGTTGCAAAGGAAGTGAAATTAAATCGTAAAGATTACTATATTGAAGAGATACAACATATTTCTATTAAGGAAGCCATAAGTGTTACCTATGGCATTAAATGGGGGCATATCTCAAAACCTGTAGAGGGGAAAATAGAATCCTTAACTACTAAGGAGTACTCAATTGACGAATCTAAAAAACAATATCTATTAGAGCTTATGGGGCGTAGATTTTCCGATGATATTGACATATATGATGAGGATGAGTGTGCTGTCCAAGTGCAGCTCATCAATACTGAGGATCAGGAATTTATATATGAATTTCCTTTTGATAATACTCTGAGGGCCATGTCTATACTATTCAGACAAATTCTAGGAATGTCTACATTACTTTTATTTGATGGAAATCGAGAAAAAGATAGAATTCAAGAGATTCATATTGAAGTGCAAAAAAATATGTACCAAGAATATGGTGACGTAAATACATTGAATTTTAATTGGAATGAGCCGTCTATTTCCATTGATTGTAATAGTAAGCAATTTGGTCACTCTAGCCATAGTCATAGCGAGTATGTAGATAATCAAATGATTCATCAATTGAAGCAAGATATTGACTTTCACATTGGCGAAACGCTATATAGTCTAGATTCTTTTAGTCTTAGTGAAAGTCATGACCTTGATAGAGAACCTGCTCGTGGTGGTATAGTAACAGTACGTATTAAATGGGCGCATAAAGAAGATACATTGTTTATAGGGAATGTAACTGATCAGTATGTGCCCACTTGGTATAAAAATCTAATTAATTTTATACATGCTCATACAAGAGATAAATCTTTACAAGAGTTTTTACAATCAAATCATACATCTGATAGAAGGATTTATACGTATTGTTCAGTATATATTTTTAAGATAAACCAGGAATTTTATTATCGTACTGATAGAAATGATATATATGAAGGGGATATTGTAAAAGTTCCATTTGGATCCGATAATGCGGTTCGCACTGGTCGTGTAGAATCTATTTCATATCATACGCGTTACGACGTACCTTATGATTTGAAACGAACTAAATTTATTATAGATAAAGACATAGAGATTATTTATGATACCAATCGTTATAGATATGATGATCCATATGATTTATAAGGCATCAAAATAAGTGGTATTCTATATTTTGTACTTAAATATACTCAACTTATTACATGTCTAAGTTCTGTTCTCTATAGAATATGTTGAAATAACTTGCTCATAGTGTTAAGATTATAAGTATATTAATAAGCATGGAGGTTATTGTTATGAGCAAGAATATCGATTGGGATAATCTCGGTTTTGGTTATGTAGAAACCGACTACCGTTATTTGACTACATATAAAGATGGTAAATGGGACGAAGGCGGATTAATTACTGATGCTAACGTTACCCTTAATGAATGTGCAGGTGTATTCCAATATGCACAAACTGTATTCGAAGGTTTAAAAGCATACTACACTAAAGATGGTCACATTGTATGCTTCCGTCCAGATTTGAATGCAGTTCGTTTGAATCAATCTTGTGAACGCCTTGTAATGCCTACATTACCTGAAGGTCGTTTCCTTGAAGCTGTAAAAGAAGTTGTAAAAGCAAACAAAGACTTTGTTCCTCCTTATGGTCATGGTGCAAGTCTTTATATTCGTCCATACATGATGGGTACAAACTCCGTTATCGGTGTAAAACCTGCGGATGAATATCAATTCCGTGTATTTACTACACCAGTAGGCCCTTACTTCAAAGGTGGCGCTAAACCAATCAAAATTCGTATCACTGATTTTGATCGTGCAGCTCCTCATGGTACTGGCCATATTAAAGCTGGTTTGAATTATGCTATGAGTTTGTATGCTATTACTGATGCACATGAAAAAGGTTATGCAGAAAACATGTACCTTGATGCGGCTACTCGTACATATGTAGAAGAAACTGGTGGTGCGAACTTTATCTTCATCACTAAAGATGGTCAATTAGTTACACCTAAATCCGATAGTATTTTGCCATCCATTACACGTCGTTCTTTGATGTATGTAGCAGAACACTACCTTGGTATGACTGTAGAAAATCGCCCTGTTCATAAAGATGAATTAAAAGACTTTGCTGAAATTGGTCTTTGTGGTACAGCAGCTGTTATTTCTCCAGTAGGTCAAATCGATACTCCAGAAGGTACTATTAATGTACCAGCTGGTATGGATGATATGGGGCCTATCACTAAAAAATTATATGACACATTACTTGGCATTCAACATGGTGAAATTGAAGCTCCTGAAGGCTGGGTAGTTAAAATTTGCTAATCTTTTAATAGATTAATCTAGTAGATTATATAATTTAACACGTAAATAGAAATGGCATCTATCGTTGGATAGATGCCATTTTGTATTATTTTGTTATGTTAAATTCGCACTTAGGCTATTATACAATTAGTTATAGACTATTATTAAAACTAGTTATTAGTTAGATTTTGCACGACTTACTACTTTAGCCATGAATTTTTCGTTATTAATAACAAATCGTTCATGAGTTCCTCGACCAATGATACCAATACCATCAGATGCTTCGATGTCAAAGGTGATTTTACGTCCTTCTACAGCGCTAACTGTAGCTTTAGCAGTTACAGTTGCACCAAGTGGAGTAGGGGCTTCATGGGTGATGGATAAAGCAATACCTACAGTGCCTTCGCCGTCTTCTAAATATGGTTGTACTGCAGCTTGTGCTGCTTCTTCCATTAATGCACACATAGCTGGTGTGGCAAAGACCTCTAAAGACCCAGACTTCATTGTTTTTGCAATATTGGATTCTGTAACTGTTACAGTCGCCGTAGCTGTTTGACCTGCTGATACCATAATATACCTTCTTTCATTAAGAATATTCTCGTTATAATAGTATTATACATCTTTCGATAATTTTTATGCTAATGTAATTATACATATTTTATAGATACTACCAGTTAAAAATAATTACTTTTAACTGGTAGTATCTATAAAAGTAACCCATATAAGTTATAATGCCAATATTTTTAACTGGTGGTAATTAAAAGATAACATATAACAGTTCTATAGAATCCGTGATATAATGGAACTAGTTTTTTATAAAACGAGGTATATATGAGTACAAAAAAATTAAAGCCTTCTGGTGAAGGTTGGGTACAGTTAATAGCAGGCATTGGTTTTGTCATTCTATTAATTGCCATCAATATAGTAGACCCTACATTTTATCCTACAATGTGGCATTTAGCGACGAGTGGATCCATGGATGAAATAGCAGAGTATATTCAAGGCTTTGGTCCTATGGCCATGGTTGTAAGTATGCTTCTCGATATTTTTGTTAATGCTGTTGGTTTTCTACCATCTATCTTTATATCTACCGCAAACGGTCTCGTGTTTGGCATGTGGCCGGGCATAATTATTTCTTGGCTTGCAGAAACGATTGGCGTAGTCATTAGCTTTTATATTATGCGGTACTTTTTACGTGATACAGCAGATAAGCTTATTGCTAAGAGTACAGTATTGATGAAAGTAGATGATTTTTCAGGTCAAAATGGTTTTGTGGTCATGTTATTTGCCAGATCCTTACCATATTTTCCATCTGGTGTGATCACAGCACTTGGTGCCATTAGTAAAATCAAACCGAGAGACTATATCTTAGCGAATTTAATCGGGAAATTCCCATCTACAGCTCTTGAAGTAGCTATCGGTACAGATATTGTAAATTTCCAAGAGAATATGGGGCGATTAGGAATCATCGTAGTTGTTGCAGGTATTGTATACTTCATTCTTTGGAAAGTATATAAGAACTACATCAATAAGAAAAATGCTGCACAAGAGCACGATCCTAATGCTTAACAATCTCTAATTAATTATAATGTTATTCAATTTAGTATATATGAAAGAGGCGATAGTATGAGCTTTTCTCTTCCTGAACGGGTGACCTTAAAAGGTCCTAATTTTATTCGTGAAGTATTTGAACGTGGTGTAGGGGTAGAAGGTTTTATCAGCTTTGGTATTGGTAATCCTGCACCTGAAGCGATTCCTGTGGAAATCATCGAAAAGGCTTTTGATGAAGTGGTTCACTCTAATCCAATGAGTCTTTTACAATATGGACCAATGCAAGGTGATGCACGATTAGCAGAATTGACATTAGATCGTCTTGTAAAAACGCATAAGATGAATCCAGTAGGACAAGGTCTTATTATCTCTAATGGGGCGGGGCAACTCTTAGGTCTTGTACCGATTACTGTATTAGAACCTGGCGATGAAGTATACATGGATGAATTCACTTTTACCAGTGCCATTAATTCTGTACGCAATATGGGTGGTAAAGCATTAGGTATTAAGACTGATGAGTATGGCATGATTCCTAGTGAATTAGAAAAAGCGGCTCAATCTGGTAAAGGTAAATATATTTATCTTATTCCTAACTTCCAAAATCCAACAGGTATTACAATGCCGTTGGAACGTCGTAAAGAAATTTACGCTATTGCTTCTAAATATGATTTGTTTATCTATGAAGATGATCCATACGGTGAGATTCGCTTTGCTGGCGAGTACATTCCAACATTTAAATCCTTTGATACAGAAAATCGTGTTCTCTATGCAGGTTCGTATTCAAAGACATTATCTGCTGGTTTGCGTGTAGGTTTCTTATTTGGCCCAGCTAAAGTTATTGAAGCTATTCAAGCATTAAAAAATAATACAGCAGGGCAAATGCCATTAGTTACGCAAAAAGTGGTAGCTAAAGTGCTCGATACAATCGATTACGACGCACATTTAGAAAATGTACGTAAAGTTTATAAAACAAAATGTGATGCCTTGTTAAATGCTTTTAACAAGTATGCAAGCTCTAAGGTTAAGTTAACACAGCCTACTGGTGGTATGTTCGCATGGATGACGATGCCTGAGGATGTAAATTGTGATGAATTCTTTGAAACGTGTATGAATCGTAATGTAGGGATCATTAAGTGTGGTGCTTTTGCTGCTGATGGAGCAGGGGAAGGCCATGCATTCCGCTTAAGCTATACAGTACCAACAGTAGAAGAAATTACAAAAGGCATGGAAATTCTTGGAGCTTTAACTAAAGAATTCTGTGGTGAGTAATATATTGATAAAGTTTGATATGACATGATACAATGTAACAGTAGATACATTGTATTTACCATATAAACAAAAGGTTTTAC
>ERZ773045.1538-NODE-1538-length-10214-cov-79.320307_pt1 | contig 10214 bp, 8 predicted proteins | sample MGYA00580635_ERZ773045 | MGnify/ENA primary metagenome ERZ773045 (study PRJEB29015, sample SAMEA2738115) | human oral metagenome | biome: human oral; feature: human-associated habitat; material: saliva | place: China | collected 2261 ...
TCACGCACGCGCCGCTCATTGCCGAGGCTCAGCGCCACGGGGCGGGTGGTTCCGTTGATGCCCGCCCAGATATCGCAGGGTGAGTTCACGTAGATGTCGGTGATGGTTCCGGCGCGTTGTCCCTCGTCGAGGAGCAGGTCGAGGGCGCCGAGGCCGTAGAGTTCCGCGGCGAGGTAGCGCAGTGCGGTCTGCCGGTTGACGGGCACGTATTCCACGCTGGGGTAGCTCCAGGAGGCGGGCGCGGGTTGCGCCGTTTTGGCGCGGAATTTTCGGGGCTTCGCCACGCCCGTTCCTTCTGCGCTCGCGTTCCCCTGGTATCCGCCGTCAATGGCGTAGATTGCCGCGTCCACGGCGTTTTCGAGAATCTCGCGGAGGGGCTGGGGTTCTTGGAGTAATCCATCGCCCGCGGCACTCACGGTGTTTGCACCGCCCGCGGCAGTTGCGCCCTCTGCGGGCGGACGCTCCCCTGCATTCTCAACCCCTGCCTTCTCAACCCCGGCGTTAAATCCGCCGCTAAGCCCGCCGCTGAACCCGGCGCTAAAACCGCCCAGGGCGATAGCGCTCATCTGCGGCGAGCGCAGGATCAACTCGCGAGCGTGCAGGGCGACGGCGCGGGCACGATAGTCCTCGGGAATGAGCAGGGCGGGCAGCGAGTGCGTGCGGGCATCCGGCGCATACGTGGTTGGACTCTGCGCGGTGCGGGTCGGGTAGCCGTTAGGGTTTGCGGTGTGGCTGGCTGTGTGCTCGGCGGGACTGTTGGAGGGGTTCATGGCGGGGTTCATGGCGGGGTTCATGGCGGGGTTCATGGCGGGGTTCATGATTCCAGGAGAGCATTGCGTCCGCCTCGATTTTTAAGAGAATGAGCGTTCTGTGGATAACTCCTCGCGCACCCCGAAATATCCACGATGCACGCACCTCAAACGAACAAAACGCACGCATCCGACGCTTTTATGACAAACCACCTGTAAATTCTGGTGTTGGCCACGCACCGCCCGTTCTACCGGCATATCCTCGATAATGGAAGAATGTACGTTCTGCTCAGTCCTGCCACCGGCGCGGGTATTACCGCCCAGACCGGCACTCCCGCGCACCCGGTCACCTCGGCTATTGCCGCGGGTGCGTCCTCGCGCGGTGCTCAGCCGGTGACTTCGTGGGGTGCTTTTCATTTTTCGGCGCCGACCGCTGAGCAGTTGCAGGACCCGACCTTTATTCCGCGGATTACGCGCGCGGATCGGGTGAGTGCGGCGAATCTTCCGGCGTATGTACGCGAGGTGGAGCGGCAGGCGGCAGATTCGGCGCAGGCGCGTTTTCCCCGCTGGATTTGGGCTGATACCCGCCACGTTGACCCGTTGCTTCTGCGCCGCGGGGTGCGGGTGCATCTGTGCCATGATTTGCGTCTGGTGCAGCGAATTTTGGTGACTGCCGCTACGCATCCGAGCGGTTTTGTGGAGTACAGCCCGGTGCTGGATCTTTCTGATGTGCGTGAGGCGGTGGAGCCTCAGGGGTATCTGCCGGTGGCGCGGCAGATTCAGGGTCAGGAGGAGCTGTTCGGCGCCGATTTTTTGAGTGCACCCGCTACCAACGCCACCCAGTCCCCCGCAGATTCCTCCCCCGATTTCCTTGAAGCGGCGCCTCATGAGCCTTTTGCCCCGCAGTTGGCGGCGGGCCCGGTGACCCTGCTTCCGGAGCATCCGGTAGTGCGTGTGCTGATGCGTGAGTGGCTGGCGCAGGCGCGCGCTATCGGTGCGTCGAGGCACCCGGAACGGCTGCGTCTTTTGGCGGCGGCTGAGTCTGCCGGTGCGTTGGTTGCGGCTGAGATTGGCTATTACGGTATCCCGTTTAATGTGCAGGCGCATCATGAGCATCTGTGCGAGTTGTTGGGTCCGCGCCCGGTGCCTGGGGAGCGTCCGCAGAAGATGCAGGAGTTGGCGGAGCAGATTCAGCGCATGCTGTTTATGCCGTCGTTGAATCCGGATTCGCCGCAGGATCTTTTGCGTGCTCTGCAGTCTGCGGGGGTTTCGGTGAAGTCTACGCGTTCGTGGGAGTTGAAGAGTTGGGCGGATGCGATTCCGGCTCAGCGGGAGAAGCGTTGGGCGCTGATTGACCCGATTCTGCGCTATAAGAAGCTGTACCGTATTTGGACTGCTAACGGCTGGACGTGGGCTGATACCTGGGTTTCTGAGGGGGCGTTCCGCCCGCATCTTGAGGTGGGTGGCGCCGCGACCGGGCGCTGGGGCGCTTCCGGCGGTGGTGCGTTGCAGCTGCCTGCGGAGATTCGTCAGGCGGTGCAGGCCCCGGAGGGTCAGGTGCTGACGGTGACGGATGGATCGCAGATTGAGCCGCGTATTCTGGCGGCGTTGAGCCGTGATGAGGCGCTCGCTTCGGCGGGTCGTGGCGCTGACCTGTATGCGGGTATTGCCGAGTTGGCGCGCCTGAAGGGTGTGGGTTTGACGGAGCGTTCCCACGCGAAGGTGGGCATGCTGGCGATTATGTATGGCGGTCGCAGCGGTGAGATTGGTGCCCTGTTGCCGCATGTGGCGGCGCTTTTTCCGCAGGCGATGGAGTTTACGGAGCGTGCGGCTCGTATTGGTGAGTCGGGCGGGCAGGTGACGACTTTTTTGGGTCGTACGTCCCCGCCGGTGGATGAGCGTTTCCGTGAGATTGTGGCTGATCGGTCTTCGCCGGCGGCTGAGTCGCGTGCGGTGTCGACTGCACGTGCGCACGGGCGTATGACCCGCAATTTTATTGTGCAGGGTACGGCGGCGGAGTGGGCTCTGTGTTGGATGGGCGCGGTGCGTTCTCGCCTGTTGTCGGAGCGGATTTTTGGTATGCCGATGCGCACCCGCATTGTGTATTTTTTGCACGATGAGCTTCTGCTGTGCGGTCCCGAGCTGGAGGCCGATCGCGTGGAACGTATTGTGCGTGAGGGCGCTGCGGAGGCGGCACGTCTGCTCTTCGGTCGGGTGCCGGTTGATTTTCCGGTGTCGGTGGCGCGGGTGCGCAACTACGCGGACGGCAAATAATCAGCGGTAAATAATCAGCGGCACGTAAACGGCACCGTACAAGGGTGAAAATAGGGGCGGCAGGTAGCTTCATTCAAGCTATCTGCCGCCCCTATTTGCGCACTATTCTGCACCCTATATCCGCATATCCGCTGGTCAGGCGCTTATTCCAGTCGGTTTTTATTCCTCGTAGTTATTCCTCGTAGCCGGGTGCCGGGCGCATCTTTTTCATATCCCAGGGCACGGTCCAGCCGAGCGAGTCGAAGATTCCGTCCAGCAGAATCGCGGTGAATCCCCACACCGTGAATTCTTCGCCGCCGGGCATACGCACCTCGAAGGCGGGGGTGCGGTGTGAGGTGCGGCCGCGTTTGACGTAGGCGGTGTGCCGGTTGGCGGGGTTGAGCAGGTCACGCACGGGCACGCGGGCGATGAGCGCCGACTCGTTGTGGTCGACGACTTCGACGGGCACGGGGCTGTTCCACCAGCCGATGACGGGGGTGACCATGAAGTTGCTGATGGGTAGCGGCAGGGTGTGCAGCTGGCCGAGAATCTGCACGCCGGCGGGGTCGAGCCCGGTTTCTTCAACCGCCTCGCGCAGGGCGGCGATGTGGGCGACAGGTTCGCCGGTGGTTTCGGCGAGCGCGTAGTCTTCGGGGTCGATTTTGCCGCCGGGGAAGGCGGGCTGACCGGCGTGTGAGCGTAGGGTTGCGGCACGCACGAGGAGCAGTACGTCCAGGTCGGCGCTGACGTTTTCGGGGCAGCCTTCAAATTCGCCGGTGGAGGGCGAGTTGTCGAGCACGCCGAAGAGAATCAGCACGGCGGCTTCTTTGCTCAGGGGGCTGGCGGGCGCGCTGCGCAGCAGGGCTTGGACGTCGAATTCCACGCCACCCTCTGCGAGAGCCGCCAGTGCTTGCTGGGCGGGGTGCTGTGCGTCCTGTACCGACTGCTCGGGTGCGCTCATCTGTGTACCTCTCTTCTGTGCGGCTACATTCCGGGTTGGTTCGGGCACCGTTAGGCGCTGAGCGGGTAGCCTTCTGCCATGAGTTCGCGGCGGGTTGCGCCCTGCAGGAATCGCAGGTGCAGGTCTTCTCGGCCGGGTGCCATTTCGTATTTCATGAGTTTACGTGCTGCTTGTTCGTTCGTCTCCCCGGCGCCATAGGACGGGCAGAGGTCGGCGACGGGGCATACGCCGCAGGCGGGCTTTTTGGCGTGGCAGATGCGGCGGCCGTGGTAGACCATGCGGTGTGAGAAGAGCGTCCAGTCTTTGCGTTCGATGAGTTCGGCGACGTCTTTTTCGACTGCTTCGGGGGCGTCTGCGGTGGTGAATCCCATGCGGCGGGCGAGGCGGCCGAAGTGGGTATCTACGGTCAGTCCGGGCACGTCGAAGGCGTTTCCGAGGACGACGTTCGCGGTTTTGCGGCCGACTCCGGCGAGTTCTACGAGCTCTTCGAGGGTTGAGGGAACCTGCCCGTTGTGGCGTTCGACGAGCTGCTGGGAGAGCGTGACGATGGAGCGTGCCTTGGCGCGGTAGAAGCCAAGGGACTGAATGTAGGGTTCGACCTCTTCGGTGCGTGCGGAGGCGAGCGCGGCAGCGTCCGGGTAGCGTGCGAAGAGTGCGCCGGTGACGGAGTTAACGCGCACGTCGGTGGTTTGTGCCGAGAGCACGGTGGCGATGAGCAGCTCGAAGGGGTTGTCGAAGTCGAGTTCTGCGACGGCGTAGGGGTAGGTTTCACCGAGGATGCGGTTGATTTTGCGGGCGCGGCGCACGGTGGCGAGGTGGCTTTCGGGTGCGCGTGCGTTGAGGCGGCGTGCGGCGGCTGCGGCTTTGAATTCGGGAACAAATCGGATCTGCAGGAGCGATTCGGTGTTCTCTGCCGCGTTGTTCTCTGCCGCGTTGTTCTGTGCGTCTGCTGCGGGCTGGGTGGCGTTCTCGGTCATAGCGCGAGGGTACCGGGCTTGGGCGTGTGGGCGGTAGCGAGGTTCACCGTACTTGGCTCGCCCGCGTTATTTTCTGTACCCCATCATTTTCTGTGTCCCATCTTTTTTTGGGCAGTTCGCGCCGGCTAACGCTCAGCGGGCGCCCTCTGTGCCACACTGGTTTTATGTCAGATACGATTTTTGTGCTTAATGGACCGAATTTGAACCTGCTTGGGCAGCGCCGCCCCGAGGTGTACGGCTACACCACTCTGCACGATATTGAGCGTATGGTGCGTGAGCGCGCGGCGGCTCATGGTTTTGATGTTGAGTTTATGCAGTCGAATCATGAGGGGGCGCTGGTGGATGAGATTCAGCGTGCTCGTACTCGTGGCGCGGCGATTATTATCAACCCGGCGGCGTACACGCACACCTCGGTGGCGCTGCACGATGCGTTGGAGGCGGCTGAGCTTCCGGTGGTTGAGGTGCACCTGTCGAATGTGCATCGTCGTGAGCAGTTCCGTCACCATTCGTTTGTGTCGCCGCAGGCTACTGCGGTGATTGCCGGTGCGGGTGCGTACGGCTATGTCATGGCGGTTGATTTCCTGGCGCAGCATCTCGCCGAATAACCCAGCACAGCATCTCGCGGAATAACAGCTCGGCACCTGGCGGAATAGCCCAGCGCTGCCTCCTTTCGTTAAATAGTTCAGGCTCCCGTTCCTCGTGTGAGGGCGGGAGCCTGAACTTTTATCACTATCTAGCGGCTAGTTACTTGCGGCAGGAGCCGGTGGAGACTGCGGCGGTGTTGTCGCCGCCTTCAGCCAGTGCCTGCTTGAGGGTGCTTGCGGTGATGGCGTAGCCGGTCTGGCCGCTGGTTGCCTTACCGAAGATTACGCCGACCACGTTACCGTTTTCGTCGAGGACGGGGCCGCCGGAGTTGCCGTGCTGCACGTCAGCTGCCAGCTGGTAGACCTGGCGCATGGCGTTGGCACGGCCGGTGTCGGCATCGATGGTCTGGGTGTTGCCGATGCCCTGCACGGTGGCGGGTAGCGCCTTGAACGGGCCGCCCTTGGGGTAGCCCATGAAGGTTACAAGACTACCTGCGGCGGCGTTGGTGCCGATGTTCAGCGGTTCGAGCGGCAGCTTGGGAACGCTGATGAAGGCGATGTCCTGTTCGCTGTCCATGTAGACGACGGTGCCGGGCCAGGTGCGGCCGCGGGAGTCCTGCACGACCGGGGAGGTCACGCCGGCGACCACGTGGGCGTTGGTGACAATCAGGCCGTTATCGGCGACAAAGCCGGAGCCGGTGGAGGTGTAGCCGCACTGCTCGGCGGCGCCCAGAATCTCAACCACGGAGGCTGCCGCCCGATCCAGTGCCGCGGATTCTACGGTCTGGGTGGGGGCGCTGGTTTCGGGGGCGATGAGCTGGCTGACTTCCGGAATGGTTCCGAAGGCGAGCACGTCATTGCGTACCGTGTTGATGCGGTCCTTGACGACCTCGGGGGTGGCAGCGACCATCCATGAGAGGGTCTTGGAGTCGCTGAGCGCAGTGTTGAGCTGCGGGATGGGTACGGTGCGCATGGAGATGGTCAGCACGACCATGACCAGGGCGCAGGCGGCGAGGTTCAGCACGCCGCCGAAGAAGCGTTCAATGCCCTTGAGCGGGGTGATGTCGGTGACGCGGCGGATGGTGCGTCCGGCAAGGAGGCCGAGCCACTGTCCGATAGTCAGGCAGATGATGAGCACGCCGACGGCGGTAATGAGGCTCCACTGGGATCCCACGGATGCTACGGCGAGGGGCACGAGCCAGGCTGCGGCGCAGACGCCCAGGCCGAGGCCGAGGAAGGTTCCGAGGGTGGTGAAGAATCCGCTGCGGACTCCGGCGAGGAAGTAGAGCAGCAGGATGATGGGGATAGCAATATCAAGCAGGTTGATGCCAGTCGTCACGACTAATTGCCTCCTTGGTGGGTAGAAGTGGTCACGGTGTGCCCATTGTGGTTGGTGCGGGCTGTGCCCGGTGAGTGTGGTGGCGCGTTAACACCCGGTGGTGGGTGCGGCGGGCTTGTGTACCGGGGGTTCTTGGGGCCGGGTTTCTGCCTCGTCGCATCGTACCGCGTGTGGAGGCGGGAGCCTCCTTGTCATGAGGGCGTCAGCGTGCTTGGTACCGATAAAAGTACACACCTGAATGCCTGATATTAGGCGGTGAACCTGTGGGTAAGCTTTGAATTTACTCGAAAGAAATAACTTTTGTTGTAAAGCTCGCTGTATCGGAATGCATAAAGCGCTTTTTTAGGGTACGCTCATATCAGTTGAATATGTCACACTAGCTTGAGCCTTCTCACATTTCAGATGTTGAGACGCATGACACCGGTTCGGGCTCACTCACTGAACATTTACGAGTTTCGGCTCATCACCTCATATCTAGGAGAACTTTATGGATCTCGAGATCCTCCGTCGTACCCCTCTCTTTGCTAACCTCGACGACGCAGCTTTCGCTCTGCTGACCGATGACATTCAGGAGATTGACCTCTCCCGCAACGCCGTCCTCTTCTACGAGGGCGACCAGGACGACCAGCTCTTCGCTGTGCTCTCCGGTAAGGTCAAGCTGGGTCGCACCGCCGCTGACGGCCGCGAGAACATGGTCGCAATCATGGGTCCCGGTGACGTCTTCGGCGAGATGGCTCTCTTCGATCCTTCGCCCCGTTCGACCAACGCCGTGGCTGTCTCTGAGACTCGCCTGGCTGCCATCAAGCACGAGTCCTTCAAGCGTGCACAGCAGCTCGATCCCACTATCTCCGATCAGGTTATTAAGACTCTGGCTCGCCGCCTGCGCCACGCTAACGAGGCACTGGCTGACCTGGTCTTCTCCGACGTTCCCGGCCGCCTCGCTAAGGCACTGCTGGACCTGGCTGACCGCTTCGGCCGCCCCGCGACCGACGGCGTGCTCGTTGCTCACGAACTGACTCAGGAAGAGCTGGCACAGCTGGTTGGTGCATCCCGCGAGACCGTGAACAAGGCTCTTGCCGAGTTCGTTTCCCGCGGCTGGATCCGCCTGGAGGCACGCGCAGTTGTCATTCTGGACCTGCCCCGCCTGCGCCAGCGTTCCCGCTAAAGCCTCTTTGAGTTAGGGTATTCTAGGTCGCCCTCGCTGAAAGACACGCGGCTTAAAGAAATCAGGAGCCGTTTCCCTCTGCATGGGGAAACGGCTCCTGATTTCTTTAACGCTTCATCGTACGGGCGAGCATTGCGGCAGCTCGTTAGAGCACGCCTGTTAGTGCACACCCGCTGCGCCGGTGTACACGCTACCGGTGGTTGCCGGAACCACCTCGGTGAAGGAGAGCATGCACGCGCCATTGTGGGTCACGAGCACGGGCTTCTTCACCTCAATATTGCGGCGTTTGGACAGCCATGCCACGGAAGTCTGCGCCTTCGCCAAAGATTCGAGCAAGCTCATCACGCCGGGGGTGATGAGCTGGTCGAGGGTACGGCCCACCGTGTTAGGCTGGCCGATGCGGTCACCCAGTTCGCTGGTGTCCTTGGCTTCGAGCAGTTCACGCACGTTCAGCCAGTCACCCCACACACCCTTGCCGAGCAGTAGCTTCGGGTCCTGGCCCACGGGCAACGCCGCGGTGAAGTAGGCGATATCGTAGCGCTTGAGGAAGAAGTCCGGGGACTGCCAACGCGCGACCGGGCGTAGCAGGTCAGCGCGCACGCTCAAACCGCTGGAGGTCAAGAAGTCAGAGAAGCTCTTGTCCTGCTCGGCAACTGCTTCACGCCACGCCATGAACTCAGGGGTGCTGGAGCGCTCCACGACGTCCTGTTCGTCCTCGCCGGCAAGCAGAATGCCGGTCTCTTCAAAGCATTCACGCACGGTAGCCATGACGCTACGGCGTGCCTGCGCAATATCGGAGAAGTGGAATTGGTCCTGCCAGTAGTCGGCGCCGGGACCCACCCAGGAGGCGGACTCATCATCACCGGGAAGAGCCGTGCCGCCGGGGAAAGCCACCACGCCCAGCGGAGAGGTGCCGGGGCGGTAGGTCAGAATCGTTTCGAGGCCGTTGTCGCCGTCGCGCACAAAAATTACGGAGGCAGCCTGACGCATCGTGCAACCGGTCGCACCTTCGTTACCGCCTTCACACCAGCTTTCGGCGGCAGTGCGCATGAACTCAGGAATCGCGTAGAGACGCTGAATGGCTGCGGTGCGCGGACCTGACTGGCGGCCGGTAAACATGCGGGGGCGCTCCACGCCCTCAGCCGGGGTGGGAGTGCCGAAGCGGCGTTCCTGCACCGGCAGGGGTAGAGTCTTGATGTTTTGGGCGGTGCCATTATCCTGTGCGGATTCGGTGCGTGCAGTCTTCTCAGGAGCGTCCTGCGCTGCCCGCTGAGCCTGGGCAGCACGAATAGCAGACAGCGGCAGCGCGCCGGTGTACAGATTAGACATATTCAACAATGATCTCGACCTCTACGGGCGAGTCCAGGGGAAGAACGGGAACGCCGACTGCGGAGCGGGCGTGCTGGCCTGCCTCACCGAAGATTTCGCCGAGCAGTTCGGAGGCGCCGTTAATGACGGCGGGCTGAGCGGTGAATTTCACCTCGGATGCCACGAAGCCGACAACCTTCACCACGCGCTGCACGCGGTCCAGGTCGCCGATGACGGACTTGACCGCTGCCAGGGCGTTGAGCAGGCTGATACCCGCGTACTTCTTCGCATTCTCGGGGGTCACGAAGCCTTCAGCGCCGGAGTCGGAAACCTTACCGGTTTCGGGCAGGGCGCCGTCGACGAAGGGCAGCTGACCGGAGGTGTACACGTAGGAGCCGGACGTAACAGCCGGAACGTAGGCTGCAACGGGGGCGGGTGCTACGGGCAGTTCGTAACCGAGTTCGCGGATACGTGCTTCAATACGGGATTCAGTCATGATTACTCCAGAAGGATGGCGGGTGCTGGCACCCAAACGGTGATAGGGGAAATGCTGTAAATCTAAACGCTACTGATATTCAGGCAGCTGTTAAATGGCTAACCGGCGGTCTTCCTCATCTATTCCCGCGCTCCCCTAGTTATAGGAGGGCCGGGATAGCGAGGTGACCGCCGGGTACGCTGCTCTTAGTCAGCCTTCTCGCGCTTAAAGTAGGCGATGGGGTTGCCCTGAGTCGGAGCGACCATGTTCGATGCGGGGGTTGCACCGGCAGGTGCGGAGGCACCGGGCAGCACGGTGACGAGCTCCCAGCCGTCTTCACCCCAGTTGTCGAGGATTGCCTTGGTCGTGTGGATCATCAGCGGTACAGTTGCGTATTCCCATT
>ERZ773045.1542-NODE-1542-length-10198-cov-11.435571_pt1 | contig 10198 bp, 6 predicted proteins | sample MGYA00580635_ERZ773045 | MGnify/ENA primary metagenome ERZ773045 (study PRJEB29015, sample SAMEA2738115) | human oral metagenome | biome: human oral; feature: human-associated habitat; material: saliva | place: China | collected 2261 ...
GAGTATGACGATGTTGAGGAAGCCACTACTGCTGTAGTCCGCGAAAAAACTATGGAATTTGAACAACTCTTAACCAATCTCTTAAAAACGGCACGTCGTGGGAAGATTCTCCGTGAAGGGATTTCAACGGCTATCATTGGTCGTCCAAACGTTGGGAAGTCTAGCCTTCTTAATAACCTCCTGCGTGAAGATAAGGCCATTGTAACGGATATTGCAGGGACTACTCGAGATGTCATTGAAGAATACGTCAATATCAACGGTGTTCCACTGAAGTTGATTGATACTGCTGGTATTCGTGAAACAGATGATATCGTGGAACAAATCGGTGTTGAACGCTCCAAAAAAGCCCTCAAGGAAGCTGACTTAGTTCTACTAGTCCTAAATGCTAGTGAACCTCTGACTGTTCAAGACCGACAACTTCTTGAAATTAGTCAAGATACTAATCGAATCATCCTACTTAATAAAACTGACCTCCCAGAAGCAATTGAAACTTCTGAACTTCCAGATGATGTCATTCGTATTTCAGTCCTTAAAAATCAAAACATTGATAAGATTGAAGAACGCATCAACAACCTATTCTTTGAAAATGCTGGACTTGTTGAGCAAGATGCTACTTACTTGTCTAATGCTCGCCACATTTCTTTGATTGAGAAGGCAGTTGAAAGCTTACAAGCTGTTAACGAAGGTCTTGAATTGGGCATGCCAGTCGACCTGCTTCAGGTTGATTTGACCCGTACCTGGGAAATTCTTGGAGAAATTACTGGTGATGCAGCGCCAGATGAGCTTATCACAAAATTATTTAGCCAATTCTGTTTAGGTAAATAAAAAATTATAAAAAGGAGTTATGATGAAATATCCAACATTACTAGAGCGTTTTTTAACTTATGTTAAGGTTAACACACGTTCAGATGAAAATTCTACTACTACACCAAGCACTCAAAGTCAAGTAGACTTTGCTACTAATGTCCTCATCCCAGAAATGAAACGTGTCGGTTTGCAAAATGTCTATTATTTGCCAAACGGTTTTGCTATTGGTACACTTCCAGCTAACGATCCAAGTTTAACTCGCAAGATTGGTTTTATCTCCCACATGGATACGGCTGATTTTAATGCTGAAGGTGTCAATCCACAAGTAGTTGAAAACTACGACGGTAGCCTTATCGAACTAGGTAAATCTGGTTTCAAGCTTGATCCTGTAGATTTTAAGAGCTTAGAGAAATATCATGGACAAACTTTAATTACTACAGATGGGACTACCCTTCTCGGTGCTGATGATAAATCAGGTATCGCCGAAATCATGACAGCCATCGAATACTTGACTGCTCATCCTGAAATTAAGCACTGCGAAATTCGTGTCGGCTTTGGACCTGATGAAGAAATCGGTGTTGGTGCCAATAAATTTGATGCAGAAGATTTCGATGTCGACTTTGCTTATACAGTTGACGGCGGACCTCTAGGTGAACTTCAGTACGAAACCTTCTCTGCTGCGGGTGCAGAACTTCACTTCCAAGGTCGTAATGTTCACCCAGGAACAGCCAAAGGACAAATGGTTAACGCCCTTCAGTTGGCAATCGATTTCCACAACCAACTTCCTGCAACCGACCGACCTGAATTGACTGATGGTTACCAAGGTTTCTACCATCTCATGGATATATCTGGTAGTGTAGAGGAATCGCGTGCTAGCTATATCATTCGTGACTTTGAAAAAGAAAACTTCGAAGCACGTAAAACTGCTATGCAAGCTATAGCTGATAAGATGAACCAAGAACTTGGTAGCAATCGTGTCAGTTTAACATTGACTGACCAGTACTACAACATGAAAGAAGTCATTGAAAAGGATATGACACCAGTAACTATTGCCAAATCGGTTATGGAAGACCTTGGTATCACACCTATTATCGAACCAATTCGTGGTGGTACAGATGGTTCTAAGATTTCCTTTATGGGAATTCCAACGCCAAATATCTTTGCTGGTGGTGAAAACATGCATGGCCGTTTTGAATACGTTAGCCTTCAAACAATGGAACGTGCAGTTGACACTATTATTGGAATTGTAGCTTATAAAGACTAAAAAAAGACGAGGTAGCTAAGCTACTTCGTCTTTTTTTTAGTCTGAGACTTTTTCTGTTGATTCAGGATTCAGTTCAGTTGTTGTTTCAGAAGTATTCTCTGTTGTTGTCTGCACTGAGCTAGATTCTACTTGCTCATCAGTGCTTGCTTGACCTGGTGTTTCTTGTTTTGTTTCAACAGGTGTTTCTTGACTTGGCGTTGCTTTAGATCTAAGCTCTTGGTTCAATAAGAGAATTTCTTGAGCAACTGCTAGAAGAGCCTGCTTATCCTTACTTGCTGCTGCTAGTTTATCAAACAGAGCATCTACTTTTTCAAAGTCAGCATCTGAACCATTATTCATCTCCAAATAGCTATGGAGGGCAATGACGCTGTTATAAAGCTGTTGATAGAGAGCCAAAAGTTGTGGATCTTGAGCCTCTTCCTGACTTTCTTTCTGAATAGTCTGTGTAATACGTTTTAGAAGATCTTGAACTTGCGTGTTTAATTCATCAAGGTCAGCATTATCTTTATCACTAGCAACCTTAAGATTCTTAAGTTCATCAGCAAGAGAAACTTTTACACCGTCTTCCTTAACTTTACTAATCAATTCTTCAGCTTTGGTTAGTAACTCTTCTACCTGCCCTTTTAAGACATGATTAGTTTTTTCTTCAGGTTTAATATCATCAAACAAACCTCTCAAGAACTCATAAACTGCAGTTTTTGCACTCTGACCGTCAACTTTTTCGGTATCTAGGATAGTTTCTGAAGACTTGCTTACAGCGGGCTCATTTTTAAGAGCTTCTTCTACTTCAAATTTTGTTTGATAGATTTCTGGGAAGAGTTTATTTAAATCTGTTGCCTTTAGGAATGATTGTGACTGATAAAGAGTCCACGTTAAGTTAGCAACTTTATTACGAAGCTTATCGTTTAATCTACCATCAGATAGATGTTGATAGAAATATTTAATGTACTCGACTGTTGTGACACCTGTACGATCATTAAAGTCTTGTAAAGCTTGTAATTTAGCATCTATAGCATCTAATCCTGCTTCATCTTGAGCTAGTTTGCTTTCCTGTAATTGTACCAAGAGATCCTTCTTAGGAAGTCCATAAGCATCCGTATTTAAGGTATTAATCTTATCCACCAGAGCTTGGTATTTTTTATCTAATGGACTAGCTTCAGTAGGCTTCACAGTTGAATCAATATGAATATACTGTTTGTCAAATTGATCAAGAGCTGCCAAATAACCTGCAGTAGAGTTGGTTGATAGCTTCTTCATATTCTCAGAAAATTGCCCCAAAGCAAGTTCAATCTGTCTCTGTACGCTTGGCTTGTCTTTATAGAGTTCTCGACTCTCTGCCAAAAGCTGTTCAACCTTATGCTCTACAGTATTTTCATCAAATGTGCCTGGTTGATAAGACGATTGTAGCGCTGGAATCTTATTCTTAAGAGCGACCTCGTAACCTTTTGTTTGAACTTTAATGTAATGGTTATGATCTCCGTGAGGAATGACGAAACTTCCATTTTCAACTTGCAAACTATATGGTGAAACACCATCACGTATAGCAGTTGTATAAAGCTCGTTTAGGAAATCAAGTTCAGGGTCCCCGGTAACTAAAGGAATACGGACGTGTTCCTTACGGATTGCATAAGGATGAATGTGTGTTGGGTCATAGTCTTGATCAGGATTTCCAAATACAAAGAATCCATTTGAGATACGAATGGCTTCTAGCGGTACACCGTAGGTCTTAGCAATATACTCCATTTTTTCTTTGTCACTGGCCTCTCTAGAAAATGCTTCTACATCTTTTGCAAGAGGTTTAACAGACTCAGTTTTATGACTGTTTAAATGTTCTTGAGCAGCTTTAATCTGATCTTTTGTTAAATCTTTTTTAAAGAAATAGTGGTTGTGATCTCCATGAGAAACGACAAATCCTTTATCATCTTCACTTATTACACGATCAACTGCAAAGCCATGATCGTGCTCTTCCTCATGATGGTTTCCATGGTTATCATGATGGTGTTCTTCTGGTTTACTACTGTGGTTATCTGGGCTAGTTTCTGAATGTTTATTGCCGTACAAGTGATCTTGGGCAGCCTTAATTTGATCAGGGGATAAATCTTTTTTAAAGAAGTAATGATTGTGATCACCATGACTCATGATAAAGCCAGCTGCATCTTCGCTGATGACTCTATCCGCATCAAAGCCGTGATCATGGTCTTCACCATGATGGTGGTCATGCTCATCTTCATCATGGTCCTCATGACTTGGACTTGGTGTCACTGGTGACTTAGCTTTCAAATGATCTTGTGCTGCCTTGATTTGCTCAGGTGTCAAATCTTTCTTAAAGAAGTAATGATTGTGATCTCCATGACTCATGACAAAACCTTCTGAATCTTCACTTATAATTCTATTTGCATCAAAACCATGATCGTGTTCCTCTTCTTCATGGTGAACATGTGGTAACGGATTATTTGGTGTAGAATTAGAAGGACTTTCTAAGCTTGGAGTGTTAGATTGTGCTTGATGATTGTTAAGAGATGATTTAGGGATATAGTGATAGTGGTCCCCATGTCGTACGATATAAGCATCGCCAGTATCTCTGACAATATCATTAGGGTTAAAGACATAACCATCATCTGCTGCAGAAACACCATTATTCGGTGTCAGTGACAAGGGTTGACTGAGAGCTGAACTATTGCCAGATAAATAAGCCTTTGCGGCAGCTAATTCACCCGCTGACAGATCACTCTTAGGAATATAATGGAAGTGTCCTCCGTGGGGAACGATATAAGCATCTCCTGTATCCTCAATGATATCAGAAGCGTTAAAAACATAACCGTCATCAGTTGTATAACGTCCTTGAGCTCTAGCTGCCACAACTTCCTTAGAATCATTTTTTTGGTCAGATGTATGTTCTTGTTTTTGGCGCTCAATTTGCTCTTTGGTACGTATATTATTTGCATGACTAGCATCCTTCAAGTAGACATAGTATTTCCCATCCACCTTGATAATGTAGCCACCCTTAATCTCATTAACAATATCTTCATCTTTCAACTGATAGTTTGGATCTTTCATGACTAACTCTTCGCTAAAAATGGCATCATATGGTACCTTACCATTGTAAAAATGAAAATGGTCGCCGTGGGAAGTTACATATCCTTGGTCCGTAATCTTCGTAACAATTTGCTCAGCTTCTATACCTTCCTTCTTGCTAACTTGGTCTGGTGTCAAAGATTCATTCTTCTTAGCTTCAGACTCTTTTCCATCAACGTAAGAAACACGGTTATTTTCTTTTTTCTCTGGGGCTTGATGTTGATTTAAAGCGTAAGCGCAGACACTTAAGGTAAGGACCACTGCAGATCCTGCTAAATATTTTTTATTAATTTTCATAAACTCCTCATTTCAATTCTTGTGCTAAGATAGCCATATTTTCTTCAAGATTCTCCAAGTAAGACTTGTCATTTTGTGGATCAGCCTCTAAAGGATTTAGAGTTTTAAGACTCACACCTGTTGATTTAACGAGCGTGTCCGCAACTTTAGAAGAAAGATTAGACTCTGTAAAAATAGTTTTAACTTTATAAGTCTTGACAAACTCTTGGATTTCAGTTAACTGTCTTGGGCTTGGTTCTTGATCAGGAGATATTCCTGCAATCCCAAGTTGATTTAGTCCAAATCGTTTAGCCAAATAAGAAAAGGCCGTGTGTTGAGTTACAAATGTTTTCTGACCCGATTTTTCAAAGATTGGCTGGTATTTCTTGGTTAAGTCATGAGCTTTTGCACTGAAGTTTTGGGCATTTTTCTGATAAGTTTCCTTGTTAGCACTGTCCTGTTCGGATAACTTGTCAGCAATAATCTGTGCTTCTTCTGCAACCTTTTCAGGATCAAGCCATGTATGAGGATCATACAAGGTTTTCTCGTCAACTCCTTTACCAGCTTCCATATCTTCCAAGCCAGGCACACGCTCCAAGGTCATACCATCAGACGCTTCTATGACTTTTACTTTAGAATTTTGTAGGCTAGAATCTAGACTTCCTGCCCATGACTCCAAGGTATGTGAATGATAAACAAAGACATCAGCATCATAAATAGCTGCAATATCATTTGCGGATGGTTCATAGGAATGAATACCGGAGCTAGACTGAATCATCCGAACATCATTTAAATCACCAGAAACCTCTTTAACCATGGCGTAGACTGGATAAAAACTGGTCACTATTTTCATTCCCTTAGCTTTCTTGCTTTCTTGATTGCCCTTTTGTCCGCAAGCTCCTAAAATCAGAACAAAAAGACCAATCATAAACCAAAGGACACTTCTTTGTTTCATCACAACTCCTTAACTAGTGTTTAACCATTTAATTAACTAGTAAACATTCTACTCCTTAAAATTTAAGATGTCAAGCTAAAACTTTGCTTTTTCCCAAAATTTTACCGATAGTAAAAATATCTCTAAGACTCTTAATCGACTACTTTTGCAAAACAAAAAGCTCGAACAATCATTCGAACTTTTTGATTCTTTTATTTTCTTGCAGCTTTTTCATCTTCTTCAAGTTGTTTGACCAGTTGTTCAACACTGTCAAATTTTACCATATCTCGGATACGAGCTAACCAATAGACGGTCACAGTCTCTCCATAAATATCCTCATCAAAATCAAAGATATTGACTTCAAAGCGCTCTTCTTCTCCATCAAAGGTAACATTCTTACCGACACTTGCCATCCCTCGATAGAGTTTTCTCTTGATTTCGATATCAACAGTATAGACACCATCTGCTGGCATATAAGTACGGTCTAAGAGGACAAGATTAGCAGTGGGATATCCAATTGTACGTCCACGGGCATTACCATGTACCACAATTCCTCTTGTCGGAAGAGGGCTTCCTAGTAATTGCCCAGCTTCTTTCACATCCCCTTCTAGGATGGCTTGACGAATACGAGTAGAGCTAATCTTTCCTTTTTCATCTTCTACAGGTGGTACTACAACTACTTCTCCGTCGAAGATTTCTTTTAAATCCTCTGCAGATTTTCGATCTGAACCTAAACTATAGTCAAATCCAACTACAATGGTATCAGTTTTAACTTCCTTGACAAAGCTATCTACGAACTCTTGCGCTGTCATATTAGCAATACGACTTGAGAAATCCATCAGATAGAGATTTTCAACTCCAGCTCGTTTAAATTTGCGTTCACGCTCGTCCGCATTTAGGATATGAAGCAAATTTTCTGGCGAATAGGCTTTTAAGGTTAATTTTGGTGATTCATGAAAAGTAATTAAGGCAACGCTTAATCTTTTCTTTGCAGCTATTTCACCAGCTATACTAAATAGTTTTTGATGCCCTAGGTGGATACCATCAAAATATCCTAATACTAGGACAGTCGGTCCTGGGGTTGCAATGTCTTTTTCAGTTTTAATAGGTATTGTTACAATCATAGTTATATTATACCAAAAAGAAGAAGGCATTCAAAACATTACGAATTTAAAAAGACTATAAGCTACTTTTTACTTCTTTCCTAAGTTGTTCCAGACTTTCGATGTTATATTTGTCCATAACTTTTGGCAGATTTTCGATAATATCTGGACAAGCATACGGATTTGTAAAGTTTGCTGTTCCGACACCGATTGCTGAAGCACCTGCTAGATACATTTCTAAGGCAACTTGAGCTGAATCAACTCCCCCCATACCGATAATTGGCAGACTCGTTGTTTGTGCTACCTGGCGAATTAATTTAAGTGCAACTGGAAAGACTGCTGGACCTGACATCCCACCTGTTCCATTTGCGAGGATTGTTTTTCTTGTCTTGAGATCAAAACGCATACCAACAAGAGTATTGATCATGGTAAAACCGCTAGCACCGGCATCTTCTGCTGCCTTCGCTATGGTTACAATATCAGTCACACTTGGAGTTAGTTTAACGTAGACTGGAACATCTGACGCTTCTACAGCTGCTTTAACCACATCAAAAGTCAAATCTGGGTCTTGCCCGATTAAAAGACCGTGATTTCCATGGTCAACGTTAGGACATGAAATATTGAGCTCGATAGCTTTTACATTATTTGCCTTTGAAATTCCATGAGAAACGGTTGCATACTCCTGTTTTGAAAATCCAGCAACATTGGCGATGATAGGGAGATTTGGATATTCTCTTTCAAGCCAAGGTAACTTTTCAGACAGAACGACATCTAAACCAGGATTTTGTAGACCAATAGCATTAAGCATACCAGCAGGAGTTTCTGCCACTCTTGGAGTAGGATTCCCAAAACGTGGCTCAAGTGTAGTTGCTTTAATCATGATAGACCCTAAGAGATCTAAATCATAGTATTTAGCATACTCTTGACCAAAACCAAAACAGCCTGATGCGGGAATGATAGGATTCTTTAACTCTAAGCCAGGTAGAGAAACTTGTAATCGATTTGTAGTCATGACACTCTCCTTATAAAACTACTGTTCCGGTTTTAAATACAGGTCCATCTTCACAGACACGTTGACTAACTGTTTCACTATCTGGTACTTTTAGGACACAAGCATAGCAAGCCCCCATACCACAGGCCATACGTGATTCTAAAGATAGATAGGCTCTTGGATGGTCGTAAAAGGTTTGATTGATGTATTTCATCATACCAGGTGCTCCACAAGAGTATACAGCATCAAATTCACTGTCCAATTCCTTAATCACAACTGAGACATTCCCCTTGATCCCATAAGAGCCATCATCGGTCGTCACAAATACTTTACTATATTTGGCTAATTCATCTTCCAAAATGACAGCATCTTTAGTAGCAAATCCTAGAACAGTTGTAATTTCTACACCACTCTCATACAGTTGTTTAGCTACTTCGATTAAGGGTGGTACTCCGATTCCACCACCGACTAGGAGAACATGATTCTGCTTGTCTAAATCTGATAAGTCAAAACCATTTCCTTGGGGTCCCATAACGTCTATACTGTCACCCTTTTTTAAGGTTGAAAAGATTGCTGTACCAGAACCTTCGATTCGATATATAAGATGGCATTTTTTATTAACCTTATCAATAGATGAGATTGAAATTGGGCGACGCAAAAGATGGGCGTCATCAGGTACACGCAAATGAAGAAATTGCCCCGCTTTCATAGCTTCAACCATTTCTCCTTGAAGAACGAGTTCAAAGATTGTTGGTGCTATTTCCTCTTGGGCAACAACTTTCATAGTTTCTAAGCGAACAGCGCCCATGCGTTTTTTACAATTTGGATTCATAACTTTTCCTCCTTAAATTTTAAGGGGATCAGATAAAGAAAAACCTTGCACTTGCAAGGTTTCAGTTAAGATATTTACACAAAAGTAGCAAATAAGCACTTGCTTACTTGTTTCCATTGTAGCTTCTTTTCTCTGACACCTTGTGAGTCTCTCTGGACTTCCCTTAAAGGTTAAATTTTCACTAGTATACTGTATCAAACATGAAAAGTCAAGTAAAAATAGGTAAGGTATCAGTTCATAAAAGTTGCTTATTTTTGTGAAGATAGAATCTGCTCTAATTTTTGATAATCTTTGACACTGTCAATTTCGTAGATGGAATTTTCTTCTAACTCTTCTACATATACATCTAGTTCTTTGATATTATCTTTAACCATATTGTCCCAGTAAAGGTCAACAAACTCGCCACTTGCATAGGCTTCATCGATGAACCCAACAATTTTCTTAGCTGTTGGAGCATCCCAGAATGACACACCACTCAAGATGCGTCCATTTTTGCTATCTACAATGATATCTTGAACTTTGTAATCATCTCCGTAAACTAGGAACCACTCATTATCACAATCTTCACGATAAACACTAAAATATGTTGAACGCTCGATATCATTGCGGAACATATTCTTGAAAAGATAATTATCAGCATCAATAACGTAGCTGTTAGCCAACTCTTCTTTTACCAAGTAAAGAGAGTAAAAGTTATTGTAATCCGCATACTTATCGTTGAAGACTAAACGCACACCGTACTTTTCTTTAAGATAGTCGAATTGTTCTTTTAAATAACCTACAACGATGATAATGTCATCAATTCCACGTTCTTTTAAAAATTCAATTTGATATTCAACCAAAGGTTTTTGATTGACTTGTACCAAGGCTTTGGGAGTATTTTCTGTCATGGGTCTCAAACGAGTTCCCAATCCCG
>ERZ773045.1551-NODE-1551-length-10163-cov-5.257816_pt1 | contig 10163 bp, 9 predicted proteins | sample MGYA00580635_ERZ773045 | MGnify/ENA primary metagenome ERZ773045 (study PRJEB29015, sample SAMEA2738115) | human oral metagenome | biome: human oral; feature: human-associated habitat; material: saliva | place: China | collected 2261 ...
TCTTGAAAACCGTCGTACCGAGAGGTACCGGGGGTTCGAATCCCTCTCTCTCCGCAAACAAGGGTGTAAATCAACGAGTTGTGTGATTTACACCCCTTTTTACACCCCAAAGATTCCGTTACAAAGAAAGCTCTACACACGAATAAGTTTGTATTGGGTGTAGGTAGATTTATTATTCTTTGTTTGATGAATTGTGACCACGCTTTGGTAAGCGTTTTACCATTTTATCGAAATCGCTTTCAAGTTGTGCCATTTCTCTTTGGCGGTAGATGTTAAACTCTCGTTCGGCTTTTTCTATCGCTTCTTGATGTGATACACTTCCCTTGCCCTCCAGCAACTTGCGTTGTAGGGCAATGATTTGGTTGTCGAGAGCAGCTATCCAGTCTGCCATACGCATGGGACGTTCTTCAAGAGCTTGAAACTCGGCAAAGTCTAAAAATTGCGACACAAGTAGGTTGAGCCGTTGCAGTTCTTTTTCGGTGAGGTAATTCTTAGCTATCTTTACATCATCCTTAGTAATATAGTTGCCTTTGAAATTGGTCATGCCAACGAGAGGTTTTTCACTATCCACACGGTCGTAGATAATTTCTGCAGCCGTGTGTTCGTGTACGGCATAGTGGAGTTTATTCTGCACAGTAGCGAAGAATGTGCGGGTGAGGTCAGTGCGCGGGTCATAATCCACAGACGTGGCGTAGATGTCTGTTACCTGCTGATAAAAGTTGCGCTCTGATGCCCGAATGTCTCGAATGCGTTGTAGCAATTCACGAAAATAGCGGTTGCCTCCTTGTTTCAGCCGATCATCATCCATCGCAAATCCCTTCTGTATATATTCATGCAGTCGCTCGGTAACCCAACGGCGAAAGCGTGTTGCTACTTGCGATTGCACTCGATAGCCCAGCGCAATGATCATATCAAGATTGTAGTGGTCGATATTGCGCTGGACATTGCGATTGCCTTCCTGTCGAACTAACAAGTATTTCTTGTGAGTCGCCTCGTCTGCCAATTCTTTGTCGGCATAGACATTCTTGATATGTAGGGCGATATTCTGTTGTGTTGTATCATAAATCTCTGCCAATTGCCCTTGCGTGAGCCATACATCTTCGTCAGCAAAGCGCACATTAACCTTTATCAAGCCATTGTCGTCTTGGTAAATGATGAGATTGTTGTTATTCTTCATCATATTGCAACCTTCCTTTAAGCTTCTGGTATGGCTTCATATATAGATTCTATAATTTTACAGAGTTTGTTGTATGTCTTACATTTTGTGTAATGAGTCAAGTTTTCAAATTGAATACATTTTTCCCCTTCGTCTATATAACTTGTACTGTCAAATATTTCATACAACTCCTTTGCATACTTCTTTGTTTTACACTCTATTTGAATCTTTAGCTCATGATTTAAATCAAAGCATATCCACAATGTGCAATTAGCTCTGTCCTGTTTTATCCAGATATAGTTTCCAAAGCAATCTTTGTATTTGTCATACATTGTCTTCTGCTCCTCATCCCAGAATTCAAAGCCATAACTCTCGCAAAGGTCATTTGCCATCTTTGCTCTTTCTGTATCAAGAGCGATTTTGGCATACCATTTTCTTGGAATGGCAAACATAATATGCCCCTCAAACCAATATACCCGGAAACATCCATTTCGTTCACGTTCTACTTTGGAGATCCAATCATACATTTTAATGTCTTTCCGCAAACGTTTTGTTGCAGTTTCAAAAGCAAGGATACCATTTGTATCTGCATCCTCCCATGCTTGAGGTTCCTTGGCATCATCAATATAATGCTGAAGGTTCGCTTTTACGTCTAATATAGAATTATTGTTTGCAATGTGTGTAAACATAGCTCTAACTTTTTCATTAGATGCAAGAATATTCTTTAAGAATTTGTTATTTTCCGCTCTTTCCGTTACATATAATTGATTAACTTCATTCCATGTATTAAATTGGCTTACTATTGCTCGAATAAGGATATGTTTGTCTCTATATTCTTTTGTGATTCCTTTCTCATCAAACATACTCTTCACAAATTTTGCATTATGTGCATAATCTTGTTTAGACATAGCAGGATCATAGAAGAATGTTACCATTCCCTTAAAGAAAGGGTGTTTTTCAACATCTTTCCATATATCTTCCCAAAGTGGATCTTCCGAAATACGTTTTGCTTTTTCAACCTCTTCTAATAAAGCGCGATTTTCTTTTTCTGTAGAATTTTCTATCCCCCATTGGCTTAATGCTTTGTAGAAGGATTTTTCAGTTCCCATTTTTGTTGCTACAAAGTGAATGACCATAGAGAGTTTACGAATCAAGGATGAAACGGGGGTTAGACCATCAATGTTTGTATTTTCAATTACATTCCATACAACTCTCATCCAACATTCAAATGTAGATATGTCAAAACTATCCATTGCTTCTATATATTCAATCACAGCCGATAAAGCAATGAGTTTTATATGACTTATCTTGGATGATGTATTGCAATAGAAGTCGTCGCCTGCCAATTCATTATTTTTATCCCATATAGGAAGCATATTTTTATAGATTATTCTTTCGTTAGAATACAACACATCCAGCACTTTGTCTAAGGTTTCAACATATTCAGGGTGTTCATCTAATAATGTTTCAAATGGTTTGAACCCCCAATACTCATTGCCGCCTATTTGTTCTTCTGCATTAGTGTAGAGAATCCTAATGGTTTTATCGGTTCGCATATCCCTGTCGCTAACATCATTCTTGCTTGCAATAATATATTTACAAGCGAAGAACCGTGAGAAAAAGCTCATGTAGGCATTATCAAAATCTTCCGCACCATTCTTCCAGAATATGTCAACCCACTTCGCATCTAATTTGACAGAAAAGTTGAAGTGGAACGATACTTCATCAGCAGTACCATCTTTGTATAGTGGCATCATTTCTTGAAAATGACCATATTCTTTTTGTGAGATGAAATTTGTCAAATCGGCTTTAAAGTTTTCAAACGGACTTAGCTGCAAACCTCTTGCATTCATTTTTATGTATAATTCCTCAGATAGGTTGAATACCCCGAGTGACTTCACGTAGAATTGGAGCTTCTGAAGTTTTGCGAAAAGACTTCTTTGTTTCTGCTGTGTATATCTATCATGTATAGCATTGAGCATCGTAAGCATTGCACTGATTGTACTATCACGATCAAATGATTTGAAATACCATTTAGAATTACGAATAACCTCTTTGGGAGTCTTATTCCCTAATTCTACCTTGTATGATGATAATTCTTGACAGAAGACTGTAGATGTTGTTCTTGTTTCATAAAGGAATTTTGAAAGACAATCCCTGATAAATTTACTTTCAGGCTGGTTAATATCTAATTCTGCATTTGTAATATACCAATATAATAAGAAAAGTGTGGTCAGTCTTTGTTGACCATCCAACAGTTCCATTCTATATTCATTATTATTTGGTTTTATAATGCCATATATAAAATTAAGGTCGAAAATGTCATCATTGCCACTGGTGAGGTTTTCAAAGATTTCATCAAGAAACATATTTCTGATGTATGTACATACTCCGTCAGTACGTCCTTGTGCGTATGGTCGTTGAATCTGAGGTATTACAATACTTGAAACTTTAACCTGATTATCTTTGTCAAAGTCAACTTCCCTTGTGAAAAGATCTGTAAATGAAAATCTATAGTCCATGCCTTTATTGATTGTATTCAGGTAAATATTCGTTTAACATACATATAATGTATTTATGATACGACTCCATATCTTCCTTTGCCCAAATGGACCGATTTGTACCTTTGTCATCGTAAAATTTTGAGAAAATATATTGAGTGGCAGCGGGGATAAATACTCCTTGCTTTATTCTATCAATAATGATACGGCGTTTTGTGCAGAACAAACTATTACCATACGAGCGGTTTGTTTCTGCATCCAATAGTGTCAGGTTTCCGATACTGTTCTTGATTTCTTCATCCATCTCTGTTTCACCAGCATTTTTCTTAAGAAGATCAATGACTGTATCATATTCTTTATTTTCCAGTTTTTGGTCAATCTCTTGTTGTTCTTGTACAGATAAAAAGTCTTTTCTATCACTCCTTGCGGTTTCTATCCATTCCCTTTTGAGTTCATCTTTCTTTAGAGCATTAGTGTGGAATGAATCTATGTGTTCAATGTCCCAATCTTGTGCGTTGAGTACATCAAACGGGAATTTATATATATCTGATTCTGATTTAAGTTTCGAGTTTTGAACATTTAAGAGATGTATATTCAATGTCAAAAGAATGCGATAAATGTTTTTTCTGTCTTTATATGATGTAACGATTTTGCCTTCTTCGTCTCTTTTTATACTTCTTAAATAGAACTTGATTCGGTCTTTGAGATAATCGATAAAATCCTCTTGGGTTGCATTTTCAGGCATATGATCATAATAAAAAATGAGTCTTGTTATATCTTCACCACATTGACTTAATAACCCAATATAATTGTAAGTAGCAGGAGTGTAAAACCAATCGTCAAGTGTCCTAAATAATGTCATTACTTCTTTCCATGCCTCTGCTACAGCAATTTGCAATTCTTCACCTTGCTTACCTTCAAACATATCACAGTAATATCTGAAAATCACACTCTTTCTTGTATCAAGGATATCATTATCGGCTTCTTTCAAAATATCAGAAAAACGTTCTTCTTCAGAGTCTTTTATCTTGTGAATTTTGTATATCAGTGAGAAAAGTAAGTCAATGCGGTTTGGCATATCTGTTCCTTTCTTCTGGAGAAAATACCAAAAATTATTTGCATGAAGAGTATTTTCAATAAATTCCCATTCTATGGCAAGGGTAGATTGCCTAATGTATTTGGAACTTTGTTCAAAATTTCTATTAAGCAAGAAAAGTCCTTTAATCAATTCTGCATCAGTTAATCTAATTTTGCCTGTATTGATTTTTTGAAACTCCTTTATGCTACTTTGTGATTTGTTTTCAGACAATTCATACCACAAAACCTGGACAGAACCACTCTTTGTATCTCTCATACCATTGAGTAATGTAAAGAATGAACTTCTGACTGTTTCCAAACTACCACCAAGTTTATATCGCTGATTTATCTCTTTGCCTTCATTCTTGATCCAGCTATCAATGAGTTTGAATGCTGATGCCATATGATAAAAGTCGATGTTGCTTTTAAAATCATCTCCACCTTTTACTATGTCAAGATTCAAACTTTCCAAGAAAGTTGCAGAGTCTTCACGTGTCGCATAGAAAATATGATATAGTTCTTTACCATCTTCCTCTTCTTTCAGAGTTTCTGCATTCCATCCCTTTTTGGCAATAAGATACTTATAAAGTAGAAATATGGTAGTGAGTCTTTGCTGTCCATCAATGATTTCCCATACGCCTTTTTCTAATAAATTTTTGTCATAAACACTTTTGAAGAGTTCTTTCAATTTCTTTTCTTCTGTTATAGGACATGCAATAATTGGTTGTAGACAATAAAAATCTTCATCACTTTTACTATCATTAGCAAAGCAGAGCAAATCTCTGAGTAAATCCCCGACTTGTTTTTCTGTCCATCTATAACCTCTTTGATAGGCAGGAATATAAAAGTATCTACCGTCAAGGATTTCGCCAATAGCATATTGTTTGATATTATTTCCCATATAGTCGTTTTATTCTACTAATTCTTTCGATGAAACATTGAGCAAGTCCGCCACTTTGAAGATGGTAGCAAGATTAGGCTGCTTGCGGTTACAAACGTAGGCGTTGGTGATGCTAAAACTCATGCCCAGTTCTTTGGCAAGCCACGTTTGGGTAATGCCTCGCTTCTTCAAATGCTCCTTAATCAGGTTGCTGTGCTCTTTCTTTTGTCCCATCGGATGATTATTTATCTTGATATTGATTACAAAGTTATGAACTTATAATGAATAAAACAAAGAAAAATGGCACTTTCATGCTACTGAAAATAGTTTTTCCTGTGAGAGGAAGTCCTAAGGAATCTCTTAAACAATCAATGATGATTGAGAAACAATGTGTATGTGCCCGCAATAGCCTACTTTTAGCATGTATATTGAGCATTTTTGATAGTCGCTGATATCCTTGTATTTCCTTATACTTCCCGCTATATCCCTGCCTCTTGGAATAACATCAAAAGCCCTCTACTTTTGCATCGTCAGACCTGACTGAAAGCCCTATGCGCAAGGGCAAGTTATTCATTTCAAAACAATTGAATTATGACGATAAACGAATTACTGGACAAGCCTGTTTGGCAGATGACTGGTGAAGAATTACTTTTCCTTGCACAACATGGTAATATGTCCACGAGCAGGGAATCAATAAAGACTTCTTCCTCCAAAGAAGAAAAGCGATATGTGTATGGTTTGGCTGGCATTGCACGCCTCTTTGGGTGTAGCCTGCCTACCGCTAACCGTATCAAGCAGAGTGGCAAAATCAATCGTGCCATTACACAAGTAGGACGCAAGATTATTGTTGATGCTGACCTTGCACTGGAATTGGCAGGGCGAAAGACAGGAGGACGATGATGAATACAACTGATTATGAAAACATTTGGCAAAAGTCGCTCATTCATGTAACCGATGAGTTTGCGCTCCCTCCTGTTGTACTACAAGCAGGTGAAGCCATTATTGGCACACTGGGGAACTTCAGTGTATCAACAGGTAAGGCGAAAGCCAAGAAGACTTTCAATGTGAGTGCCATCGTTGCAGCAGCTCTTGTCAATGGGCAGGTGCTGGAGTATAAGGCTTCATTCCCCGAATCGAAGAGGAATATCCTCTACTTTGACACAGAACAAAGCCCTTATCATTGCCAACTCGTGATGCAGCGCATTCTGCGATTGGCAGGACTACCGATTGATAGAGAACCCGAATATTTGAGATTTAGCCACCTTAGAGCCATTGCTGACCCTAATGAGCGCAGAGAAATCATTCGTTATGCCATCTACCATACGCCCAACGTGGGACTGGTAGTCATTGACGGCATTCGTGATTTGATGCTCGACATCAACAACTCAACGGAAGCAACCAAGTTAGTGGGCGACCTGATGCAATGGACGAGTGAACAGAATATTCACATTCAGACCGTGCTTCACCTCAACAAAGGCGATGACAACGCACGAGGGCATATCGGCACAGAACTCAACAACAAGGCAGAGACCGTCCTGCAAGTCACGAGGGACAGCACGCTGCCCGAGCGAAGCATCGTTGCCCCTGCCATCATTCGTTCCAAACCCTTCGACAAATTTGCTTTTCGGCTCAATGAAATGGAAGATGAGGTGTGCATTCCCGAAGTCGATTCGACTTACACGGACAATGAACTCAAGCCCCATCGCCATTCATACCACGACCTAAGCGACACCGAACATCGTAAAGCATTGACACAAGCCTTTTCTTTGCGTGAAGTCTTGCCCTATGGTGAACTCATCGCAGTGCTCAAAAAGGCTTATACTGAGGTTGTAGGGCAATCTTATGGGCAAACCAAACTTAAAGAACTCTTGCAATTTCTGCTCAACAAAGGCATAGTGGTTAAGGAAGAACGAGGAAAATATCGGCTCAGCCAAGACCATCTACCCTAAAACCTTTGGTCGGTCGGACGCAGGCTATATATACCTGAACCAACCCGACCAAATAGAAATAAGTTTGGTCGGTCGCAAAGGGGTTCCTATAGTAGGCGACCGTCCGACCAAACAAAAATCAACCAGCCTCCAAAAGAAAAAGGCTGAGAGTTATTCTTTTCAAACATCAAAACAAAATCACAATGGAAATACAAAATATCAAGCAAATCTCTATCACAGATTATTTGCAGCAACAGGGTTATTCACCTGCACGAGTACAAGGTATTCACTTTTGGTACTGCTCTCCACTGCGCAACGAAAGTACACCATCATTCAAAGTAAATACAGAGCGTAATCAATGGTATGACTTTGGAACTGGCGAACATGGAGACATCATTGACCTTGTACGTACTTTACAGCATTGTACCATGTACGAAGCCATTGACTTTCTAATCGGTTCAAAACAAATAGTGCATCAAGATTTTTCTTTTGGCGGTGAAAGAAAAACCTCTAAGCACAAATTAGAAATCATATCTGTGCAATCACTTACCAATCCTTATTTGTTACGTTACATCGCAGAGCGAGGAATATATCTCAGCATCGCTAATAGATTCTGTTCTGAAATTCGATACAATAATACCAATCGGACATACTATGCCATTGGATTTGCAAACGATGCTGGCGGATGGGAAATTCGTAGTCCTTATTTCAAAGGCTGCATTGCTCCAAAAGCGATTACAACTATTAGTAAAGGCACAGACGTTTTACAAATCTTTGAAGGGTTTATGGATTTCCTGTCGTGGCAAACGCTAAATCCTTCTTCAACTTGCGATACCATAATTCTTAATTCTCTGGCTCTTTTGACACGTATTCAAGAGAAGATAAAAGGCTACAAGCAAGTTGAGAGTTTTTTGGACAATGATGATGCTGGACGAAAATCGTTTGAAGTTTTGAAGCATTTTTGCCCATCTATCATAGATGGTTCTGTTCGCTATCAAACTCACAAAGACCTCAACGAATGGCTTGTATCTCTGTACAAAGTGCAAGAAAATCAACCTTCGTTACTGACCACGAAACGTGGCATCAGAAGATAGTGTTTATCTGGGAAGCAAGTTTGTGTTTTGAGTATCTCAAAACCTACTTGCTCCCACCTTTGGGAGGTGAAAATCCCGTTGGTCTCATCAAAAAAATAAAAAATGGAACAGAAAAATAAAGGTGGACGACCCACTAAGACTTTATCAGAGAAACGGAAATATCAAGTGCTTCTTCGGCTTAATACAATGGAGTACTACACCTTGTTGGGAAAAGCACGTGAAGCCTCTATTTCACGAACAGAGTTTTTACGGCAGCTCATTACAAATGCAGAAGTAAAGAGCCGAATCAAGCCAGAGGAAATGCAACTCATCCGTACAGTTTCTGGTATGGCTAACAATCTTAACCAAATTGCCCATCGGCTCAATGCTTTCGGCATCTCTGCACTCAACGAAGAACTGAATGCGCTGAAACAACTTATTCACGAACTTATGAAACGATTGAAGCCATGATAGCCAAGATTATTAAAGGAACAAACTTCAGTGGAGTTGTCAGTTATATGCTAAGCAAGCGTGAAGGTAAAGTCAAGGTTTTACAAGCCAATGGCGTGCGCAGTTCTTTTCCAAATGACATTGCACACGACTTCAACTTGCAAGCCTCTATGCGTCCGAATATACAAAAACCAGTTTGTCATACCATACTCTCATTCTCAGCACATGATTCAGAACGACTGACAGATGCAACAATGGTGAAGATTGCCAACGAATATCTTCATGAAATGGGCTATGGCGACACACAGAGCCTTATCGTAAGGCACAGTGACCGCCAGCACCCTCACCTGCACATTTGTATCAATCGCATTGGTAACAATGGCAAAACCATCAGCGACCGCAACGAAAAGTATCGTTCAACGAAGATTTGTAGAGAACTGACTGAGCGTTATGGTCTAACCATTGGCGAAGGAAAGCAAGAGGTAAACCGCTCAAGATTGAGAGGTGAGGATAAATTACGATACGAAATATTCGATACCATTAAGTCTATATTACCTCAATCTCAGACTTGGAAAGATTTTGTTGCAGGGTTAGAGCAACAAGGTATTACCACTCGTTTCAAAACGAAAGGCAACACCGATGTTGTTCAAGGAATCATCTTTGAAAAAGACGGATGTAGTTTCAGTGGCTCAAAGATAGACCGCTCCTGTTCTTTCTCGCGCCTCAATGCAGAGATAGAGCGAAACATTCAACAGGCACAGCAACATCTATCGAAAGAGCCAATGGCACATTCGATAGATGAGAGCGGATTTGCAAGCGACTTATCCGATGCACTTGGCGAAGTCTTTACGATGCCTATGCCCAGCGGAAGTGTGGACGTTGATGAACTTCGCTTCCAAAAGAAACTTCGCAACAGAGCCAACCGCAAACGTAGAATTTAATCATCTCAAAATTAAAACTGTATGAACAACGAAATAGCCCCCGTTCTCGACATTCTCGAAGAACTCAAACAAGAATGCAAAGCCATCATTAAGGCGCAAACAGAACTGCGCACCACGCTTGCAGAGCAGCCTGCCAATCCAACAGCAGAGCGCACCA
>ERZ773045.1558-NODE-1558-length-10136-cov-7.631386_pt1 | contig 10136 bp, 2 predicted proteins | sample MGYA00580635_ERZ773045 | MGnify/ENA primary metagenome ERZ773045 (study PRJEB29015, sample SAMEA2738115) | human oral metagenome | biome: human oral; feature: human-associated habitat; material: saliva | place: China | collected 2261 ...
CAACTTCGACAACTTCGTCTACTGCTGGAGTAGTGATTGTGTTTGATTTCACCTCACGACCTGTCTCTTTTCCGTCTGTGTAAGTGACAGTTTCAACAATCGTACGAACACCTTTCTTACCAGCTGTCTTCACTTGACGACTTCCTTCTGGAAGATCTGGATTTGTTACTTCCTTAGTTTGGAAAGCAACTTCTTCTGTCTTGGTCTCTTCCTTAGTCGTTACAACTGGGGCTACTACTTTCTTAGTTCCAACTTCGACAACTTCGTCTACTGCTGGAGTAGTGATTGTGTTTGATTTCACCTCGCGGCCTGTCTCTTTTCCGTCTGTGTAAGTCACTGTTTCAACAATCGTACGAACACCCTTTTGACCAGCTGTCTTCACTCGGCGAACACCTTCAGCTAAGAGTGCATTTTCAACCTCACGAGTCCGGAAGGCAACTTCTTCAGTTTTGGTTACTTCCTTAGTCGTTACAACTGCTTTTGAACCGGTATAAGTAATCTTGTTTTTGGCTGCTTTCTTGGTCTTGCGTGAAACTTCTTTACGAGATTTTTCAACACCATCCACTTTTGTCACTTCATAAGTGACTTCATCGATACCTTCTTCACCTTCTTCAACACGCGTTTGACCTTTATCCAGTGCTGGGTCTACTTTCGTTTCTTCTTTGAAAGCAACTTTTTCCTCTACAGTCACTGTTTCTTTGGTTTCTACACCTGTTTTCTTAGTTCCAACTTCGATGATTTCTTCTACTGGTTCTTTGGTAACTTTCTCGCTTTTCTTAGTACGAGCTGTTTCTTTACCATCTGTCAGTGTGATATCCCAAGTAATGGTCTTAGTACCTTTAACACCCGCTTGTTTCACATTGCGAGTACCTTCTGCAAGATCAGCATTGTTTTCGGTACGAGATGCATAAGGAATCTCTTCTGTTGTAGTGATTTCTTGATGCTCAACTTTTGGTTCCGCTGGTTGTTCTGTCTTACCAGCCAACAAAGCTTCAACCTTGGCTTTCAACTCATTGTAGCGAGCTTCATATGCCACAAAACCTTTTTGACCTTCTGGACTCTTCATTGCCTTCTTTGCGGTAGGAAGGTAGTTAGTAGCTTCCGCCAAACTATCTTCTAATCCAGTTTTGTTGTCTTCATCATTAGGATTAGCTTTATAGTCAGCGATGAAAGCCTCTACATCATCAAGCATTCTTTTGAATTTAAGCGCAATGTTTCGCTCTGCTCCATCTGGAATTTCTTCATCTTCCGCCGGTGTTTCTTCTGCATGCACTGTTGGAATTTGATATAGATCTGGAGCTACATGATAAGTTGCTACTCCAAGAGCGTTTAAAGCAAGTATTGAAATCCCTAACTTTAATAATTTTTTTCTACTCATTCTTTTTCCCTTAATTCATTTAATATATAGTAAGGAAGAGAGGAAATATTTCTACTCTCCTCTTACTATATGATACTAACGTTCAGCTTTACGCTTCCAAACTAGAAGTCCAGCAAGTCCTAGAGCTAGGGCAGCAAGTACTCCAAAGATTGAAGATGCTTCAGAACCTGTATTTGGCAAGTTTTTGCCTGGATCTTTTGGTGGAACATTCCCAACAGGAGTTGGTTTTGTTGGCTCCTCCGGTTTAGGTGGGAACACCATAACTGTATTGGTAGGCTGTGGATTATGGTTAAAGCTTACTTTAGCTTTATTAGGAACACCAGCAGCGAATTGTGTAAAATCTGTTCCTTCTTTGAAGTTAGTGTAAAGTACAAGACGTACGGTACTTCCCTTCAAGGCTTCAAGAACATCCTTGTCGCTGATTTCAAAAGTCACAACATTGCTAGTTTCATCGTAAGTAACAGTAGCAATTGCTTCTAAATCTTTACCTACTAATTCACCACGATCATTTGAAGACTTACTCAATTTATCAATAGCTGCTTGAAGCTTGGTTTGAGCTTCTTTTAGTTTCTTGATTTCATTTTCGAGTTTCTCTTGTTGTTGTTTCTTATCAGCTGGTGCCAATTCTGCTTCTTTCTCAGCTGGTGCTTGAAGTTTAGCCAAGTTTTCTTCAGCTGCTTTCAACTCTGCTTCCAAGCTTACAAGATCTTGACTTGGCTCGCTAGTTGCAGGTTTCTTATCTTCTGTTGCAGAAGAATCAGATGTAGCTGGAGTTGTTTCTTCAGTAGCTGTTGCTGGAGTAGCTGGTGTTGTAGTTTCAGCTGGTTTAGCTGGCTGCGCTGCCTTAGCTGCTTCCAACTTCGCTTTCAATTCAGCTACTTTAGCTTCCGCTGCCTTGAGTTCTTCCTTCTTACCAGTCTCTGTTGAAGTCTCTTCTGTTGACTTGCCTGTCAAAGCTTTGAGTTCTTTCTCTGCTTGATCAAGTTGAGCTTGAAGAGTTGCTTTGATCTTGTCAAACTGAGCATTTTCAACTTTAAGAGCGATACGGTCTTTGTTGACTTTCAAGACTGAATTGATTTCATCCGTGATTGTAAAACTAGTCAAGTCTGTCTTGATAAGACGACCATATTGATCCTTCTTAGCATTTCCGTTTTCATCTACAGGATCTGTTGGAACCGGTGTAGTAATATCGAATCGGAAGGTATCTAAAGCGTTTGGCAAGTGGTATTCTTTATCAGGTTTAGATCCATCTTCTGGTCCAACAGTCTTAGAAGGTTCATTTGGTTTTGGTTCAGTTGGTTTTTCTGGGTCACGCGGTTTCACCGTTACCGGTTTTGATTCCTTGCTGCCAGATTGACCATTGGCATCCTTGAAGTTAACACTTGCTTTGTTTGGTACCAATTGATCCTTATAAGGAGTCAAATCGCTATGCGCTTTGAGTTTAGCTGGGATGTACAATTGAATCTCTTTGAAGCCTTTTAGTCGAGCGAAATCTTTCACTTTTACAGTGACAGTGTTTCCTTCAACACTTGTTTCAAGAGCTCCATTTGCATCACGACCGTCCACATAGGCTACTGGCGTATCAGCGATTGCCAAAACAGATTCAAGTGTATCTGTTACGGTGAACTCTTTGTACTTATCAATATCTTTTGGTAAAGCTGTATTGACATTGTACATGTAAGGTGCATCGTATTCGACATCCAAGTGGTCCAAGGTACGGTTGATTTTCTTCGTAATTTCTGGTTCTGGTTCTTTTGGAACGATAACCGGAACTTTATTCGAATCTTTGTGTAGCCCTGGTCTATTTGGAATGTTTGCATCATAAGAAGCCGTATTTGGAACAGTGAATCCACGATCTGTTAGATATGGAGTCAAATCAGCTCCCGCTTTAATCTTAGCAGTGAAGCTCAATTCAACAGCTTGACCGCCATTGGCTTTCACTTGTTCCTCTGTAAGCGTCAAGGTAATGGTTTGACCTTCTACCTTGATTTGACTGGCATCAAGAGCTTGACCATTCAAGATTGCACTTGCTGAACCTGCATAATCAAGAACAGACTCAAGTGTATCACTTACGCTGAAGGCTGTCGCATCTGTTGGGACACTTGTTTTCACGTTGTATGTGAAAATTTGATCACGATCAGCGAGTGTTTCTTCAGCTTTAGTATTGACATCTTTCTTGATTTCTGGCTCGTCTGGTGTCGGTGGCGTTACTGGGACTTCATTGGAGTCTTTCGTAAAGCCTGGTTTGTTTGGAAGATCTGCCTTGTAAGTCGCCTTATTCGGAATCCGTATACGACCGTCTTCCTTCACATGTGCAGACAAGTTCGCACCAGCTTTGATCTTGGCGTCGAATGTTAATTCAACTGCTTGACCGCCATTGGCTTTCACTTGTTCTTCTGTAAGGGTCAAGGTAATCGTTTGACCTTCTACCTTGATTTGGCTAGCATCAAGAGCTTGACCATTCAATTTAGCACTTGAAGTTCCTGCGAATTCAAGAACGTCCACTAGGGTATCTGTGACTGAGAAGGCTGTCGCATCTTGCGCTACACTTGTTTTCACGTTGTATGTGAAGACTTGGTCGCGTTTGTCAAGAGTTTCAGATTCTTTGCCGTTCACATCTTTCTTGATTTCTGGCTCTTCTGGAGTTGGTGGCGTTACTGGGACTTCGTTAGAGTCCTTGTGATATTTCGGATTGTGATCAATATCATAAGAAGCCTTATTCGGAATCTCTGTCTTACCATCTTTATTCACATAAGCTGATAAGTTGGCATTATCTCTAATCTTAGCCTTGAAATTCACTTCAATGGACTTACCTGCATCTGCTTTTACAGAAGCTTCTGTAAAGGCAACTTTGATGACTTGACCAGAAAGTGTCACTGTCGCCTTCGATCCTGCATCCTCACCATCAAGTTTAACAGTGGCTGAAGCATTCTCACCAACAAATTCTAGAACTTCTTTCAACTCGTCTGTCATCTCAAACACAGTTGCGCTGGCAGGCATTGTTGTTTTCAAAGTATAAGTAAACTCTTCATTACGTTTTGCAAGATCATAACGTTCTGCTCCGTTTACTTCCTTCTTAAGCTCTGGAGTAGTGGTTGGTGGTGGTGTAACGGTAACTGGTTTTGATTCTTTCTTAGAATCAGGATTATCATTAATGATGTAGCTAGCAGTATTTGGTACTACCGGCTTGTCTTTTGATTCATTTGGATAAGCCGCTAAGAGTGCATCAAAGGTAATGCCTTCCTTCACCTTAGCCTTAAATGAAACTTGTACAGCTTTACCAGCATATTGTTTCACTTGCTCTTTACCAAATGTGACCGTCAAACGTTGACCTTCTGTTGTTACAGTGAGGTCTTGAACAGCTTGGCCATCAACAGTGACCGTTGCTTCTCCTTCAAATGCCAATTCTTTGACGATATCATCTGAAATGGTGAAGCTATCTGCCACGTGTGGAACCGTTGAGTCAATCGTATAAGTAAAGATTTCTGATAACTTACCAAGATCTGCGTGTTCCTGACCATTCACCTTCTTCGTGATTGGTGGTGGTGTAACAGTGACTGGCTTGGTTTCTTTCTCACCTTGTTGGTCATTCTTGTTGGTGTAAGTAATCTTAGCTTTGTTCTCAATAGATGGAACAGTTGAGCCTTTCTTCACTTTGGCATGAATCACGAGCTCTACTTCTTGGTTACCGTAGTCACCCGCATTCGCAAAATCTTTCATCGTTGCAGTCACGGTTTGACCTTGAACTGTTACATCGAAGAATTTCGCTGCCGCTCCCTTGATTTCAGCTTGACCTGGAGTCAAGTTCTCATCCAAGGTATCCGTTACAACGAAGGACTTGTACGTTGTAATATCATTTGGCAATTTCGCTTTGATATTATAAGTAAAGTCGGTTTCCGCACCGATTGTTGCCTCTGTCAGTGTTTCGTTGATTTTCTTATCAACACCTGGTTCTGATGGAGGGGTTACGGTGACAGGTTTCGTTTCTTTTTCTCCGCTATGATCGTTCTTATCTGTGAAGCTGAACTTCGCAGTATTTGGAATGTTGATACGAGTCACTCCATCATTGATCTTAGCCGGAATAATCAATTCCACTTCTTGACCAGCAAGGTCTGTAGCGTTCGCAAAGTCCTTCATCGTTGCAGTCACGGTTTGACCCTCAACTGTTACATCGAAGAAGGCGGCAGCTGCTCCTTTGATAACTGGTTTGCTTGAAGTTTCATTGATAACTGACAAATCTCCTTCAAGTGTATCTGTAATCACAAATTTCTTGTAATCTGTAATATCTGTTGGAAGTTTTGTCTTAATGTTGTAGTTATACGCTTGACCTGTCGCGATATCTAAGTGATCAAGAGTTTCATTGATCTTCTTCGTTACAGGAGGTGGCGTTACGGTGACAGGTTTCGATTCAACTTCTTTCTCTACATTATTCTCATTTGTAAAGGAAATAGAAGCCTTGTTTTCAATGGTTGTGCCTGTCACACCATTTTTAACTTTTGCAGGAATGACTAGTTCAACAGTTGAGTATTTTGCAAGTTCACCAAACTGACCATCCTTCACCGTTGCCGTAATCTCTTGGCCATTGGTGTGGATATCAAATAGGGCCGCTGCAGAACCTTTAATACTTACGTCTCCTGCAAGTTCCAAATTAGCATCCAGTGTATCACGAATCACAAATTTCTTGTAATTAGCAACATCACTTGGTACTGCTGTTGTAATGTTGTAGTTGTATGGTTGCCCATCAAACGTTTGGAAGCTATCCAAGTTTTCATTGATTTTCTTATCAATCGTTGGTTCTTTTGGTTTTGGTGGGGTAACCGTTACTTCGTTAGATGTTTGTTTCACATCGTTCAAGATCACATCCGCTGTATTTGGTACTTTTACTTGACCATCTTTCTTGTATTTAGAAAGATCAGCACCTTTACGGATTTTCGCCTTAAAGGTTAATTCTACATATTGAATGTCTTTCACCTTACGGCGATTCACTTTACGAGTGATTTTTTCAAGATTAGTTTTGTCTAGTGTCAACGAAACGGTTTGACCTGAAACGGTTGTCGCACCTTTCAAATCAGCGTTATCTTTTCCACCGAGTTTTACATTCAAACTATCTGCTTGAACTTCTAACTCTGGAACAACTGTATCTGTCAGCGTAAAGTTGTCCGCAATACCTGGCCATGGAGCAGTTACCTTGTACTCAAAGAGTTCCTCTTCTGCCTTCAAATCTTCATGTTCTTTGTCATTAACCTTCTTCGTAATTTCGGTTACAACTGGAGGTTTCACGTAAACTGGATTTGAACGGCGAATGGTACTTGGTTTGGTATCTGTCTTGGCATGCGCATCTTGGTTTGGTTGATTGTCATCACCATTCCACATGATGTTCCCTTGGTTTAGGAGACCAAATCCATTACTTTCCTGAAGGAGAGCCATGAATTCTTTACTTGATTGATTATTGCGGTATTGTTCTTTCAAACGAACCTTAATGGTCATTTGAGCTTTCTTCAATACCAAGTAATTGTAGTTGGATCCTTTAGCAGGAACATCCGCAACCACGACACTTTGAGGGTTGCCTTCTGAATCATCTTGACTAACTACACGAGTGGTCCATTTTTCTCCATTTGGTCCAGTAGCTGAACTTTCAACCACTTCCAAACGGTAGTCAAGTGGGTCTGTCAACATGACGTTCTTTTCAAATTCGTAGGCTACGTTATTGAAGTTGTAATCAAGAGTATAGGTAAACTCCTCTGCCTTGTCTGACAATTGTGCAGAATAGGCTTTTTTCTTTGTCAAACCAAGCGGGTCATCAATTTCTCCCAAGTCATTACTCTTATCTGCGTCGGTAATTTTCTTAGTGACACTTGGGTAACAGTACTCGAGTTTTTGAACTTCAACTTCTTCATTACGTCCACCAATCTTACGGGTTGTAAATTCACCTGTCTTGAAGACACCAGTCAATTCAGGGACTGTAATTGTTTCATTCGTTGGTGTGTAATCAGCTGGCGGATCAACTTCATCCTCTTCATTCGTTTCAGGAGCACGAGCTTCCTTACTCAAATCATAGTCGAAATTGTTATCTCCAGGGTTGAAGACACTATCGGGTACATAGATTGTGACATTGTCACCTTCTTGATTGATTCGACCACGAATTTGTTTTGATGGATCTGTGACTTTTTCAACAACTGTTTTACCATTGATTCGAACGGCATCAACCTTATACCCAGGTGTAACAGTGAACTCACCCTTGATGTCTTCCTTGATCAACGCTGCAGCTACCGATTCTAAAATTCGATTTGAGAACTTATCGATATCGCTTTGTTCATTAACATAGAAGGAAACGTTCTTTCCGTTTACAACCTTGTCTGGTGAAGCCATCGATTGAAGAGCATCATGGAAGATTCCTTGAACTGAACGGCTATCACCGATATTCAATGTTTTTCCAAATCCATTCAAATAAGCAGAACCATATTGGAAGTATGGGTCAGTGAACCCTGCCACTCGCTCCCAGAAACCAATAACTACAGAGCCTTCTGATCCAACAGCATTCTTAAGGGTATTTCCTGCCTCTTTTAATTCGTTTGCACGGCTGACAATATCTTGCGCTGCTTCAGGGAAATAGTTTTGACCAAGTCCCCATGCAGGTTGTAGCTTATAAGTTCTGGCATAACTTTTATCCATAACAACATTACCATCTGGGAGACGGTAACCATTGGCCACACCATCCGTTACAAGGAGGAATACGGTCTTACGACCATTTTTCATTTCTCCTTTTTGACTGTTATAAGCAGCAAGAGCATCCGTAATACCAGGAACTGTAGGAGTTCCTCCTCCAACAGTAATATTATCAATAAAGCTATGAATAGATTTTTGATCTGATGTTAAATCACTTGAACTAAACTGATAATGTTTACCAGTAATCCCCTCATTTGTATAGGTATCAATCGCTCCTGTGAAGTCCTCATTATCAAAATATCGAACCTGATCTAATCCTTGGTAAGCTGAAACGAAGACGCGGTCAGTCGTATCTGGATCACCTGTACTCACTAAATGTGGGTCAGTTTCATTGTACTGTTCAGGTTTCACATAAGTGGTCAAACGCTTCAAGGCATTCTTAACACTAGGAATAGTCTTTTCAAAGGATCCACTCGCATCTTGAAGGATAACTAAGTCGATCGGTTTACGTGGAACTGTCCACTGTGTTTTTTCTGTTTTCTTTACCTTACGATAACATCCATTCTGGATAATTTCTGTGTTCTCTCCTACTTGTCTAGCAGCCCCTTCATCAGCTGATGCACCTCGAGCGAGGAACAGTCCAGCCAATCCTAATGGCACAGAGAGAAACAGAATCATAAACAGAACAGAGACCTTTTTAATGAAATCTCTCATAGTTTTCTCTGAAATCCTATTGCGATTTCTTCTTCCTCCTTTTTTCCGAAATGAATGTATGTTAGTTTAGCAGTTCTTGTAACTCTTTCGAGAAATTTTCAGCAGTGGTATGATTTACTAATACATTCTTTACCTGTTGCTGTTTTGTCACAAGATACATACTTGGTATGGTTTGAACCTGTAAAAGATCGGCTGCGGACTGATCTTCGTCATAATAATACGGGAAAGTATATCCTTTTTCTTTGATATACTGATCAGCAGTTTCCTTTGTTTCTTTTCCTGGTTCGTTCATATTCAGAAGAACAAAATGAATTTGATCTCCATACTTTTCATACATCTGCTGAACAATGGGTAGTTGTTTCTGGCAATGCGGACACCAACTAGCCCATTCGACAACTAATATAGGTTTATCATACAGTTCCGAGATAGCAATCAATTTTCCATCTTGAGAGGCCGTTTTAAATTCTGGAAGTTGTTGACCTTTTAAACTCAAAGCTGAATTGTTCTCATCGCTTGAAGTCGATTGCGAAACTGAAGACGTTCCTATATCTCCATCCTTAGTGGGTCTAGTGAAATAAATTAAACCCACCGCTAAAGCTATGATGACTCCATCTCTTAAAACAGAAGCCACCATCTGTCTTTTTTACACAAAATCTCCTTTCTTATAATAGTAAAATATCATGAATAAGTTTCAAGTAAATAATATATCAATCTATAAAACGAGAGCTAAACCTCATTCATGTCAAATGATATTTTATCATTTACTAATTAGTATTTCAAGAAATATGTTGTCAAATTGTAAATTTTTTTAGAATGTTAAAAACCAACTATTTCATACATTAGAGAGATTCTCGAGATAGGATTACGGGAATATTATTCTGAGTTTTTTCAGAATATTATTACTTTTTAATCAGCCCAACTAATAATCCATTTTTGCGTCATTTACTATGTTATATATACCAAAAACAACATCAAAATCCATCTAAATATTTGCAATAATAAAAAAGATTGTCCAATCAGACAATCTTTTTATATTCTTAATATAAGTCAAGATAATTATCAACTTCCCATTGTGAAACAAAGGTTGCATAGCTAGCCCATTCGATACGCTTAGCTTCAAGGAAGCTCGTATAGATGTGTTCACCTAGAGCTGCCTTAACCACTTCATCTTCTGTCAAAGCTTTCAAGGCGTTATGAAGCGTTGATGGAAGATCGGTAATTCCAGCTTCCTTACGCTCTTCTGCTGTCATGATGTAGATGTTTTCTTCGATCGGAGCAGGAGCCTCGATTTTGTTTTCAATACCATGCAAACCAACTTCCAAAAGAACTGCCATAGCGATGTATGGGTTTGCCATTGGGTCCACTGAACGTAACTCAA
>ERZ773045.1560-NODE-1560-length-10131-cov-6.479456_pt1 | contig 10131 bp, 10 predicted proteins | sample MGYA00580635_ERZ773045 | MGnify/ENA primary metagenome ERZ773045 (study PRJEB29015, sample SAMEA2738115) | human oral metagenome | biome: human oral; feature: human-associated habitat; material: saliva | place: China | collected 2261 ...
CGCACTTGTGGCCGCCCTGGGCCCACACGGCCCCGCCGCCCCAGCGCCGTCAGCGTTTACTTGCTGTCAGCACTCTTGAACTGGTCAAGAACCCAAGCGTACGCAGTTGGAGCAACCCTGGACCAGTACTTCCAGTTGTGGTTGTCACCGGTATCGCGCTGGTAGTCAACGTTGATGCCAGCATTTTTGAGCTGCTCAACAAAAGCGTCAACGTCAGCAACAGGCACCACGCCATCGTCAGTGGTTGTAGCAACAAAGAACGAAACCTGACTTGGATCAACCTCACCAAGATACTGAGTGGGGAACAGTTGCTTGTACAGATCCCATGACCAGCTGGTGGTGCCGTCGCTAAAGGCGTGCTGAGACGTGTAAATAAAGTTGTCGTCAGCAAGAGTTGTCCAGACAGAAGGCGAGAGCAGAATGCCCTTGCTAAAGTAATCGGAGTGGTGCAAAACAAATCGTGCCGCACCATAACCGCCCATAGAAATACCGCCGATTGCGTGGTCTTTGCGGTCTTTTGACACGCGATACGTGCTCTCAATGTAAGGTACCAGGTCGTTCATGATGGCGGATTCCATCTTGAGGCCGCGATCGGCGGAGTCAATGTAGAAGCTGTTAAAGCCGTCGACAAAGACTACGATAGCTCCCTGACCAGCGGTTTGAATAGCTTCGTCAAGCATGGCGGACGAATCAAAGCGCTCCAGCAGATTGCGATGATTGCCATACAGACCATGCAACATATACACAACTGGATAGGTCTTGTTGGGATTGGACTCGTAGTCTGCAGGCAAGTAGACGTCATAGTTCCAGTCCAGGCCAAGGGTTGGCGAGTAGAACGATGTCGCTTTAACTGTTCCCTTAGGAGCTTCGTCTTTCTGCGCCTCCGTTTGAGCAGTTGAGCTGCCCTGAGCGTTCTCAGAAGCGGCTGGCGAGCAACCATAAAATGGAATCACCAGCAAAAGCGCCGCGAACAGAGCAAGCGAGGTGCTCAGAACAATATGGTTCTTGAAGCGGGTTTTGAGCTGGCCGCCCAGCAACGCAAAATTTTGGTGCAAACGTGCGACAAAATCTGTGTCACGCATTGTTTCCTCCTGACGTTGTAGCTTTGACCTTGGTGTAAACATACGAGCACGCCCGCACTTCTCGCCCTATAAAATAAAAAGTCGAAACAAAATGCATCGCACAGCAGGCCAAGTGGTTGTTCTTGTGCTGTGGACGGCTTTGCAATGTGGAGAAACCCGTCAAATTTGAACGAATTGTTGCATTCGTGAAGCAACAAAAATTCCCGCGTACAACAACTAAAGAGTGGAGTATACTTTTAAGGCTTTTCCACAGAGCCCCGTAATCTCTGACAAGAAAAAGCATCGATGACCCGTCCAGGGGTTATCAACTCGTAATTCGTAGGAGGAGTCAAGTGAAGAAGTCGACTCAGTTCGCCAAGGCTGGCGAAGTCGAGCGCAAGTGGGTGCTCATCGACGCTGAGGGCGCAACGCTCGGTCGTCTGGCTACAAAGGCTGCCATGATTCTTCGTGGCAAGAACAAGCCACAGTACACCCCAAACGCTGATACTGGTGACTTTGTTGTCATCATCAATGCAGACAAGGTTGTCCTTACTGGTGTTAAGGCTGACCACAAGGAGTATTGGCGTCACTCCGGCTACCTTGGTGGCTTGAAGATCACTTCCTTCAAGGAAGAGATGGAGAAGCACCCAGAGCGTGTTGTTGAGCACGCAGTCAAGGGTATGCTTCCTAAGACCACTCTTGGTCGCAAGCAGGGTATGAAGCTTAAGGTTTACGCCGGCGCTGAGCACCCACATGCTGCACAGAATCCCGTCAAGATTGAGCTGGAGGGCTAAACGATGGCAGATAACACCGCTGTTTACACCGGCACCGGCCGTCGTAAAGAGGCCGTCGCTCGTGTTCGTCTTGTTCCTGGAACTGGTAAGGTTACCGTTAACGGCCGCGAGGCAGTCCAGTATTTTGGTCGCCAGCAGCTCGTAGACAACGCAACCGCACCTCTCCGCATTACTGATACTCTTGGTCGTTTTGACGTCTTCGCAAACTGCGACGGCGGCGGCATCAACGGCCAGTCCGGCGCTCTTCGCCTGGGCATCGCTCGCGCTCTTCTTGAGGCTGGCGAGTATCGTGATGACCTTAAGAAGGCCGGCTACCTCACCCGCGATTCTCGTGCGGTCGAGCGTAAGAAGTACGGTCTGAAGAAGGCTCGTAAGCGTCCTCAGTTCTCCAAGCGCTAAGGCCGCTGGACCCAAAAAAGTCCTCACAAAGAGACCTGTTGTATATCGGCAGGTCTCTTTTTTGTATACTTTTAAATGGTTGCATTTTGCATATTTACGCAACCATTTTAGTCCGCACGTTCTTCTCGCCATCTGGCGAGAAGCCCCACCTGTCGAGTAGTTCGCTGGCGCTTCGCGCGCACGTTGCTCTCCACCCGACAACATTACATTCGCAGCTAGGAGACGCTTATGAAGTACTTTGGAACCGACGGCTTTAGAGGCCGCGCAAACGAGGGTTTGAACGTCGATCACGCGTATAAAATTGGCCGCTTTATTGGCTGGTATTACGGTGCCAAGCAGGCCCGCAAAGCTCGCATTATCATTGGTAAGGATACTCGCAGGTCAAGCTATATGTTTGAGTCTGCACTTGTCTCGGGCTTGGTTGCCTCTGGTGCTGACGCGTACATGTTGCACGTCATTCCTACTCCTGGCGTCAGCTTTGAGGTTGTAGACGGTGCCTTTGACTGCGGCGTCATGATCACTGCTTCTCACAATCCATTCACCGATAACGGTATTAAGCTGGTTAACAAAGACGGCTACAAGATGGACGAGGACGTCCTTGAGCAGGTAGAGGCCTATATTGACGGCGAGTTTGACGTTCCTCTGGCAACCGGTGACAGCATTGGCCGCACCGTTGACTACATGCAGGGTCGTAACCGCTACATTTCCAGCCTTATTGCTAGCTGCGGCTTTAGTCTTCAGGGCCTGAAGATTGGCCTGGACTGTGCAAACGGTGCAGCTTCCAGTGTTGCTCGCCCTGTTTTTGACGCTCTAGGTGCCGAGACTCACGTTATCAACAATGCTCCAAACGGCCTCAACATCAACGTTGATTGCGGCTCTACCCACATTGACCAGCTGCAGCGTTTTGTGGTTCAGAACGGCCTTGACGTGGGCTTTGCCTACGACGGTGACGCTGACCGCTGCCTGGCAGTTGACGAGCGCGGTCACGTGGTTGATGGAGACCTGATTCTCTACGTCTGCGGCACCTACCTCAACAAGTATGGTCGCCTGGCAAAGCAGACCGTGGTTACCACCGTCATGAGCAACTTTGGCCTGTTCAAGGCATTTGACGACGCTGGGCTTTCTTACGAGAAGACCAATGTGGGCGATAAGTACGTCTACGCTTGCATGAACGAGAACGAGTACAGCCTGGGCGGCGAGCAGAGTGGCCACATCATCTTTGGTGACCTGGCAAAGACCGGCGACGGCATCTTGACCAGCCTCCGTATTATGGAGGTCTTACGAGCAGAGCGCGAGAAACTCTCTGAGCTGACTCGTCCCGTTACACTATATCCACAGCAGTTGGTTAACGTTCGCGTCACCGACAAAGAGGCTGCTATGCAGTCTCCTAAGGTCAACGACGCAGTTGCAGCTGCCGAGAAGTTCCTTGAGGGCAATGGTCGCGTGTTGGTCCGCGCTTCCGGAACAGAGCCTCTGGTGCGCGTTCTTGCAGAAGCTCCAACCGATGAGCTCTGCCAGCAGGCAAATCAGATTGTGCTTGATGCACTCGAGGAGTATAGGCTCAGCGCTTAAGCGCAGATAGATCCAGGGGATACGATGGCACTGGCAGGAATAGGTGTAGATATGCTTGAGATTGCCCGCATGCAGCAGGCAATTGAGAGGCGCCCTCACTTTATTCGCCGTATGTTCACCGATGCCGAGCGTGCATATTGTGAGCGTACTGCTCGCCCTGCGGAGCACTATGCCGCTCGCTTTGCGGCAAGAGAAGCCGTGCTCAAAGCCTTAGGAACGGGTTTCTCGTCTGGTATTGGTTTTCAGGATGTTTCTGTTGAGAGAGATCAGCTGGGCAGGCCACAGGCTCGTCTAGCGGGCAAGGCTGCACAGATTGCGGCTGAGCAGGGCGTGCAGGAGATTGCGCTTTCTATCTCGTACACCAGAGACGTGGCGGTAGCCAATGCGGTTGCGGTAACCAACGCCGTAAAACCCAAGGTAGATCAGAAGGAAGATGCTGCCCAAGAGCTGGCACGTTCGTTCAAAGAAGCTCGTTCTGTGTTGGATGAGCTTGAGCGCGTGCAAGAACCTATAATTGAGACAACCTTTGATGATGTTGTTAAATCCGAGGAGTAAGTTATGCAGCCGGTACTAAATGTTGAGGACATCAAGCGTGTAGAGATTGCGCTGACACGCGTGGGCGTGAGCGTTTCCGAGCTCATGCACCGTGCAGGTTACGCTGCTGCTCAAGAGGCCCTTGGCATGGGCGGAGACATCTCTAATGTTGTCATCCTTGTAGGTCTTGGCAATAACGGTGGAGATGGCTGGGTGGCAGCAGAAGCGCTGCGCTCTAGAAACTGCAACGTCAAGGTAGTCACTCCGCTTGAGCCCGATCAGATTTCCGGCGATCTTGCACGTCAGATGGCGCAGCGCGCCGTTCGCGCGGGAATCTCGGTGCTTGTTGGCCCTTCTCGCCAGGAGCTCATTGACTTACTGGCAACGGCTGACGTGGTGCTTGATTGCATGCTGGGTACCGGCTTTCACGGCAAAGTACGTGCTCCGTTTGATATTTGGATTGAGTGCCTCAATCAGTCTGGCGCTCGCGTACTTTCCGTTGACGTTCCAAGTGGCCTTTCTGCGCAGAAAGGCCAGGTAGAAAGCGCATGTGTTGTCGCTGACGTTACCGTAACCATGATTGCGCTGAAGCCCGGCCTTATTGCTGATGCAGGTCGCGATGTTTGCGGCTCCATTGTTGTAGCTCCTTTGGCTGAGCAGACAGAGCGCCTGGTTGTTGAGGCAGATCCTGTTGCATGGCGCGTTGACCTGGAAGATTATCTTGCTTGTGTTCCCGCTCAGCTCAACGACTGCGATAAGTACTCTCGCGGTTCAGTTCTGGTGGTTGGTGGTTCTAGCCGTTTCCCCGGAGCTGCTGTTCTTGCTGCTAAGGCGGCTGCTCGTGCGGGAGCTGGCTACGTTACGCTAGCAGTTCCTGAGGCCATTGTCAGTAGCGTTCAGATGATGTTGCCAGAGGTTCCCGTTATTGGCCTCCCATGCGATGCTGAGGGCGTGTTTACCGAGGAAGCAGCTCCACTGGTACTGCAGCTTGCTGCCATGCGTACCGTTACGCTGGTTGGTCCAGGTATGCGTGTTTCTGGCGGAACCGTCAAGGTTACCTCCGCGCTGCTTGACTCTGAGCTGCCCGTTATTGTTGACGCTGACGCACTCAACTGCATTGCTCGCCTCACCAATAACAATCTCCCTGAGTTCCCTGAGCTCACGCGTCGTACCGCTCCGCTCATCATGACGCCGCATCGTCGAGAGCTAGGTCGCCTGGTTAACCAGGTAGATAATCCTCCTGCAAGCCTGGTGGCTCAGCTTGAGGCTGCTCGCAAGATTGTCTGGGCAGACGGTGGCTCTGAGCTGGTCATTGTTGCTAAGGGAACCGCAACTGGCTGCGTGGGCGTTCAGAAAGCCGTGCTGCCAAAGCCTGGTCCCGTTACGCTGGCAACCGCTGGCTCTGGCGACGTTCTTGCTGGTACTATTGCTGGCCGCTTGGCTCAGGTCGCTGGTCAAGTTGATGACTTGCCAACCTTCTGCTCACTTGCCTGTGAGGTTCACGCATATGCAGGTCAGCTAGCTGCCGAGAAGTTCGGTGTACGCGGAGCTATGGCTGGCGACATCTGTGACGTTATTGGCCTTGCTTCCGACGCACTTGAGGAACAGATTGCATTCCCTATGGCAGACTTTGAAGAAGCTGCGGAGTAGGTGAGTCTGATGTCGGCATATCCCCAGGATAGATGGGCTTGGATAGAGATTGATCTTTCTGCCGTCCGCCACAACGTAAAGGCGTTTAAGGCCCAGCTCAGCCGCGGCGTTAAGATGATGTGTGTGGTTAAGGCTGACGCATACGGTCACGGTGCTGCTCAGTGCGCTAAAGCCATGCAGTCTGTGGGCGCCGATCAGTTTGCCGTTGCAACAGTCGATGAGGGCGTTGAACTGCGCTGTTCCGGCATTGATAACCCCATCCTGGTGCTTTCTGAGCCTCCAGTCACTTCCATTCCAGATCTCGTCCGCTTTGACATTATGCCTTCCGTCTACACGGTTGACTTTGCTCTTGCGTATGGCGAGGCTTCTGCTGCAGCTAATAAGGTTGGCCGCTATCACCTGGCCATCGATACTGGAATGACCCGCATTGGCGTCAGGCGAGAAGATCTTCTTGAGGTACGCGGCTCTATTGATTTCCACAGAGGTCTTGAATGCGCTGGTACGTTTACGCATTTTGCTACGGCCGACGTGCTCGACAACTGGGACTTTGACCTGCAGGTTAATCGCTTTATTGAAGCGGTTACGGCACTCAAAAACGCGGGTTATGAGCTGGGCTTGGTTCACGCTGATAACACCCCCGGTACCATCCTGCATCAAGATATCCAGTTTGATATGGTTCGTGTGGGCGTTGGCCTGTATGGACTTCATCCAAGCAAGCTCACCATTCCCCGCATTGACCTGCAGCCCGTTATGAGCGTGCGCGGTCGCGTGACGCGCGTGGTCTATCCGGCTGTTGGTGACGGCGTTAGTTACGGTATGACGTGGCGTGTTCCTCGCAATAACATCCAGGTAGCTACCGTGCCTATTGGCTACGCCGATGGACTTGCACGCAGCCTCTCTAATCGGATGGATGTTTTGACGCGCGGAGATCGTGTTCGCCAGGTGGGCAACATCTGTATGGATCAGTTTATGATTGCTGTTGATACCGCAGGCACACACGCTAATAAGCCTGCACACGAAATTCGCTATGGTGACGTGGTTACCCTCATCGGCAAAGACGGCGACCAAGAAATCACCGCAGATGAGATGGCTGACCTTCGCGAGACCATCAATTACGAGGTAGTTTGCAACTTTGGTGCGCGCCTCGATAAGGTGTACATCTAATGGCAGTCACGCTTAACGAGATTCGTGAGCAGATTGCTGATTGCAAGAAGTGTCCGCTTTGGGAAACACGCACCAACATTGTGTTTGGTGGTCCAAATCCTACAGCTCGTGTCATGATTGTGGGAGAAGCTCCTGGTAAAAATGAGGATCTAAGCGGTCAGCCTTTCGTGGGCGTATCGGGCAAAAAGCTTGATGCACTGTTAGAAGAAGTTGGCCTTTCTCGCCAGGATGTTTTTATCTCTAATGTGGTCAAATGCCGACCGCCTTCAAATAGAAATCCCAAGGTAGCTGAAGTGGAGGAGTGCTCCCCATACCTTCGTGACCAGATTCGTGCTATTAAGCCAGACGTTATTGTCTGCCTGGGAAATTTTGCAACGCAGTTTGTCATGCACACCGATAAGGGCGTGACGGAGCTGCGCGGCAAGTTTTATCAGATAGGCGCTTTTAGCGTGCTGCCTACTATGCATCCCGCATCAACTATTTACCGTAAGGAGTGGGCGCAGTTCCTCAAAGATGACCTGCGACTTCTTGCTGATTGGCTTGAGGAACATCCTCGAGGAGGCTCGTGTGACTAACCTTTCTACCAGCGCAAATCTTGGCGCTAATGACGCTGCAAGCAACGACATTGCCGCGAACAACGCCAGTGTAAGCAACCTGCCAGAAAAAATGGCAGCTGGCACGTTTGTCTCTACCACTACAGAGCAGACTATTGCTCTTGGTCAGGCTTTAGGAAAACTTCTGCAAGCGGGCGATGTATTAGTGCTCACAGGAGATCTAGGAGCAGGAAAAACCCAGCTTACCAAAGGCATTGCTGCAGGTATGGGTGTTGCTGACGATGTAACCAGCCCAACCTTTACTATCGAGATGGTTTATGAGGGTACGCTTATGCCTCTCTACCACTTTGACCTGTATCGCCTAAACGACCCTGATCAGCTTGAAGATACGGGCCTGTACGATGCGCTTGAGTCTGATGGTCCAACTATCATTGAGTGGGGAGAGCAATTTGCGGAGCAAATTGGCGAGAGAACCCTTGATGTGTATGTTTCTAGATTGTCTGAGGAAGAGCTGGAATCAGACGACGCTGAGCCGCGCCGTGAGATTCGTTTTATCCCACAAAATGCTCGTGGAGAAGAAATCATTCAGTCGCTGTAATTACTAAATAAATAACGTTTTTGCCATCCAGTTATAGATATTTTAAGAATATCTATAACTGGATATTCTTGCAGTATACCTGCGATTTCTTTTCATATATACTTACTAATCCGTTGAAACATGTTCAAAAAAGAAAAACAATTGTTTTTCTTGAAATACACGAGTTAAGGAATATGAAATGTCAAAGTATTTGCGCAACAACGTAAAGCTGCTCGCAATTGCAGGCATTATGGCAAGTGTGTTGGTTTTCTCGCCAGTACTTTCTGCGATAGCTCTTGCTGAGGGTACTGAGGTAGTTGAGGCAAGCGCCACAACTGAGGCCACCGCCTCGACCGAGTCGTCTGCCGCTACGACCGAAACGACTGCTACAACTGAGTCGACCGCTCCTGCTGCCTCAACAGATGATGATAGTGACGCAGAGGCAGTTGGATCTTATATGGGTGCCGATGGCATAATGCGTGAAATCCACATTTCAGTCTCAACAGATGGCGGCACTTATAACGGAAAAGATTATATTCCACCAACTATTTCAGATGATTTTAAGAGCGTTTCTTTTAGCAGCAATGTTCAGCGTGAGGGATACACACTGGTAGGTTTTTCAACAGGTTATTTTTCGCAAGAGGAAATAAACAATGCAACACCAGATATGTCGAAACCATATACTATCGATGAGAGTGGCAATGTTCATATGAATCTTGATGATATTGTTGCCTGGAGTGCTACCGACGATATTGATACAAACACTATTACGATTCGCTATCATCTAACTACCTTATGGGCACCAAATCCTGAGCCTGAGCCTGAGCCAGAACCTGAACCTCAGCCAGAGCCAGAGCCCACTCCAGTTGTGCCTGCCTCTGATGCAACCCAAACTCCTGCACCAAGGCGCAAGAAGAGCGTTCTGCCTAACACTGGTGACGCAAGCTCTGTAGCAGGTATTGTTGCAGCAGCCGGCACTACTCTTGTTGCACTTGGTCTCCGCAAGAAAATGCAGCAGTAAATAGTCGCCTCCTAGTAGAAATAAATCCTTATGCCTAAGTATTTTCACAACAGCACAAAGCTCCTTATTCTTTCCGGTGCTCTTGCAGGAGCATTGGTTTTCTCGTCAACATTTTCTTCTCTTGCGCTTGCAGAGGGTACTGAGGTGACAGAAGCAACCGCAACTACTGCAACAACTGCAACTAACGATGCAGCTGAAGCAACCGTCACAGCTGAGACAACCGTCTCGACCGAGTTGTCCGCTACAACTGAAGCAGCCGCCGCAGCTGAGACGACTGCGACAACTGAGACAACCACTTCAGCTGAAGCTGCTGCCAACACCACCTCAACAGATGACAATGGTGCAACAATCGTTCGTTTTTATGATCCTGAAGTTGGTTGGAACACTAGGATTAATCTTGTTGTCGGCGCATACGGCACTCAATACAACGGAAATGCCTATATCCCTGCAACGATTTCAGACGATCATAAGAGTTTTACTTTTGATGGAAATATTCAGCGAGATGGTTACACGCTGGTAGGATATTCGTCAGAAATACTTCTCAGTAATCAAAGGGATAACGCAACTCCTGACCAGTCAATGCCTTACACCGTTGATGCTAATGGAATTGTTCACGTGAATTTTGCTGATATTACCACGTGGTCCGTTACTGATGACCTGCGTGACGACACTACAACTTACTATTACTTTTTTGCTCCTCTTTGGGCACCAAATCCAGAGCCAGAGCCAGAACCTGAGCCTCAGCCAGAACCAGAGCCCACTCCAGTTGTGCCTGCCTCTGATGCAACCCAAACTCCTGCACCAA
>ERZ773045.1565-NODE-1565-length-10121-cov-13.922412_pt1 | contig 10121 bp, 10 predicted proteins | sample MGYA00580635_ERZ773045 | MGnify/ENA primary metagenome ERZ773045 (study PRJEB29015, sample SAMEA2738115) | human oral metagenome | biome: human oral; feature: human-associated habitat; material: saliva | place: China | collected 2261 ...
GTCACCAAAGTGGCTGGCTCGTTATCGCTGTTGGTTACGGTATGGGGGTTATGATCCCTGCCTTGATGTTTGGTAATGTTTCTGGTAACCACATCAACCCAGCTTTCACACTTGGACTTGCAGTTAGCGGACTTTTCCCTTGGTCACAAGTAGCGCAATACATCATCGCACAAGTTTTGGGAGCAATCTTTGGACAAGTCTTGGTTGTTGCAACTCACCGTCCATACTACTTGAAGACAGAAAACCCAAACAACATCTTGGGTACTTTCTCAACAATTTCAAGTATTGACCACGGAACAAAAGAATCACGCTTTGCAGCTTCAGTTAACGGTTTTATCAACGAGTTCGTTGGTTCATTTGTACTTTTCTTTGCAGCACTCGGTATGACAAAGAACTTCTTTGGTGCCGAATTGCTTTCTAAAGCTCAAGGATTGATTAACGATCAAGTTGCACAAGCGACTGCCCAAGGTCAAACAATTCCTCAAGAACAAGTTACTGCAGCTCTTGAACAAGCGAAAACTCAAGTTGCTCCATTCTTGTCACCAGGTCTTGGTATCGCACACTTGGCCCTTGGTTTCTTGGTAATGGCCTTGGTAACATCTCTTGGTGGACCTTCAGGACCAGGTTTGAACCCAGCTCGTGACTTTGGACCACGTCTTCTTCACGCAGTACTTCCTAAATCAATCCTTGGTGAACACAAGGGTGATTCAAAATGGTGGTATGCTTGGGTACCAGTAGTTGCACCGATTGCAGCTGGTATTGCAGCAGTAGCACTTTTCAAATTACTTTACCTATAATCACTCAAAACTGGGAAGCCCCAGTTTTTTCTTGTCTACGAAAGTCGAGTTTTTAGATAGAGATTCTTAAATCGTCAGACTTTTTTCATTTTAATGCTAAAGGTGAAAATGTGGCGAAAATATGGTAAAATAGAGTGTTAAGAAATCGTTGAAAAAGGAAAATTATGCGTAAAGAGATTGCACCTGAATTATACAATTACAATAAATTCCCTGGTCCAGAGTTTCGTGTGACTGGATCTAGGGTCGAGGCTGAAGGTTTTGCTTTTACCTTGGTTGAAAATAGCAAGGATGCTTTTGATGTGACGGCTTTTACTCAACGTTTTTCAGAAGTTTTGACCAAGTTCGACTATATCGTAGGAGACTGGAGTAATGAACAGTTGCGCTTACGAGGCTTTTATAAGAATGAACGCGCTGAAGAGTCTTTAGAAAAAATCAGTCGCTTGCAGGATTATCTACTAGAGTACTGTAGCTATGGTTGTGCCTATTTTGTCTTAGAAAACCAAGTGCCTAAGCGGGCGTCCTTTGACCAAAAGATGCGCAAAAAAGAGGAAGAAAAAGATTCTCGAAAAGGAAAGAAACCTTCTCAAAACAAGAAAAGAAATCATACAGATAAAAGAAATAGACGACGTTCAAAAGAACAAAAATCCCAGAAAGAAGACAAGGGGCAACGTCATTTCGTCATTCGTCAGAAGTGAGTAGAAAATAAGGAGAAAAGATGAAACCGTCGATTTATAGTTTAACACGCCAAGGTATGCAAGAATGGGTCTTAGAGCAAGGAGAAAAGAAATTCCGAGCGGATCAAATCTGGGAATGGCTTTACCGTAAACGTGTTCAGACATTCGAAGAAATGACTAACTTGTCTAAGGATTTGATTGCCAAGCTTAACGAGCAGTTTGTGGTTAATCCTTTGAAACAACGTATCGTTCAAGAGTCAGCCGATGGAACTGTAAAGTATCTCTTTGAGTTGCCAGATGGTATGTTGATTGAGACTGTGCTTATGCGTCAACACTACGGTTTATCAGTCTGTGTAACAACTCAGGTAGGATGTAATATCGGTTGTACCTTCTGTGCATCAGGCTTGATCAAGAAGCAACGTGACCTCAATAACGGTGAAATCGTTGCGCAGATTATGTTAGTCCAAAAATATTTTGACGAACGTGGACAAGATGAACGTGTTAGTCATATCGTTGTTATGGGTATTGGAGAACCTTTTGATAACTACAATAACGTCTTGAACTTTATCCGTACCATCAACGACGATAAGGGAATGGCAATCGGAGCTCGCCATATCACTGTTTCAACTTCTGGCTTGGCCCACAAGATTCGTGAATTTGCTAATGAAGGTGTACAGGTTAACCTTGCTGTTTCTCTTCATGCACCAAACAATGAACTCCGTTCAAGTATTATGAAGATTAACCGTGCCTTTCCAATTGAAAAACTCTTTGCAGCGATTGAGTATTACATCGAAACAACCAACCGCCGTGTGACTTTTGAGTACATCATGCTCAATGAAGTTAATGATGGAGTCGAACAAGCGCTTGAGTTGGCAGAATTGCTGAAAAATATCAAGAAATTGTCATATGTCAACTTGATTCCTTACAACCCAGTTAGTGAACATGACCAGTACAGCCGTAGTCCTAAAGAGCGCGTGATGGCCTTCTATGATACGCTCAAGAAGAAAGGCATCAACTGTGTTGTTCGTCAGGAACATGGTACTGATATCGATGCAGCATGTGGACAATTGCGTTCAAATACCATGAAACGTGATCGCCAAAAAGCAGTAGCTGAAGTAAATCCATAAGATGAAACGAAAAAAATTACTAAGCTTGGGAGTCGTGCTATACAGTCTTTGTATCGTCTGTTTTTGCTTTACTCCCCAGCCTCAACTTCCTACAGGAGTGGAAACTCCAGGTATTCAAACTATTGGACGCCTGGTTTTTCTTTTGACCCCTTTTAACTCCCTTTGGAATCTGGGAGAAGTAACCAGCTTTTTACAACTGTTTTGGATTTTTTTGCAAAATGCCTTAAATATTCTCTTGCTCTTCCCACTGATTTTCCAACTTCTCTATCTCATGCCTGGTCTAAGAAAAACGAAGAAAGTGATTTTGTTCAGTTTTTTACTAAGTCTAGGAATCGAATGCACGCAACTAGTTTTAGATTTTTTCTTCGACTTTAACCGGGTCTTTGAGATTGATGATTTGTGGACCAATACCTTGGGTGGTTACCTGGCTTGGCTTCTCTATAAACTATTAGATAAAAACAAGATAAGGAATTAGAATGAGTATCTTAGAAGTAAAAAATTTAAGTCACGGTTTTGGTGACCGTGCAATTTTTGAAGACGTATCTTTTCGCCTCCTCAAAGGTGAACATATCGGTCTGGTTGGTGCCAATGGTGAAGGAAAATCAACCTTTATGAGCATCGTGACTGGTAAAATGCTACCTGATGAAGGTAAGGTGGAGTGGTCTAAATATGTGACTGCCGGCTACCTGGACCAGCACGCCGTGCTCAAAGAGGGTCAAACTGTGCGTGATGTTCTTCGTACAGCCTTTGATGAATTATTCAAAGCAGAAGCACGTATCAATGATCTTTACATGGAAATGGCAGAAGAGGGTGCTGATATTGAGGCCCTGATGGAGGAAGTTGGAGAACTCCAAGACCGTTTGGAAAGCCGTGATTTCTATACCTTGGATGCTAAAATCGATGAAGTAGCACGTGCCCTTGGTGTCATGGACTTTGGGATGGACACGGATGTGACAGCTTTGTCTGGTGGGCAAAGAACCAAGGTGCTTTTAGCCAAACTACTCCTTGAAAAACCAGATATCTTGCTTCTTGACGAGCCAACTAACTACCTCGATGCCGAACATATTGACTGGCTTAAACGCTATCTTCAGAACTATGAAAATGCTTTTGTACTCATTTCGCACGATATTCCTTTCCTCAACGATGTGATTAATATTGTCTATCACGTTGAAAATCAACAGTTGACACGCTATTCAGGCGATTACTACCAGTTCCAAGAAGTCTATGCCATGAAGAAATCGCAACTGGAAGCAGCCTATGAGCGTCAACAGAAAGAAATTGCGGATCTCAAGGACTTTGTGGCTCGAAACAAAGCACGTGTTGCAACTCGTAACATGGCCATGTCTCGTCAGAAAAAATTGGACAAGATGGATATCATCGAACTTCAAAGTGAGAAACCAAAGCCATCCTTTGAATTCAAAACGGCTCGTACACCTGGACGCTTTATCTTCCAAGCCAAGGACTTGCAGATTGGGTATGACCGTCCTCTTACTAAACCATTAAATCTTACCTTTGAGCGCAATCAAAAGGTTGCCATCATTGGTGCTAACGGTATCGGGAAAACAACCCTCTTGAAGAGTCTCTTGGGCATCATTCCTCCAATTGCTGGGGAGGTTGAACGTGGTGACTATCTAGAACTCGGCTACTTTGAGCAAGAAGTGGAAGGAGGCAATCGTCAGACACCACTGGAAGCAGTTTGGAATGCCTTTCCGGCGCTCAATCAAGCAGAAGTCCGTGCTGCCCTTGCCCGCTGTGGTTTGACGACTAAACACATTGAAAGTCAGATTCAGGTCTTGTCAGGTGGGGAGCAAGCCAAGGTGCGTTTCTGTCTCTTGATGAACCGTGAGAACAATGTTCTTGTTCTTGACGAGCCTACCAACCACTTGGATGTGGATGCCAAGGACGAACTCAAACGTGCTTTGAAAGAATATAAGGGTTCTATCCTTATGGTTTGCCACGAACCTGACTTCTATGAAGGCTGGATGGATCAAATCTGGGATTTCAATGAACTAACATAAATAGCCATAAAAAAGCCAAGTCTATGTGACTTGGCTTTTTTACGAGGTACGTAACAAGTAGAAGTCCTATTGCTTCCGCCCTGTTTCTGTATCAAAAATAACTAATTGGTTTGATTTCCCACGATTTCATCCTCTTCAAAGTGTCCCACGCCATCTTCAACAACAAATGGGCAAGTGACTTTCTTTTTTATCCCATTTTCATCATAAGAACAAGTGATGTTATAGATTCCATCGGAAAATGAATTTTTTGGTAAAGATAAGATTTTTTCCTTAAAGGCATCTAAAGGACTACCATTTTCTGCCTTGATTTTCGTAAGGTCACAATCAAAATCGAGAGTAAGTCCCTTGTTTTTCATGAGATCTTTTGTTGTAATATTATAAAAGCCAGCTGCGTCAGAATCTCCTTTTTCTCGATTGCTGACAGCCTGCGCCATAATTGCCACATAGTAGTTTTCTATTGGATATTTTCCAAATTTAAAACTAGAAGTTATTGGTGTCGCAAAGAGTTTATCTATTTTTTCAGCAGTAGCATTTTTGATACTGTCTTCTTCTTGTTGGAAATTAGGCCTTTCTTTGTATACATCTAGTAAGAAACTGAATTCATCTTGTTTGACAGTGTGAAATAGTGCCTTTTCTTTGTCGTTAAGAAGTGTTTCAAGATCTGTTCCTGAAAGAAGAAAGAAATTTGATAAATGTTCTCCACTCGTTCCTTGAATTTTTGCAGTAGTAGTTTCTTTTAAAATAGTTCCATCTGATAATTTTTCTGTATATGTTAGCTTGTAGGCTGTTCCGTAAAATGCTTCAATCTCTCGGTGTTTATCAACTAACTCAACCTTTCCCTTAAGTCCCAGTGATTGAAATTCTTTAGCGAAAGAAGGAGTAGTATTTTTAATTGAGGAGGAAGTGGCTGTGATTAGTCCTAGGCAAGTGTATAAAATTACCATAAATGCAAAGACAAAGCCAAGTATAGCCAAAATATCTTTCTCTTGCCCTAACTTGATCGTCTGATAAATTCCGACAAGGAGGATGATAGAGTACACAATACTAGCGCTAACTAGTAGTGGATAATTATCAATGTAATTAAGTGGAGCCCCCTTAAAACCTATTATTTGCATGAAAAATCCAATTGTAGCTAGAACCAACTGTATAGTACATGTCTTTTGAATCAACTCATTATCTTCAAAGGAGGCTTTTAATTTTGAAATATCTCTAAAAATAAAAATATTTCCTAGCACCATTCCAGCATATGATGCGAAAAATGCTGGCCACAAGATTATAAAAGCAAAACCTCCAGAATCATAAGTAATCGAATAAACAACATTAAAGACTAAATATGTTGGCAAGAGTAAACCAAGCCGGAATAGGTTTATTTTATAGGGTTTCATAGGGGAACCTCCTTTGTTACTGTTAACTGCATTATTTCATAATTGAATAAGAAAATAGAGCGTTTACACGGAAGCGTAAAATGATAAAGCCGAGTCTATTTGACTAATTTAGTTGCTAATCAGTATCTTTTTCAAAGTAACTCTTACCATTTTCAACCACCATAGTGATTTTGACGTTGCCGTCAGATAATGTGCTAACAGTGAATTTATAGATACCATCTGATAGAGTTCCAACTGGAAGTGATGTTAATTTATCTTTTAAGTAGTCTACACGATTATCAATTTTATGATTTTGTTTATCCTCGATTTCAATAAAATTGAAGTGCTCGATAGAAACTATTAAAGTTTTATCGTTGATATGTTTGTTAATATCGATATTGTAAAATCCTGCAACATCTGTATCTCCATTTTCTCTGTTTTTTACAGCCTCTTTAATAAGATCACTATAAAATTTTATTTTGTCAGCTGGTTTAATCTCGACATTATAATTCTCTAGTAATTTGCCACCAACTGCCTCATTTATTTTAGTCGCTATATCATCTTCTAATTTTAGATTATATATTCTTTCTTCATAGACTTTTAAGACGAATTCAAATTGTTCAAGTGTAACTTTATCAAATAACTCTTTTTCCGTATCGTTTTCAAGATAGGAACGAATTTCTTCCTTGTCCTTTTCATCCAATGTTGTCACGTGTGTTCCATTTTGCACATCAGAAACATTAATAAAATCGATAAAACTTTTTCCATTCGATAAAGTCTCATTATAGAATAAAGTAGTAAGTGTTCCGTTATAGGGTTCAATTAAATGTTTTTTCTCATATACTTCGACTTTTCCTTTTAGGCCAAAGTCTTTAAAGTCTTGTACATATTGATCCGTCGAACCCCATACTGAAACGTTGCTATTCATGATTAACAATGAATTACACAACAAAACGACTATAGTACCAAATACAAAACTTGAAATGCTAGAAAGTTTTTTGTCTAGATTAAGCTTCACTTTTTGAAAGTTTCCAATAAGGAAGATAATAGAGTATAGGAGACTAACGCTAAACAATGTTGGAAAATTATTAATATAATTGATTGGCCCCCAACGTAGATACAGCATATTTGATAGTTGTAAGCAGACTCCTATAGTCGCTAAAATTACTTGTATGGTACTAGTCTTTTGGACTAACTGATTATCTTTAAAGCTTGATTTTAATTTCAGAGGATCTCTAAAGGCAAAAAAATTACCTAAAAGAATCAAACCTATTGCTAAAAAGAATATAGGCCATAGAATGAAAAAAGCATAACCTGCTGAATAGAAGAGGGCAAAATAAACTAGATTATAGATTAAATATCCTAATAAGACCAAGCAAAGTCGTATTAAGCTTATTTTATATGGTTTCATAGGAAAACCTCCTCGTTACTATTAACTAAATTATATCATATTTGAAGCAAAAGAGAACGCTTACATAAAAGTGAAAATAAAAAAGATAGGCCGAATGACCTATCTTTTTAATAGTTGAGATATTGTTCGATCTCAGACTTTTGAATTTCTTTACCGTAATGACAAATAGGGCAAGAAACAAAATATGTTTTACCGTAAGGAAAGAGTGGAATCCAGTAAAGAGTAAACTTACGTCCGGTTTCTGTAATTTCCCAAGTGCCTACATTGTTACAGTGCCCACACTCAATAGTAGTTTGAGTATGTCCGAGCACTTTTTGATAGCCTTTTGAACCCCAAAGTAAAAGCATTTTAACATCTCCTTAAAGTTAATGAGTTTATTGTTTACTGAAATCGTAGTCTTTAACAATTTCGATACTGTCGATGGTAATAGCAGTAGTTGGTTTATCTTTTTCGTCTTTTTCAGCCTTGGCAATTTTATCTACTACATCCATCCCATCAATCACTTGACCAAAGACTGGGTGTTTCCCATCGAGAGTAGGATTTCCACCTTCTTTGTAAGCTTGGATAATTTTCTTAGGATAGCTACTTGTAGGAAGTTTAGCAGAATAGTCTGTTGTACTTTGGTTGATGAAGAACTGGCTACCATTTGAGTTTGGTTGACCAGTATTGGCCATAGATAGAGAACCACGAATATTATAGAGATATGGAGAAATTTCGTTTTTGAAACCTGTTCCCTTGTCCTTGGTTTTATCCTTATCATGCCAGATAGATTCACCACCTGTTCCATCTCCCTTAGGATCCCCAGTTTGTACCATAAATCCATCGATTACGCGGTGGAAAGTCACACCATTGTAGTAACCTTCTTTAGCATGAGTAAGGAAGTTTTCAACTGCAAGAGGGGCTAGCTTTGGAAAAAGTTTGATACGAATATCACCCAGACTTGTGTGAATGATAGCTTCAGCTTCGTCTTCAGCTACTTCCTTAGAAAGTTGGGGGAAGTTAGCATTTTCATTTGTTAAGGCGTCTTTCAAATCTTTTTCTGCTTGAGTAGCGGCTTTAGAACTTTCTTCAGTAGCAATCTTAGAATCTACGTAATCATCACCACGAAGTGCACGTTGGATGCTTGTACATCCACCAAGAGCAAAAGTTGAAATGAGTAGTAGTGTAGCTAATTTTTTCATGTTATTCCTTTCAAAATTCATTTCTACCATTGTACCGTAAAAGAAAGGGGATTTCAAATATTAGTGACAAGGTAGTTTAAGAGGAAGTCAACCAAAAAGTGGCTTAATTAGAGATTTTTCTTTGGATGACGGTCGACAATGACCTGGTATTGTTCCAGTATCCGCTCTCCTTTTGGAGTCAATTTGTAGCCACGAATCGAAAAGAATTATGCTTCCTCTTTCTGTCTGAGTTCAAAGAGGTCTTCTACTTTCAGATTAAAAACTTGAGCAATTTTAAGAGCCATTTCCAGCGAAGGATTGTAACGGTTATTTTCCAAGTGCAGAATTGTCTCGCGTCGCATGCCGATGAGGTCGGCTAACTCCTGCTGGGTCATGCCTGTGGACTCACGAACAGATTTGAGATTAGTAATAATATTGCTTTCTTTGGCCATGCTTATCCTCTCCGTTCCAAGATAAGATAGACAACCGCAAAGATGAAAATCAAGGCAGCTATGCTAATAAAGATCTGGCCCATGTAAAGAGTGAGAGACCCCATATACCCAATGATAACTGCTAGAATCATCAGTGCGCCTAGTATAAAAACAAACATCAAGCTAGCTGCCTTGGCTAAATTAGCATAAAAGCGTTCGTCCGGAGTTTCCTTGACATTTTTCAAACAGAAAAAACCAAATACAATCACTTCAATAACGAGGCCAATTCCCAAAATCCATTCTTTAATACCAGAACTTACGCTTGGGGTCGCAACCCAAATCCCTACTGTATAAAAAATGCTTGCTGCAAAAAAAAGTATCGTGTAAAGCTTAGCAGACAAGTCAAAAATAGTCTTTCCCTTACCTTTCTGAATCTTATGAGGCCGTGGTTTCATATGTAGCCAGCTCCAAATAGCTATAATTTGACCTGACACTGAAATACCAGTAATAACTAACTTGGGTCCCCAACTAAGATTAGAACCAAATAAAACAATAAAATCAATAAAGAGAGCTACGGCAATCATTGCAATGAGGTCACGCATTTTTTGACTTTTTTTCATGATAGACTCCTTTTTGTGTTATAAATATATCACACTTAAATTTTATGTTATAAATATATCACACTTAAATTTAGAAAGCAAGAATTTTATGTGTCAATGTGGTAATTATTTGAAAAAATTTTTTAATAAAAGACCTCGCTAGTCAAACAACTAAAGAATTCTTTGAAGCAATGCATCGGATTTGGTTTGGATAGTTTCGTTAATAATATTTGATGATAAAGAATTTTTGGAAAATCTAGATACTGTATGAATCTCTACTTTTTTTCTTAGACTGTTATAAAGTCTGTCAGAATAAGCTTTGTAGGTGTAGAAGTTAATTTTTACAGAAGTGAAGTAAGCATTCAATACGAATCAATACATAAGAAAAACTCTGATTTCAAGCGTTTTTTCTTTTTTCAATTTTAATACATTTCACTATATTTCAGTCCAATCTCTACCTTCTTATCTATACTTTGATGGAGCTGAAGTTGACATCTACAAAGTTTAATGTTAGAATACATTCAAAAATATATTTGAATG
>ERZ773045.1570-NODE-1570-length-10079-cov-8.996109_pt1 | contig 10079 bp, 8 predicted proteins | sample MGYA00580635_ERZ773045 | MGnify/ENA primary metagenome ERZ773045 (study PRJEB29015, sample SAMEA2738115) | human oral metagenome | biome: human oral; feature: human-associated habitat; material: saliva | place: China | collected 2261 ...
TGGTAGCGACGCCGTCGCTAAGCTCAATTAATGCCAAAGCGGACGCTAAAGAGGAGTCGATGGAGACAATACGCACGGAGCTAAGCCTATTCCTTTTCGGTTTTAGTTTTCTCAATCGCAGTTGCCGTTTGTGAGGCCGGCACTGCCGTAGCTGAGTGCACCGACACCTGTGGGCGGGCCCTGCCCTTAGCCGGAGTCCCAATCACTGCCTGACGCGGCTTACGTTTACTAGAGCCGCCTTGCCCCTCCAGGTCCCGGTATTTACTAGTGTGTTTTTCCAGGACAGCCAAGCTAATTAAACCCAAGCAAGCCAGTACCACCATGGTCCAAAGCGCCCAGCTAGACCAGGCGGAAGTGTTTTCATCGGCAGACGCAGTGGGCGAACCAGAGTGCCTAACATCACGTATAGAAATATAGGCAGAAACCGAGATTGAACCGCGCTGCAATTTATTGGCTTTAGCTCCCAGCGGGCGCAGCTGGCCATCCTCCAGCTGATACCAGGCGGCATCTTGAGCTTCATAAACCGGGTATTGACCGGTGCCCAGGCTTGCAAGTGAACGCGCCAAAGCTGCATCAGCTATCTGCACTGCCGTGGTTTTAGCGTCGGTAGCGTTTATCAGCAGCACAAATTTGAGCTCCCCACCCAGGCGCACCAGCGTGTACCACTGCTCCGGGCTACGCACCACCTGCACAGAGCCATTGTCAGAGCGCGAAACATTCCACACATGCGCAGGCGTAGTGAATTCCGCCTGGGTGCGCTGGGTGGCGCTAAGAGCATTATTGGAGCTCGATTTAAGCCACTGCTCCAGGTAGTTCTGGTCCACCTGGGCCCGAGCCGGGCCTGCCAGCGCCAACAGAACTAGCGTCACCAGCGCCAGGCCTGCCGCCAGCAAAGACCCCGGCCTATACCCTGTCAAGACTCGCGGCAAAAAGCTGGTCAATGCACCTGGCAAAGAGTCCGGCGCTTTTGCCGCGAGCGCGAGTGAACTGAGCTGCCTGTGGCTAGTCGCCTGCCAGTTCATGGCTTAGAGCTGGTCGAGCGCTTTTTCCCAGCGCGGACCGTAGCCGGTAAGGGTGATGGTGCGGGCGCCGTCGTCGACGCCGCCCAGGTCAGTGATGCCGCTAGCATCGGCACCTGCCAGTCCCCCCTGCGGACGTTCCACCTTGATTTCTAGGCGATTGTCACTGATGCCTTCTACCATGCCCTCGCCCCATTCAACCAGGGTGATGGATTCTTCCAGGGAGGAATCCAGGTCCAGGGTTTCGAGGTCTTCGAGGCTGGTGAGGCGGTAGGCGTCTACGTGCACCAGGTCCGGGCCGCCGGCCAGGGAGGGGTGCACGCGAGCCACGATGAAAGTGGGTGAAGATACGCGCCCACGCACGTTTAGGGCTGAGCCGATACCTTGGGCCAGAGTGGTTTTACCGGCACCTAGCTCGCCTGAAAGCATCACCAGGTCTCCGGCTTGCAGCAACGGGGCTAGCCGGGCGCCGAATTCCCTTGTGGAATCGGCATCCGTGGTGTGGGTGACGTATGTGCTCATTGGGGAATCTCCGCTAATTTGTAGGAGCCTTGGGAAACGTAGTAGCGCGGTAGGTGGGCGCCGCGTAGCTGAGTGACCACCTCATAGGAGATGGTGCCGCAGGCGGTAGCCCAGTCTTCAGCGGTGGGGATGGCCGGGTTAGCCGGGCCGTTTAAGGGAGCGGGATCGCCGAAGAGGATGGCTAGGTCGCCAGCGCGCGCGGGGGCGGGTCGGGGGGTGCCGTCCGGGTTGCTGGTGGGACCTAGGTCTACAATAACTTGATCCATGCATACGCGCCCAACAATGTGGGTGCGTTGTTTGCCAACCAGTATGGGGGCGCGGTCGGAGGCGCTACGCAAAATGCCGTCGCCGTAGCCTAGCGGCACTAGCCCTACCCAGCGGTCGGTGGGGGCCTGCCAGGTGGCGCCGTAGGAGACGCCTTGGCCGGCTTTGATGTGCTTGACCTGGGTGAGGCGGGCTTCTAGACGCATGATTGGGTGTAGGCCTAGATCCTGGGCGCGGGCCACGGTGTGGTCGGGGCTTAGACCGTATAGACCAATACCGAAGCGGTCCATGTCTAGGGCGGCGGTGTCGGGGTGCCACAGGGTGCCGGCGGTGGCCGCCAGGTGGCGCACGGGTACGTCAATGCCGGCGTCGGCCAGGATTTGTAGGCCTTGACGGTAGCGTTCTAGCTGCTGGCCGGTGGCCGGGATGAGGATTTCGTCTGCGCGGGCCAGGTGCGACCATAGCGCCACTACCTTAATGTGCCCCTGGCTTTGGGCTTGGGCGGCGCATTGGGCCAGGTCAGCTAGGTCTTCTAGGTTGGCGCCGGCGCGGGCCATGCCGGTGTCCACCTTTAGGTGCACGTAGGCACATTTGCCTTCAGCTTGGGCGGCGGCGATGATGGCCTGCAAAACTTCCACGGTGGAGGCTGATAGGTCTAGCTGGGCCCGTAGTGCCTGGCGTAGGCCCGAGTCTGCCTGGGCGGCCTCTTGCGGGCTAAGCGGCGGCATGATCCAGGTGAAAATCCTGGGGGTTTGGGTGGTGGCCAGGGCTGGGTTTTGGGCTAACTCGGCGGCATCTACCGGCTTTACCCCGGCGGCGTCGAGATATTCACGCAGGCGTAGGGCTTCGTGTAACTGTGCCACGCCCAGCCAGGTGGCGCCTTGACGCATACAGGCTAGTGCCATGGGGCCTAGGCCGTGTCCGTAGGCGTTGGCTTTGAGGATAGCCATCCAAGTTCCGCCGTGAAACTTACGAAGTTGGGCCACATTGGCGGCTAGGGCGTCGAGATCGATAATGGCACGGGCGGTTTGTGCTCCCGTCCAAGGAATTTGATAGCTACTAGGTTGCTCAGTCACGGCGCTATTGTCCCACTTTTAGCCGCCATCAGCTCAGTTTGCTGCAGCACTGGCGCAGAGGGCCCAGGCTTTGGGTATGGCTGCGGCTATTTCTGGGGCGGTTATGGGGTGGCCGACGACGGCGCTGGCGGACTTTAGTCCGGTTGCGTAGGTTGTCTTTGGGGCGGTTACCTCTGCGGGCTTTGGGCTGGTTGCTTCAGCGGCCAGTTGTCCGGCTAGGGCGTGTAAGCGCGCAGCCAGCTGCGCAATTTCGGGGGCTAGGGCAGCGACACTAGCGACAGTGGCGCCCCGCCCCTGAGCGTCAGCAGACTGCTGACTGGTCCCAGCGGCGCCGGCGCGCACGTTTAGGGCCAGCAAGCCGCCCATTAGACCTGCCAGTACGTCCCCACTACCGGCGGTAGCCAGCCAGGGCGTGGCCGCAGGCAGGAGGTAGACTTGGGCTTCGGCATCTACCACCACGGTGCGATTGCCTTTAGCTAGCACACAGGCCCCAGTTAATGCCGCCAATTGCTGGGCTCCCTGGATGCGCCGCTGCAACGCGGGGCTAGTTTGAGAAGCAAACTTGCCAAGGGGTTTATCCGCCTTGTCTGCCAGTTTTCCCGCAATTTCACCTGTATCCGTGCCCGCGAACAGGTTTAGGCAGCGAGCCAGTTCCCCATCATGAGGCGTGAGGATGTGATGAGCACGCAGGCGTAGTTTGCCCTCTTTAATCAGGGCGCAAACTGGTTCTAGGGCGCTGGCGTCAATTACTGCCGGGGTGTTTTCTAGCAACTGGGCCAGCGCCTCCCAATCTGCCTTCTGGGCGTCCAGCCCCGGGCCCAGCACTAGGGCATCGCAGGTTCCGGTTAAGGCTGGGCCATCAGGAACAATTTGCGGATGGGCGGCTAGCACCAGGTTTTCTACGCGCTCAGGGGCGTTTAGGCGGATCATGCCCACCCCGCTATGGCTGGCTCCGGCCACGCACAGTAGCCCGGCGCCAGGGAAACGCTGCGAGCCAGCGATTATGCGCACCACGCCGCGCGAGTATTTGTGACTGTCAGCCTCGGGTTTGAGCAGGTAGCGGGCCAAGGTGGCGTCATGCGAGCTGACCTTACAGCCAGGTTCTGCCATGGCGCCGCTAGCCCAAACTTGGGCCATGGCTACTTTGTCGTGGGCTAGGCTCACGCGCCAACTATGCAGCCCTAAACGCCGCGCCCACGCCGCCACCTGGCCGTGTAGACGCAGTTGGGGGGCCTGACCGGGACGGCTGGTGACCTCAATATCGCGAAAATTCAGCCCTGCCACACCAGCGCCGTCGTCGAGCCCAGAAACCTCAGCACTGGCGCCGTCGCCGCTACCAAAGCAGGTAGCGCGGGCAACGACGTCGGCCTGGCCCAGCACCTTCAAGGCCGCCTCTTTAGCGCAAAAGCGCGCCGCCAAAGAAGGCAGCGCGCCCTTGCAACTATTAAGTTCGTCAGCGCTAAACAACCGCTGCATTAAAGCGGCATTAGCCTCGATACGGTCACTAAAGCGTTCAATATCCACCACATCGATGCCGCTATACATGCCTTGAGTCTAGCGGTATTACTCCACCGTCACAGACTTGGCCAGGTTACGCGGCTGATCCACGTCATAGCCCTTAGCCTGAGCCAAAGCGGAGGCGAACACCTGCAACGGCACCACGCTCAGCAGTGGCATCATCAAGGTGGGGGCGGCGGGCACGCGGATCACGTCATGAGCGAAGGCGTCCACAGCGTGGTCTTCTTCCTCAGCGATCACAATGGTGCGGGCGCCGCGAGCGCGAATCTCCTCAATGTTGGAGATGACCTTGTCGTGCAGCACAGGGCGGCGCGGGGTAGGCACAATCACGAATACCGGCAGGCCTTCCTCTACCAGGGCGATAGGGCCGTGCTTGAGCTCGCCGGCGGCAAAGCCTTCGGCGTGCACATAAGCCAGTTCCTTGAGCTTGAGGGCGCCCTCTAGGGCTACCGGGTAGCCCACGTGACGGCCCAGGAACAGGAAGGAGTTGTTGTCAGCCAGTTCGCGACCCAGGGCGCGCACCTGCTCTTCACCCTCATCTAGGAAGCGCTGGATGCGCTCAGGCATGGCGGACAGGTTAGCCAGGTAGTCAGCCACCTCTTCAGGCCACTTGTTGCCGCGCAGCTGGGCCAGGTATAGACCCAGCAGGTAGCAGGCGGTGATCTGGGCCAGGAAGGCCTTGGTGGAGGCTACAGCAACCTCGGGGCCGGCGTGGGTGTAGAGCACGGCGTCGGCTTCACGGGCAATGGTGGAGCCGTAGGTGTTAACGATTGCCAGTACGCGCGAGCCCTGTTCGCGGGCGTGGCGCACAGCCTGGATGGTATCCATGGTTTCACCAGACTGGCTGATGGCAACGGTTAGGGTTTTTTCGTTTACGATCGGGTCGCGGTAGCGGAACTCGTGGGCGAGTTCGATTTCTACCGGGATACGGCACCAGTGCTCGATGGCGTACTTGGCTACGTGTCCGGCGTAGGCGGCGGTACCGCAAGCAACCACGATGATCTTGTCCACGCTGCGCAGCACCGAGGGGTCGATACGCATTTCGTCTAGCTGCAGCTCGCCGGAGTCGTCCATACGGCCACGCAGCGTGTCGGCCACGGCGGTGGGCTGGTCGTGGATTTCTTTGTTCATGAAGGTGTCGTAACCGCCCTTGACGGCGGCGGAGGCGTCCCAGGTGACCTCCCAGCTGTGCGGCTCGGTCACTACCTGGCCGGCGGCGTCGGTAATTTCAATGCCAGCGGCGGTGATCAGCACGATCTGGTTGTCGCCCACCTCCACGGCCTGCTTGGTGAAGGCTACGAAAGCGGCGACGTCGGAACCAACGAAGTTTTCGCCCTCGCCCACACCCAAAACCAGCGGGGCGGAGCGACGCGCGGCCACGATAGTGCCGGGGGCGTCAGCGGCGATGGCTAGCAGGGCGTAGGCACCCTCCAGGCGCGGGGTCACCTGGGCCATAGCTTCACGCAGCTGCAGGGCCGGGTCGCCAGCGGGGTTGGCTTCACGCAGTGCGCTGTAGGCGATGTCTAGCAGGTGGGCAACAACTTCAGAGTCAGTTTCAGACAGTAGGGTGCGGCCGAGGCTTTCTACCTCTTCACGCAGGGGACGGAAGTTTTCAATGATGCCGTTGTGTACCAGGGCAATGTGTCCGGCCACATGCGGGTGGGCGTTAACGGTGGTGGGGCTGCCGTGGGTGGCCCAACGGGTGTGACCAATACCGGCGGTGGCCGGGGCCAAGGGGTGGGCGGCGATCTGCGCCCGCAGGTTTTCTAGCTTGCCGGCTTCCTTACGTACGGATACACCTTCATCCGTCAGTAGGGCTACGCCAGCGGAGTCATAGCCACGGTATTCCAGGCGGCTAAGACCATCTAGTAGTACTTCTAGGCTACGTTCACTTAGGACCGATGCCGGTCCAACATGTCCAACGATTCCACACATGAACTTGATTGAATCATGTACCTAATGCGCAAAACAATGATTGAAAGGCGCGAGTTTGCTTACTATTCCCACAGCGTAGCGGCCATATGACCCAGGCCGCTTAGGTCTGAGCTTTATCTTTGGCTGGTTTGTAAGCCAAACTAGAGCCGTGAGCGATTTTGCTAACCCCCTAGATTGGCTTCCCATCTGGCATAAGAACAGCCCGTTTATAGAGATTAAACGTGAAGCTTGGGGCCGTATAGCCGCTAACGCCCCCCTGCCGCTAACTGAAGCCGATCTGGAACGTTTGCGTTCTTTAGATGACCCCATTGAGCTACCTGAGGTAGATGCGGTTTACCGGCCTCTATCGGCACTTTTAGAGACTTACATTGAATCCACGCAGATGCGCCGCCAGGCGGTGGCGCGCACTTTAGGGATTGAGCCTACGCATGTGCCTTTTGTGATTGCGGTGGCCGGATCGGTGGCGGTGGGTAAATCCACTACCGCCCGTCTGCTGGCTCACCTGCTGGCGCGGTTTGAGGCCACCCCCAAGGTGTCTTTGGTGACCACTGACGGTTTCTTGCTGCCTAACAGCGAGTTGGAGCGGCGCGGGTTGATGGCCCGTAAGGGTTTCCCGGAGTCTTATGATCGGCGCGCCCTGCTTGATTTTATTAGTGCGGTTAAATCTGGTGCTCCCCTGGTGCAGGCGCCCCTTTATGACCACACGATTTATGACGTGGTACCTGACCGTAAGGTGGATGTGCGTCAGCCTGACGTGCTGGTGCTGGAGGGCCTAAATGTGCTCCAGCCGGCCCCGCGTGCCTCTAACAACCAGGCGGTTATGGCGGTTAGTGACTTTATTGATTTTTCTATCTATGTTGACGCCGACGCTGCCAACATTCGCTCTTGGTATTTGGAGCGGTTTTTGACTTTGAAGCACACGGCTTTTACTCAGCCTGACTCTTACTTCCGTAAATATGCTGATATTGACGACGACGTCGCTTTGGCTGGGGCCGGCCAGATTTGGGACACCGTGAATCTACCCAATTTGATTGAAAACATTGAGCCCACCCGCGCCCGTGCCACTTTGCTGCTACATAAGGACGCCAACCACCACATGGACTATATGCGCCTGCGCAAAGAGTAGGGTTGCGCGGACGCAAACAAACCAAAGGCCGGCCCGAAATTTCGGGCCGGCCTTAGTGTCTAGCTGCAGTGCCTAGCTGCGCGCTAACGCATTTTTTGGCGCGTAAGCGCTGGCGCCTGAACGCGGCAGCGCGGCGAACGCCAGCGCGTTGAGCACGCTAAGTGCGCAGCCAGGTTTTAGGGCGTCACAGAGCCAGGTTGTCTTTAACTACCTGGGCCAACTCAGCGGCGACGGCGTCGGACTCTTCCTGCGTGGCAGCCTCAACCATGACACGTACCAGCGGCTCAGTGCCCGAGGGGCGCAGCAGCACGCGGCCGGTCTCCCCCAGGCGGGCCTCAGCCTTAGCCACGGCGCTCTGGACGGCGTCGTTAGTGGAGGCGGCGTGCTTGTCCACGTTGGGGACGTTAATCAGCGACTGGGGTAGGCGCTCAACTACGCTGGCCAGTTCCTTGAGGGTCTTGCCGGAGCGCTTGAGGCGGGCCGCCAAACGCAGCGAGGTGAGGATACCGTCACCGGTGGTGGCGTGGATGGAGTCGATGACGTGACCGGACTGCTCACCGCCAAGCACGTAGCCGCCAGAGAGCATCTTTTCTAGCACGTAGCGGTCACCCACACCGGTCTGAACAGTGCGGATACCGTGCTTGCGCATGGCCAGCAGCAGACCCAGGTTGCTCATAACCGTCACTACCAGGGTGTCGGAGGCCAGGGTGCCGTCAGCCTTAGCGCCAATGGCGAGGATACCCATGATCTGGTCACCATCCACCAAGGTGCCCTCAGCGTCAACGGCCATGCAGCGGTCGGCGTCGCCGTCGTAGGCCACACCCATGTCCGCACCCACGAACTTAACGTAGTTCTGTAGCTGCTCGGGGTGGGTGGAGCCGGCCTGGGCGTTGATGTTTAGGCCGTCGGGAGAGGCGTTGATAACCAGCACTTCAGCGCCGGCGGCACGTAGCGCAGCGGGGCCTACCTTAGAGGCAGCGCCGTTGGCGGCGTCCACGGCGATACGCAGGCCGGACAGGTCAGTGCCAGTGGAAGCCACCAGGTGGTTGATGTAGGCCTGGTCAGCTACGGTTTCGCCCTTGATTACACGACCGACGGCGGCGCCGGTGGGGCGCTCGTGCTCGGCGGTGAGCAGGGCTTCAATGCGGTCTTCGACGGCGTCTTCCAGTTTGAAGCCGCCACGGGCGAAGAACTTAATGCCGTTGTCGGGGAAGGGGTTGTGGGAAGCGGAGATCATAACGCCCAGGTCGATGTCATGGGCGGCGGTGAGGTAGGCGATGGCGGGGGTGGGAAGAACCCCGACGCGGGTGACGTCGACGCCGGAGGCCGCCAAACCTGCGGAGATAGCGTGGTCTAGGAATTCTCCTGAAGCACGGGTGTCTCGACCGACGATGGCGCGCGGACGCTTGTTGCCCTTAGCCGGCGACTTTTCCGTTAGGACACGGGCAGCAGCTTCACCTAGCTGCACCGCCAGGGTGGGGGTGAGTAGGTCGTTAGCTAGGCCTCGCACACCGTCAGTACCGAATAGACGAGCCATTGATTTCCTCCTGCAAAAGCTCAGTGAATAAGGCAAGTATCCCACAACCAGTTAAAACGCAACACACCCCGCCACCATGTACAGGTGACGGGGTGTGAGCAGATAAAGCTCGAAACGCGATCAGCGCTTGGAGTACTGCGGAGCGCGGCGGGCCTTGTGTAGACCGGCCTTCTTACGCTCAACAGCGCGGGCGTCGCGGGTGAGGAAGCCGGCCTTCTTTAGGGTGGCGCGGTTAGCCTCACGGTCGATCTCGTTCAGGGCGCGGGCAATGCCTAGACGCAGAGCGCCGGCCTGGCCGGAAACGCCGCCACCGTGGATGCGAGCGATCACGTCAAAGCGACCCTCGATGTCCAAGATGGTGAACGGGGAACGCACTAGCTGCTGGTGCAGCTTGTTGGGGAAGTAGTCCTCCAGGGTGCGTCCGTTTAGAGTCCAGTTACCGGTGCCGGGCACTAGGCGTACACGAGCAACGGCCTCCTTGCGGCGGCCTAGGCCGGCGCCGGGAGCGGTGATGGACTGACCACGGCCTTCGCCGGTGGTCTCGGTTTCAGTGGTGTAGCTGGCGGGAGCGTTCTCCTCGTCCAGTACCTCAATGTCGATGGTGGTCTCAGCCACGATATGTCCTTTACGTTATGAGGCTCGTGCGCTGAGCGCTTACTGAGCGACCTGGGTGATCTCGAAAACCTGAGGGTTCTGGGCCTGGTGCGGGTGCTCGCTACCAGTGTAAACCTTCAGCTTCTTGAGCTGGGCACGGCCAAGCTTGGTGTGGGGAATCATGCCCTTGATGGCCTTTTCTACGGCGAACTCGGGACGAGTAGCCAGTAGCTCACGGTAGCTGGTGGCGGTCAGACCACCGGGACGACCAGAGTGACGGTAAGCGAACTTCTTGTCAGCCTTACCGTTGGTCAGCGCGACCTTGTCAGCGTTAATGATGATGACGTAGTCGCCGGTGTCCGCGTGAGGGGCGAACTGGGGCTTGTGCTTCCCACGGAGCAGGGTTGCGGCCTGAGCCGCTAGACGACCCAGCACGACGTCGGTGGCGTCAATGACGTACCAGTTCTTCTCGACGTCGCCGGGCTTCG
>ERZ773045.1571-NODE-1571-length-10070-cov-8.992212_pt1 | contig 10070 bp, 9 predicted proteins | sample MGYA00580635_ERZ773045 | MGnify/ENA primary metagenome ERZ773045 (study PRJEB29015, sample SAMEA2738115) | human oral metagenome | biome: human oral; feature: human-associated habitat; material: saliva | place: China | collected 2261 ...
AATTCAAATGTATATTTTGACATAAAAATACCGACCTCCAAAAAGTTAGATTTTTGGTCTAACTTTTTGGGGTCGGTACAATATGTTTAGTGGTTTTTTCTCTTTTTTAAAATTAAGCTTCTTTTGCTTCTAGAGTTTCCTCTTCTTCGTGCTCTTTACCAAGTTTGTCAAGAGCCATCATGTTTTCAAGTGGTTTACCAATTGCAAACATTAATACCCCTAGAACACCCATGATAATTGCGATTACTCCTAATACTGTTTCATAACCCCAAGTAGCTGTCCATCCAACTGTTTTACCACTTATCCAAGCTGAAACTACGTATGTAAAGTACCAAATCGCCATAGACATAGCTGCATATTTCTTAGGTAGTAATTTACTGAATAACGCCATACCGATTGGAGATACAAGTAATTCCCCAACAGTTAATACGAAGTATCCAGCTAACACGTACCAGATGCTCATTCTTACTGAACCATCAAGTACTCCACCTAATGAACGTAGACCAAATACGAAACATAGGAATCCAAGCCCTGTTAGAATCATACCCCATCCCATCTTAGTAGCAACACGCCAGTCGTTATTTTTCTCAGCAAGTTTCATCCAGTACCATCCAAATGCAGGTGCAAGAACGATACATAGGAATCCGTTAAATGATACTAACCATGTAATTGGCATTTGGAATCCTAAAACGTTTAAGTCAACTAGTTCGTCTGTCATAAGAGTAACTGTTGTTTGAGTTTGGAAGTACGCTGACCAGAAAATACAAGAGAATGCGAAGATTACAGCTGCAGCGTAAGAACGACCTTTATCGTATTTAGATGGTTTTAAGTCTGCTTTATTTTCTTCAGCAGTTTCGTGTTTGTTTTTACCTACTGGGTATCTTCCTGCATCACCTAATAATTTATCTTTACCAAATGTAAACATTAAGAATGTGATGAATAAACAGATAGAAACCATTAAGAATGCTGGAGTAAATCCATATCTAGTAATCTCTCCATTTGCATTTTTTGTAGCTCCCCATTCTTGGAAGATAAGTCCACCAATGATTGGTCCAAGTAAGCTACCGATGTTAACGAACATGTAGAATAAACTATATGCTGCGTCTTTCATAGTTACTTGTTTATCATCGTAAAGCTCCCCTACCATTGCTGATAAGTTACCACGGAAGAAAGCACCTGCGATAGAGTTAATAAGAACCCCTGTTAAGAATACATAAAAACGACCATTTGCAAATGCAGTAAATAAAGTACCAATAGAGTTGAATAAAATACCAAATTGGATTGCACGTTGCATACCGATGTATTTATCTGTTAGGTAAGCTCCTAGTAATGGTAATAGCGATCCAAGAGTTCCTAGGTACGCCATAACATCCCCTGCGAATGTTTTATCTAAACCTAATCCACCTTTGTCTACTGAATAAGTATAGAATAAAATTAAAAATCCTGATGTAGCATAAGATGCATAACTTTGGATAGCCATCATTGTATTGATAAGCCACAGCCCGACAGGGTGTTTAAGAGTTTTGTCTTTTTGTTTGCTCATATTGTTTATATTTCCTTTCATTTTTTTTTACAGCTATATTATAACATGAATATGCTTTCAAAACAATAAATATTTAAAATAATTCATTATATTTTTAAATATTAATATATATAAAAATATTTAAAGATAAGTTATAACTGTATCAACACTATTATTATCAAGAATAAAAAAATAAATTTTTTAATTAAAAAAAATCATAAATAAATATTTTAATTAATAATTTTACATCTTATAATCCTCTTTAAATTATGTTTTCATTCTTTTTCGTTATTTTCGTAATTTTTTCTTACATAGAAATTTTTTTTGTGTTATAATCACTTGTACCAAAAAATTGAAAGGAGTCTACATGACAATAAAAAGAAACTCGAAATTATTTTTAGTTCTGTTTTTAGGAACTTTATCAGCCTTTGGACCGTTTGTTACAGATTTATACTTACCCGCACTACCACTAATGAGCAATTACTTTAGTGCGAGTACATCAACTATTCAACTTACACTTACAGGTAGTATGGTAGGACTTGCTTTAGGCCAATTACTTATTGGGCCTATTAGCGATAAACTTGGTCGTAAAAAGCCATTATTAATCAGTCTTATCGTTTATTTAATTAGTACAGTAGCTATAATTATTTCACCTAATATATACGCAATGATTATCTTACGTTTTATCCAAGGGATTTCATCTGCAGGTGCTGTAGTAATATCAAGAGCTGTATCAACTGACTTATACAAAGGTAAAGAAATGGCACAATTTTTCGCCTTATTAATGGCAGTAAATGGACTTGCCCCTATTCTTTCACCTGTACTAGGTAGTCTACTTCTTGAATTTACTGATTGGCGAGGAATATTTATAGCTCTTGCGGCTATTGGCATTATTATAATAATTGCGTCACTAAAATTCCATGAATCACTAGCTGAACAAAAGAGACTAAATGTACCTATTACTAAAACATATCATTCTATAGTTTTAGTTTCGCAAAATAAACTTTTTACAGCTCTAGTATTTATTCAAGGTTTTGCTTTAGCTGCAATGTTTGCTTACATAGCAGCATCTCCGTTTATTTTACAAACACACTATAATTTATCAGCTATTAGTTATAGTATATGTTTCGGGTTAAATGGATTCGCAATAGTATTAGGTAGCAAAATTTCTGGTAGATTTAATGAGAAGAAAGGAATCAAGTTAGGATTAACAATGATGCTTATTATTAGTATTTACCTTGCTTTTGTATTATCACTAATGTTACCATTCCTATTTGTTGAAGTTGGATTTTTCTTACTATTATTAGGACTTGGACTAATACTTCCTGCAGGATCAGCACTTGCTATGGGATTAGAACGTAAACGTGCAGGTAGCGCCTCAGCACTATTTGGTTTTCTACCATTCTTTTTAGGTGGTATTGTATCACCGTTAGTAGGAATCGGAAATATCTTCTACTCTAGTTCAATAGCTATCGTTATTTGTTGCGTTATACCATTTGTAATATATAAAGTAATAGAGAAAAAATTATAACAATAAAAGAGTTTTGTAGTTTAAACGCTGCAAAACTCTTTTTTTATATACAAAAAAAGGTTTAAGAATTAATCTTAAACCTTTATTATTTATCTTATCTTCTTACACCCCAAGCTGATAATCCTTGTGCATTGTAGGCTTTAACAGCTGCGTTAATTTGGTCTTTAACTGTTGCAGTTGATCCCCATCCAGGCATTGTTTGGAATAATCCACTAGCACCTGATGCGTTTCTTGCATATACTTGACCATTTGATTCACGAGCGATGATTCTTTCCCAAGTAGAAGCTGATACACCTGTACGACGAGCCATTTCTTGAGCTGCCGCTGTACCTGCCGATCCTGCAGTGTTACCATTTGATAATACTACTCCACCTGAAGATTGGCTGTATGAATATTGCGGTGTATATGAACTTTGTGCTGCATAACTATTTGTTGATGCTGCTTTAGAATATGAAGTTGCTGGAGTAGAAATTGTTCCTTCTCCTGTAGTTGCTGTTTCAGTATATGCTGGAGCAACTGCTTGTTGAGCTCCTTCACGTTGTTTTGTTCCAACTACTACTACTTTAGCTGTTGGCTCAGTAATAACTTTTTCAGAAACTACTTCTTTAGAAACTTCTTTACCATCTTCGTGTACTACACTGTAAGTAACTTCTTTTTCACCGTCTTGACCTTCAGTTTTAGTAACTACTTCATCTACATATTTAGTGTCATCTTTTTCTTCTTTTGTTTCAAATTTAATTGCTTCTTTTACTGTTTGAGTTGTTTTACCAACACGAGCAATTTTAATAGTGTCAACTTCTGCTACTTCTGTTTTAAGACCAGGAGTTACTTTATCTTCTGCTCCTACAGTAATGTTTAATTCTTTAAGAATATTTTCAACTTTTTTGTAAGTTGTTTTTCTAACTGTTGTTGTTTCACCATCTTGGATTGTGATTTCACGAGCTTTGTAAATACGGATGTCTTCTCCTCCATTTACTTTTGTATCTAATCCTGGTTCAACACGATCATCTGCATTATAGCTGATATTATTTGCTGCAAGGATTTCTCTTACAGTTCCTTTTTTAGCTTTTACGTCTACTTTTGTATTATCAGAAAGAGTTACCGCGAATGCTGAATGACCTGTGTACTCTTCTGCTATCATAAATGCTCCTGATAATAAAACTCCTGATGCCGCTGCTGCTGTAATTACTTTTCCGAATTTCATATAAATTAATCATTCTCCTTTTGTTTTATTTTGAACAATTTACAAGCATTATTAAATGTTTGCTCTGTTAGCTGTTCATAGCTCATTTCTTTTAAGTCTGCTATTTCTTGTGCTACATAGTGCACATAAGCAGGTTCATTTCGCTTTCCTCTATATGGTGTTGGCGTTAAATATGGACAATCTGTTTCGATTAAAAGTCTATCTAATGGACAAGCTTTTGCTACTTCTTTAGGTGTCTTAGCATTTTTAAATGTTACTGGACCTCCTAATGAAATATGAAAGTTTTCTTTAAGCATGATATTCATACTTTCTACCGAACCAGAAAAACTATGCATTATTCCACCTACTTCACTAGCTTTTTCTTCTTTAAGTATTTCAATAGTGTCTGCCATTGCATCTCTTGTATGAATTACAACTGGTTTTCCTACTTCTTTAGCTAGTGCAATCTGTTTTCTAAATACTTCTTTTTGAATATCTTTTGGACTTTTATCCCAGTGATAATCTAATCCAATTTCACCAATAGCTACCACTTTATCATTAGTAAGAGCAATTTGTTTTATCATTTCGTATTTTTCATCTGTAAAATCAATCGCTTCTACTGGATGCCAGCCAATTGTTAAATATAAAAAGTCATATTTAGATGTAATTTCTAATGCTTTTTCTATACTTTTATCATCGAAGCCTACTATATTTATTAATTTTACTCCCGCTTCTTTAGCGCGAGCTATAGTATCTTCTAAATCTTCTAAATAAGCATCATCATTTAAATGCGCATGTGTATCAAATAACATAGTACGCCTCCTTCACATTTCCTATTATAACAAAAAAAAATTTCATTAAAATATCTAAACTATTTCAATTATGTTACAATCCCTTTGTCATTTCTTTACAAAGAAATACTCTTTTAAAGCCGATAGCGACAGCCATCGCATTGTATCTGTTTACATAAAATTTTTATTATTTTAAAACAATAAAAAGAACCTAGATTTCTCTAGATCCTTTCATTAATATTCATATATATTATGCTGTAATGTCTACTATTTGTGCACCAACTAGTTCTTCTAATACTTCTGGTTTCACTTCTACTTGATGACCAACTTTTCCAGCTGATACCACAATTGTTTCTACATCTTTACATTTCTCATCTACAAAAGTAGGGAATAATTTTTTCATTGCAAATGGAGAACATCCACCCTTAACATAACCAGTGATTTTTGTTAAATCTTTTAATGGTAACATAGACAGTGATTTTACACCCGCAGCTTTTGCTAATTTTTTGAAATTAATACTATCTTCACTCATTAAAACACCAACTACATAAGTACCTTTACCATCAGTAGTCATAATTGTTTTAAACACTTGATTATGATCTTTACCTATAATGTCTGCTACTCCTACCCCTGTTTTTGCTGCATCACTACTAGCATCAAACTCAAAGTGATTATACTCAACATTATGATCATCTAAAAATCTCATAGCATTTGTTTTTATTTCTTTTTTCTTAGACATAAAATACCTCTTTCTTTACCCTTATCAGTAATATAACTATATTTTACTCCAAACTTTTTGCTCTGTCAAAACTTTTTGAAAATATCCTTTTGTGTTTTCTGAAAATTTCATAAATCGCCAATTTCTAAACAAACTGTACACAAACCGCTTCAGGAACTTCAACATCTTTTTCTACACAGTCTAGTTTCCCAGTAGTTTTATCTACTTTATAAACAGTTATAGTACCACTTGTTTCATTAGTAGCTATAGCTAAAGTATTATCTTTATTTAGATTGAAATCGCGTGGATCTTTCCCAAATGTACTTATCGTTTGAATTTGTTCTAAGTAATCACCCTTATCTTCAAAAACAACTATAGCATCTTGACCTCTATTAGATACGTAAATGTATTTATTGTCATTAGAGATTTTTATTGCACTACCTTTATTTTCACCATTAAAGTCACTTGGTAATGTTGGATAATATTTTGGATTAGATAATTTACCTTTACCATCATAATCAAAAGAAATCACTTCACTAGTTAACTCTGTCATTACAAAAGCTTTTTTATTATCGCTAGTAAACACTATATGACGAACACCACTACCTGCTTTTACTTTAAAGTTTTCAACTTTTGTTAGTATACCCTTATTTAGTTTATAAGTTGTAACTTCATCAGTTCCTAAGTCACAAGTAAAAACATATTCTCCGTCGGGTGTAAAACCTGAAAAATGAACATGTGGTTTCTCTTGACGAGGATGAATGCTACTTCCTTCATGAACGTCAGTAGATAATAACTCACCTAACTCACCATTTTGCAATATAGAATAACTATCTACAGTTCCTGTGTGATAATTTGCTGATAAAAGATATTTATTATCTTTACTTACTTCTACATAACATGGTGGATTACCTTCTTTACCGACTGATGTTAATAGTTCTAAGCTACCATCTTCTTTTACTTTAAAACTTGACACCGCACCTTTATCTTCTATTTTCGAAACACTATATAAAGACTTATTATTATTTGAGAATGCTAGATATGTTGGATTATCAACTTTAGCAACCGCCTCAACACTACTAACTTTTCCTTCTTCAGATAATTCTACTTTGTATATTCCTTGGCTATCTTTTTTTGTATATGTACCTATATAAGCTCTGCTCATTACTATACCTCCTTAACTAATTACTACTTTATTATATCATCTATTTCGATTAATTAGATAAAATATACTTTTCTTTATAGTTTATACATCTTCATTTGTAATTTTTAAGAAAAAAATAGAGTATTAAGGAAATATTCTATGCACATGGAAAATATAGTTTTACTTATAGGATATTCCTTGATATAATAGAGTATATTTATAAGTAAATTTTAGGAGGATAACTGTGAAACACGAATTTATACTAGTTCTTGATTTTGGTAGTCAGTACAACCAACTTATTACACGTCGTGTACGTGAACTTGGTGTTTACTCTGAACTACATGATAACGAGATTTCTATTGATGAGATTAAAAAAATGAATCCAAAAGGAATTATTCTTTCAGGAGGACCAAACTCTGTTTATGAAGAAAATTCACTTACAATAGATGATGAAATCTTTAACTTAGGTATTCCAGTATTAGGTATCTGTTACGGAATGCAACTTATGCAACATAAATTAGGAGGAAAAGTTGAATCTGCGACAAGTAGAGAATACGGTGCTCATAATATTGATGTAACTCCAGGAGCTAGATTATTCGAAGGTACTCCTACTACTCAACAAGTATTAATGAGTCACTCTGACAAAGTTGTTGAACTGGCTGAAGGATTCAAAGTAGTAGCTACTAGTGATAACTGTCCTATCGCTGCTGCAGAAAATGTAGAAAAAGACTTCTACTGCTTCCAATTCCACCCAGAAGTTCGTCACTCAGAATTTGGATACGACTTACTTAAAAATTTTATAAGAAACGTATGTAAATGTACTGAAAATTGGACTATCCAAAACTTCATCGATGAAAAAATTGAAGAAATTCGTGCAGAAGTTGGAGATCAAAAAGTACTATGCGCCCTTTCAGGAGGAGTAGATTCTTCTGTAGTAGCTGCATTATTAGACAAAGCTATTGGAGATCAACTAATCTGTATGTTTATCGATCACGGTTTACTTCGTAAAGGTGAAGCTGAAGGTGTTATGAATACATTCAGTAAAGAAATCGAAGGTGGATTCAATATGAATCTTATTAAAATCGATGCCAAAGATAGATTCCTTGGTAAACTTAAAGGAGTTAGCGATCCTGAACAAAAACGTAAAATTATCGGAAATGAGTTCGTATATGTATTCGATGAAGAATGTGCTAAATTACACGATGTACCATTCTTAGCACAAGGTACTCTTTACACTGACGTTATCGAATCTGGAACTAAAAATGCTCAAACAATCAAATCTCACCACAACGTAGGTGGATTACCAGAAGATATGCGTTTCTCTCTAATCGAGCCACTTAACACTTTATTCAAAGATGAAGTTCGTGCATTAGGAGAAGCACTTGGATTACCTCGTGAAATCGTTTGGCGTCAACCATTCCCAGGACCAGGATTAGGTATCCGTGTTCTTGGAGAAGTAACAGAAGAAAAATTACAAATCGTGCGTGACAGTGACTTTATCTTACGCGATGTTATTGCTAAACGTGGATTAGAAGGCGAAGTATGGCAATACTTCACATGTCTTCCAGATATCCGTTCAGTAGGAGTTATGGGAGATGTTAGAACATACGACTACACAGTAGCTGTTCGTGCTGTGACAAGTATTGACGGTATGACTGCAAGCTGGGCTCACCTTCCATTCGAAGTGTTAGAAGAAATCTCTGCACGTATCGTAAACGAAGTAGCTCACGTTAACCGTGTAGTGTATGACATTACAAGCAAACCACCAGCTACGATTGAGTGGGAATAATGCGGTGTAACTTAGAATTATTAGGAGTATAACGACGACATAATTCTTAGATACAGCGTATGCAACAAGAACTTTAATCTTAACGAGCAACGCGAGGAAAAGATTATTAGTTCTAACTGCAAGCATAGTAAGATATATAAAACCCTTATATTTTTAAGGGTTTTTGTTATAGTTGCAACCATTTTGCAACCAATAAAAAACTTTATCACATTTTATAAAAGATTCTAAATTAAACTAGATAATATTTATCAAGGAGTGAAATAATGAAAAAACAAACTACTAACTTTGCGCTTTTTGTATTTATATTCGGACCTCTTATAGGCATTATTATTGGAAGTATAATCGGAGATATCAAAGTCGGTGTTGCTATTGGACCATTCTTAGGTCTAATGTTAGGTTTACTATTTAGCAAAATAAAGCCAAAAGATGAACATAGCGAAGATAACAAAAGATAGTGAAGAATAATATACTCAACAACAAATATTCTTAAATTAAAAACTACAAGATTGAATATAATTTCTTTCCTTGCAGTTTTTTAATTTTTTAGTGTGATACTTATCATTTATGATATAATTAAACAAAAAAAACAATATACAGAAGAGGATAATATGAATACAGTAATTAAAGAAATAATAGATAAAAAAGAAAAAGAAATAATATCAAAAGAGGTCCTTTACGACCTTCCTGAATGGTTTGGTTTACCTGAAAGTACAGAAAATTATATTAAAGATTCACAAGATAAACCATTTTTAGCATGTTATGTACATAATGAAGTTGCAGGTTTTATCGTATTAAACGCAACAAGTAAGGATACTGCAGATATTTTTGTAATGGGTATAAAGAAAAAATTTCATAGAATGGGAATTGGAACAAAACTAAATACAGAATTCGAAAATATGGCAAAAAATCTTGGATATTCCTACTCACAGGTAAAAACTGTAAAAATGGGACACTACAAAGAATATGATATTACTAATGAATTCTATATCGCAATGGGATATAAAGAATTAGAATGTTTCCCTACTCTTTGGGACGAATGGAATCCATGTCAAATATATATTAAATATTTAGGGGAATAATACTTCAATAATGTTTTATTTATAAATAAAATATTTTAGTATCTAAAAGCTTGATAAATAAAAATAGAAGCTAGTATATTCATCAAGAAACTTGATATAGTTTACTTTTGAAAACTAAATACAGAATATATACAAATTTATACCCTGCCGATATAAAAAATAAAGTAGACACTCCCTATGATATCAACTACTCAGGATAGATTCTTCCTCTATTGAATGGGAATAAACTGTGTAACTTAGAATTATTAGGAGTATAATGACGACATAATTCTTAGATACAGCGTATGCAACAAGAACTTTAATCTTAACGAGC
>ERZ773045.1574-NODE-1574-length-10052-cov-4.221366_pt1 | contig 10052 bp, 12 predicted proteins | sample MGYA00580635_ERZ773045 | MGnify/ENA primary metagenome ERZ773045 (study PRJEB29015, sample SAMEA2738115) | human oral metagenome | biome: human oral; feature: human-associated habitat; material: saliva | place: China | collected 2261 ...
TCGGGTGTGGCTTGCGCGCGGAACGTCACGGTGCAATAGCGGGGCGCCCTGTTCGCAGGCGCGCCCACGGTCGAGTTGTCCGAGCGCACGTCCGTCACACCGACATGCACGAGCGGGAAGCAACGCCAGCCGGGCACCGTTGGAACCTCACCGGCCAGGACGGCGACCGCCTGATCGGCGAGGCCCAGGACGTTCACGCTCGTGGCAGCGACGACCTGCACATGCAGGCGCACGTCAACGTCGCCCCCGCACCCGCTCATGGCCTCGGACTTGGCCAGTGTGGGCGGACCCCACACGAACGCGAACGGCGGGCCGGGGTTGCCGGGTGGGTCACCGACGAACGCTTTGACAGACGCACCCGCCGACGTGAGGGTGGCGAGGCGTTCGCGCATCTGGTTCATGATGCTGAGTGTTAGCCCCATAGCTCTCCTACGATGTCGGCGACGGCTTTTTGGAAGGCCTCGGCTTCTTCGTTCAGCGGTTCGATGGGGTCGCGGGTGTGACCACCGCCCCTCGACGTACCGAAATAGGCGATATTCGCCAGGGCACCCGAGGGCTTGTCGGGGCCGATCTCCGCTTCAATGGTGTGATCCCCGTCGATGAGGTCATACGAGATGGACCTGGCTACTGCGCGGATACCGGCGTTGCCCGACTGCTCGAGGTCTGCCTGCATGGCGCGTTTGATGTTCAGCGCACCTTTGCTGACGGCGGGCCTAAGCCAGCGGGACAGCTCACCGGGCATCCGGGTAGCGTCGGCGGCGATCTGCCTGACCTCAGTCGTGTCGATCTCGATGCCGCTCACAGGAGATCGTCTCCGTTCGTTTCCACGTCGACCTGGAACCGCCTGCTCGTGACGTGCGTCTTGTCGAACAAGCCAGTCACGCGAAAGACACTCAGATAGCCGGCGACGCGGATCAGATCACCGACGCGAACCACATCCACACTGTGAGGCAGGTGAATCGAGTACCGCTGGATAGTGACGAGCGCCCCGGCGGCGTTCGCCGCGGTCTCATGCGCCTCGTACGTCTGAACTTTGCAGGGGCCAGACCAGACGGGGGTTTCGTCGATCTCGTCGAGGCCGTCGCCGCCGGTGGTGACGGTCGGCCTGGTGACGGTCGCGCGGTCGACCATGAGGGCTTCGGCAGCCTTGCGGCCCGCGAGGACGGCGGTGCGCGCGCTCATGCCCAGCCCCCCGTCGGCGTCGTGTCGGCGTCGCGTCCCCCAAGCCAGGGAACGGGGGTCAGCACCGGCATGTAAGCGCCCGAGGTGGACCCGTCCTGAGACAGGCGCGCCCATTCGTCGGCGGTGAGGGTCAGCTCCACAGCCGACGCGGCTGCGTCCAATGTGTAGCTGTAGTCGTCGATTCTTTCGTTGCGCTTCCCGTCGGGGTTGCGGGCGCGGCGGGCAACAACCTCGCTGATGACATCGGCGAGGATCTGACGATCAAGCGCGGCCAGGTCTCCGAGGCGCGCCGCAATGATGCGCTCAGTCTTGCCGATCCAGTTCAGAACTTGGCGCTGCTCATCCGGGTCGGTGATCGGGCGGCCCAGGGTGGTCGCCACGTCGATTACGGTCGCGTAGGCCACGCGGGGCCGCCTTTCACTCGTCGTCGGTGGGTGTGGCAAGCCCGCCGGGGCCACGCCGCACATACCCGAGCCGCTCCCAGTGCGGGAGTTGGCTCGCGGGCACTGCGACGTGGTCACCCGACGGGCTCGTCAAGTGAGCGACGTCGTCGGTCACTTGCGCATGATCTTGACGAACGCTTCCTTGTCGGCGAGCGCGAAGCCGTACTCGGCCTCGGCGCGGATCGCCACGAGGTTCTGCTCGTACAGGGACACGAGCTGTCCGCCGATGGTGACCGTGGCCTCGGTGGACACGTCCATCGTGATACCGCCGACGGTGCCCCACGCGGCCTTGGTCCAGTCGCCCAGGAAACCGACGGTCTTGTCCAGACCGGCGTTCTCGTGCATGTAGGAGGGGCGGCCCAGGATGGAGCCCGAGCGCAGGGCGGGGATCAGGCCGTCATAGGAGGCCTCGGCGAACAGCGGGCGGCCCGACGCGTCCTTGGTGGTGAGGAGGTCTACCTCGAAGCCCGTGTCGAAAGCGAAGCCGTTGACCTGCTTCTTGGGGGTGCCCTGCAGGTTCAGGCCCATTGCCTTGACGATGTCGTCGTACACGTTAGCGCCAGCGGTGGCGCCCAGCGTGACGGACTTGGTGGTGGACCACAGGGAGGTGCCGAACGGGCCGGTTCCGGTGCCGTCGCCGCCCTTGTCGAAGAAAACGGCCAGGTCGAAAGCGCGGGCGAAAGCCTCGGCGAGCAGACCGGCAAGGGTCTCAGAGTAGCCGCCGGGGTTGGCTCGGATGACCTCCTGAGAGGCCACGGCGATTGCCGTCAACTTCTTCGGCTGCATGGTCACGAGACCGAGGGATGCCTCGGTGGTGTGCTTCTTGGTGCCCTCAGCGGTCCAGTTGGCGCTCGGCTTGCCGGTCACGATGGGGAAGGCCTGGCCGCTCGCGCCGAGCGGGACCTTCTTCATGAGGGACATAGCCGCCGAGCCCTTGGCGGCCTCGTCGAAAATGGGGCCGGCGAGTTCCGGCTTGATGAAGCCGTTAAAATCGGCGAGCTTCTTGGGGTTGGCGATTGCCATTGTGTGCTCCCTTCGAGCGGTGAGTTGTGGGGTGGGGTGGGCTGCTCAGGGTGTCAGCGCCCGCCGACGGCCTCGACCAGCATTGCCGTGAGCGCGTCCGTGGTGGTCGCCGGCTCGGGCGTGCCGCCCTGCGAGGGGTCGGGACGCATGGCCAGCGGCGCGGGAGACGCGTCAGAGGCCGGGGTTGGCGCGGGGATCGCGGCGAGGAGCTTTTCAGCGGACGCCGTGAGCTCCTCCGTGTTGCTGCCCTGCAGGAAGTCCGCGAGCGCGTCAGGCACATGCATCGTGTGGATGACTTCGGCGCGGGCGAGCTTGGCCTGCAGTTCTGCGACCGTGGCGGCGGCCTGTTCGGCGGCGGCGGTTCCGGCGGTCTTGGTCTCGTCGAGGCTTACGGACAGGGCCGCGACCTGGGCTTCGAGGTCCTTGACGCGGGCGTCGGCGGCCTTACGGGCGTCGCGTTCTGCGCGCAGGGCCTTGACGCCGCCTTCGTTGAGGGTTTCCTCAGCGGCGGCCTCGTTGGTATCCGGCGTCTGGTCGGTGGTTTCGGTGGGCATTGGGTGTGTTCCTTTCTCGAATCACTCGAGGGGGCCGACGCGTGCCGTCGCGGCGCGAGTCGGGGGCTTAGCGGGAGGCGCGCAGGAGCGCGCGCATCCGGGTCAGTTCGCCGCCTGTGGCTATGGCCGCGTAGTAGCGGGCCTCGACTTCGGCGGCGATCTCAGGGGTGAGGGGGTAGTCAGCGCCGCCGATGTGAGCGCCGCCGTGGCGTTCCTGGGCGCGCGGGGTCCACGGGTTCAGCCCGCGTTCAACGTCTCGCCAGTCGCGGGTCGCAATGAATACGCGGCGTTCGGCGGCGGTGAGAACAGACATCATGTTCGTGCTTCGGCCTTCGCGTTGGCCCCTGATAACACCCGAGGACACCTGCCCGCGCCCCGTGATATAGCCGTACGTGCGAAGCGCCTCGACGGCCTGCTCCCGGTTCGGGTTCAGACGGTAGATCGTCTCCGGGGTAGGGCGGCGCTGCCTGGGTCTCAGGAGTTGGCCAGCCCATCCGAAACGTGTAATGCCTTCGTTTGTGAAAGCGCCGCGATATGCCATGTGGCGGCGGGCGTTGACTACCTGAAATATGTCGGCCCCGTCGCGAATCGCGCGGGCGCCTGCCTTTGCGAACACCCGGTTTTGCTCGGCTTCGCTCATGTTGTTGAACGCTTCGTACGGGTCATCGATGAGGCCGTGCGCGGCTGCCTCGGCCTGGTCAGCGACCATGGTCGGCACGTGCTTGCAGTCGCACCGGGGATGTCGTAGAAAACCTTGATTCCAGCGGTAGAAACGGCCCGCGAGAATGATGCACCGCGAACAGGACGGCGGTTCGAGCATCCGCACGTAGCCGGTTCGTGGTCGGGCGGCGATTTGCACGCCAGCTGCACCACGGCCCGCGTCCGCGATCTCAGTGAGGACCATCATCGTCAGTTGGCGCTCGCCAGCTTCAAGTGCTTGGGCAGCGTCCATCCCTTGCCCGATGAGCCGGCGCGTTGTGCGAGCTGGGATATTCAACAGTTTTTCAAGGTCTCGTCCGTCGGCGGCGAGGCCAGCGAACGCGCCGGGGTCGACGAGGCCGTCAGGGGCGGCCCAGGTGTCTTGCTGCCCGAGTGCGAGTGCGCCGCTGACTAGGGCACTGGTCGCCGCTGTCTGCTGCGCAGCCGTGACCGCCGCGGCGACGGTTGGAACACGATCTGCCCACGCCTCGGCGATCCAGTTAGGGCCGAGCTTGCGCCACTGACGCGTCGCCGTGGCCAGCGCGCGGGCCTCCTGCTCACGGACCAGCCCGTAGTGGTGCTCAATCGCGGGCGGGATCGATGCCATGGCCGGTGTCCGTCTCGTCGATCAGCGCGGGCGTGGTCTTTTCCAGGAGCCTAATCAGGTCCGGGTCGGTTTCCTCCTCGCGCAGATACGCGCGTTCCGTTGCCTTGCGGGCGTCATCCCAGCCCAGCTCATCCCAGGCACCCTCGCGGCTAATGAGGGGCTTGCCGCCCGCGAGCTTCTGCAACGCGTCGGCCTTCTGACTAAACGTGGGCGTCGCCGGGTCATGCCAGGCGACATTCACGGCGCCCATGGGGACCGTGTGGCCCATGATGCGGGCGGCGATGGTGAGCGCACGGGAGAGGGCCGCGCCGCACTCAGCATTGACCCGCTCCACGCGCTTGACGAGCTTCGATTCCTCAGCGCGGATCGCGCCCTCAGCGGGCGGATTGGTGGTGATGAGGCCGAAGTAGCGGGCCGGGAAGCCCGTCAGGGAGGCGGCGAGCTTGCCGTATAGCTCGATGGTGTTGTGGAAGTTTGACAGCTCGCCGGGGGCGAGCTGGGTGACCTTCGCGCCCGCGTTCTGCAGGGCAACGAACGGGTTGAGGTAGTTCGTCCAGGCTGACGGGTCCGCGAAATCGCTGCGCTTGGCGCCCATGATGATTCGCTTGGGCACGGCGTTCGTTTCGAGTGCGGCTTGCATCTGCGTGATCGCACGGGCGGCTGCGTCGGTGACGCCCATGATGTCGTCCATCTCCGAGTGGCCCGTGGTCTCACCCGTCATCTGACGGTTAAACGAGGGGATAACGGGGACGACGCCGAGGCCGTGCTCGTCACGGTCCACGACGCGCCAGGCACCGCCCACCGTCGCATAGGTGGTGGTCGTGTCGGGCGTGTAGATCGTCGCGTAGCGTGTCTGCGTGCCGTCGACGGCCTGATCGGTCACGATGCGCACCGCGTGCGTGATCGTCTTACGGCGATAGTCGTACTTGACCGTCATTTGACGCGGGGATTCCACGCAAATGATGGGGTAATCGCCCTCGGCGTCGCCCACACCGACGGACAGGTAAGCCCGCCCGTAAATAAGGCGGTCGCGCTTCCACTTGCACAGCTCGGCCTCGAGGTCGTTCGCGTCGATCATGGCGCGCAGAGCCTCAGCGACCTCGGGATGCGACGGGACCATGATTCCGCGCACGTCCTGGCGTTCCTCGATGGTGTCGACGACCACGCGGGGCCAGTTGACGACGGTTTCAAGGGTACGGAGGGACGGGGGCAGCGCCAGACCAAGATGCTGAAGGGTCTGACGGCCCTCGTAATAGGCGCGGTGCTTGCGATCAGAGGGCGCGGTGAGGTTCAGGGCGTTCTCAGCGTCGGCGAGGAGGCGAGCTTCGTCGCGCGTGATCTGGTCAGTCATACGGTTGGTGTCCTTTACCATGCGAAGCTGATAGCGCCGCCGGGCTCCCAGCCTTCGGCGTGCTCATCCGCCGCGGCCTCGTGCGCGAGGATGTCGGCCATAAGTACGTCGATCTTCATGTGCTCGGCGGGCTTGCCGAGGATGAACTTGTCGCCGGGCTTAGCGACCTTGCGGGCGTGCAGTGCGCACAGCTTCGCGGTCTCATCCGGGGTGTGGGTGGTGAGGCCTTCGGCGAGGTCCTCACGGAAACGCACCAGCGCCGCGAACATACGTGTGATCGAGTTCGTAGGCCACTGAACCACCACGTAATCGCCGTACAACTGCTCCCAGTGGTCGATCTGGGTTTCCCAGTGGCGGGGGTCGCAGTAGAAGCGTTGGACGGTGTAGCGGTCCATGAGCTCGGCGACCGCCGCGTCGACCTCACCACGCGGGATACGGCCTTCGGGCCACTCCTCGGGATTCCACACGGTAGGCCGCTGATCCGGCCCGTACGTGGGGGTGAATCGCAGGCCGTCGACGGTTTCGGCGCGGATCGCCGTCCAGTCACCCGACCGCGAGCCGTCAAAGCCGAGGGCGATCTCGCAGCCCGGCTCGGGCTGTGTGTCGCGGGTCTGACGGTCCCAGACCTTCTCGGTGAGATAGGACCCCTTGCCCTGCACAAGCCGATTGCCGAAGAAACGCTCGGCCTGCGTGGGGTCCGTTTCCATGAGCTCGTCGACCTCGGCGTCGATCGCCTTCGGGTCCACCCACGGCGACGAGGCGTACACGAAACGGTGAATCTTCGACCTGTCGGCCTTCTTCGTGTAATCCCAGTCGAGCGGGGGCTTTTCGTAAAACTTGAAGATGTCCCGCGCCCGCGACTGATAGGCCTGCTGCGCGGCGCTATCCTCCATGGGGTCCCACGGGTTCGTGAGTTCAATCGTGCGGCCCTGCATACCAGCGACCGCGCGACGAATCGTCTGCCACGTATTCAACACGCCCGATTGCGGCGTGTAGAGACCCGACTCGTCCGCGATAGCACAGGTGAACGGCTGGCCCAGCTTCGAGCGCGCCGCCGAAGTGACGGGCACGATCTTCCCCTCATTCGGCAAACGGACAAAACCCTCGCGGACGCGCACGAAATCGCCGAGCGGGCCGCTCTTAATCATGGCCTGCAACGGCTCGTAAACGTTCCGCGTCTGGTCCTCAGCGAAGGCCAGGAGGGCGATCAGGCTCTTGTCGCGGGGCCGCCCCATGGCCTCGCCCGGCTCATACCAATACTCCCAACCGCAACCGCAACCATGGTCCGCGCACCTGTACACGTCGCCGTCCTTCGCCCACCCGGCAAACATGGCCGGGCCGACGCCTTCCGCGAGCGCAACCGCCGCCGCGAGCGGCGACTTACCCGACTTCTGAGGCCCAACCCACAGGCTGCGCCGGTAGGTGAAGGGTTCCACCAGACGGTGCGGGTCCGCAACGGCTTTCGCCTTGATGCGGTAATGGTTGGCGTTGCAGTAGAGCTGCCAGCCGTTCAGCACGAGCGGCTGGTTGAAGTACACGCCCGACGGGACTAGGCAGTGGGCTTCGATCCAATCCGAGATCAGGAACCCGAGGGTATGCAGGGGATTGAAGTCTAGGGCGAGCGGCGGCGGCGCGTACTCGTCATGAGCCATCGGCTTCGCCGTCGACGACGGTCATGCCAGCGAGCCGAGCACGGGAAGAATGACGGCGCGCAGGGCGGGCGGTGGTCTCAGCTTCGGCGGCGGGCTTGCCGGTCGTGATCTGCCACTGATGCAGGGCGAGGCCCGAGGCGGTGAGGCCGATCTGGTCGGCCAAGCGCAGGAGCGCGGTCTTATCGCCCGCCTTCGCGCCCTCCTCCTCACAGGTGACGGCGAGACGCACCCACTGAGCGACGTTGTACGTCATCCACGGCTGCTCGCGCCACACCTCGGATTGCGGCTGCTTCCACGCCCACTCCCACAGTTCCAGTTCGCGCTTCCAACGCAGCTCGGTTGCCAGCTTACGGAAACGCCGACCACCGTTCGGGAGGGTTTCCCACAGCTGCATGGGGGGCATAGCGAACTCAGGGACGGGCGCCGTGTCGGGTACGCCGCCGAGCTGACGGAAAGCGATCCTGCGCGCGTCACTTCGAGCTGAGTTCGGGTTGACGGGCGGCCCACTACGGGCCCGCGCTCCACCGGAAGGCATGGTCGGTCTCCTCGCTGGCCGGCGTCGCGCCTGCCTGCAGGGCCACCTCGGCGTCGCGCCGGGCGGCTTTTTCGGTTTCGGGCGGGTGGTTTTGAACCCTCCGCACTGTTTACATCCCTCACCGGCGGTCTGACGGGGCCCCGGTCGGGGCCACCCCCTGGGGGGGTGTGCGTGTCAGTCCGTTTCGGTTCGGTCATCTTTGTGCGCCGCTTTGCCTGCGGCGCTGCGATTGCAAAAAATGTGTTCTGGTCCGCGAATGATCGCGCGATCTTCGTCGTCGTGACCAAGGTCGAACGCTTCGTCTGCCTTGATGGGTTGGCCACACCGCCAGCACACGGCCTGGCCGGCTTCGACGAGGCGGGCGGCCCTCCCCCGGGCGGCCCGGTAGTGGCGGTCGTATCCGCGCGCGGTTGAGTAGCCTCGCCGCTGTTCGCGCTCGCGGTTGTGGGTGGGGCATAGGCGGGGGCCGGGGTGTGGGATGAGGGTGGGGCAGCCTGGGTGTGAGCAGCGGCGGCGGGCCATGGTCTGTGTCCTTGTGGTGGGTGTCACGTCCCCACATGTTGACTTAGCGTTGCGCTCGGGCTATAGTTAGTGGTGTCAGGAGGGAACAAGCCCCCTGCAACTCAATGAAGGAGACCCCCATGCAGACCATCTACACCCCCGACGAGCTGGCCGAGGTTATCGAGCTGACCGAGGAGCCCACCCGCTTCACCACCCTTGACGAGGTGCGGGGTATGGTCCGTGACGCTATCGTCCTTGACGATGACACGGACGTCGAGGAGCTTGTCGACGAGTGCTTCGCTTGGTACCAGGCCCTCGACCCGAGCAGCGGCACGATTACCCTGAGCCGTCAGGGCTTCTACCAGGTCGTGACCGCCGCGGACTTCTGGAAGGCGGTCGAGCGCCTGGGCCTGTGACCTGCAGGTGATACGCAAGACCCCCGACCTGGTTGCAGAGGTCGGGGGTCTTGGTATCGATCAGGAGGCCGGGTAGCCGTGGCACACTACACCCGCTTCATGTGTGACAGTATCACACTTAGGGGGTATTCGCTACTCGGTATCTGCGCGTGTCGCGACCTGCGCGCGGTGGGCTTTCTGTAGCTTGGCGGTGGCTTTGACGGCGGCGGCGAGGTCGCCGTCGATGGTTGCGGTCATGGTGTCCCTGCGTTCCATGAGCTTGACGACGACGCCTACGGTTTCGGGGTCGCCTTGTGAGGCGAGGGGCCATAGGGCGGCGCTCATTTTGTCGAGGCGGCGGGCTTCGACGTCGGGGTCGTAGTCACGCGGGTCTTGCTTCTTCCCGGCTTTGATGAGGGCCTTGACTTCCTTCGGGGTGGTGTCGAGCATGGTGGCGATCTTGGCGACGCTGAGGCCGGCGGTGGCGAGGTCGAGGGCGCGCAGGGCGCGGTCGTCGTCGGTGGTCATGCTGCGCCTTGTTCGCGGTCGAGGCGGTCGTGGACGGCGCGCACTTGGTAGAGGGGGCCGGGCTGTGTGGGGACGTGGCCCCGGTGCGCCCACTGTCGCAGCCGGTCGTGGGAGAGGGTGGGGAAGGCGTTGTGCAGGGTTGCCCAGTCCACATAGATTGCGGGGTTGCGCGTGTTTCGGAGTACGTCGTTGAGGGCTACTTTTCGGGTCATTGCTTGGTCTTCCTTGTCTTGGTACCACCTGTCGCAGCGTTCGCAGGAGCCATGCTCGGGGATACCGTGAGGGGTGGGGTCTGTGGTGATAGCACCGCCGCAATTCGGGCAGGTGCCGATGGTTGCGGGGGTGTGGCCGGTCGCGCGGGCGAGCACATGCCACGTGTCGGCGATCGTCTCGGCGAGGGCTTCCCAGTCGGCGGCGTGGTCCTGCGCCCACGTGACGGTGCCGATCAGGTAGGGGAGCGTTGACCGGCGGGCGGGCGCGGGCTCGTGGCGTTCGTCGGCGAGCTGGGTTGCCCACGGGTGCAGGATGTCGAGCACACCAGCGCTGGTGCGGATGCCGGCGGGCCCGTCGTCGGTGGTGTCG
>ERZ773045.1575-NODE-1575-length-10052-cov-3.473142_pt1 | contig 10052 bp, 10 predicted proteins | sample MGYA00580635_ERZ773045 | MGnify/ENA primary metagenome ERZ773045 (study PRJEB29015, sample SAMEA2738115) | human oral metagenome | biome: human oral; feature: human-associated habitat; material: saliva | place: China | collected 2261 ...
GGCGCACTCTTCACCAGAAAGAATCTGGTACGTCGCTCCGTTCGGTACAAAGCCGATCGGGGCGACTTTTCGTTTAATCCTCCCCTGTTCCTCAATATATGAAGGTTCAGGAACCCGTGCAGAGACAATGCTGTCTCCAAGGAGATCACCAACAGTTAGATCAAGCGCACCAGCAAGTGTAAATAACTCATCCAAGCTGAAGTTTTGTTTTCCTCGAAGTCGGTCTGACACGCCTGCCTGTGTAGGAGAACCCGAGCAGATTTTGCAAGCACGCATGTATCGGTATGTAATCCTTTTGCAGGATTGGGGATTACAGATCGCACCGGATGAGCTGACACACACGGCTACGTGGACAGCTCTAGCAGCGGCTTAGAAACAACGTTTTAGAGGACTTTTAGAGGATATAGATTCAATGTCTTTTCGGATGGTTAATTGGGCATACGAACAGGATTTACCGCCTAGCCCAAAGTTTTTGTTGGTCACGATTGCTGATAGAGCTGATTACGCGGATGCTGTCGATTGTTCGGTCTGTGGTAGAGACCGGGACTATCACTACTGCTAAAGAGGAAGCGTAAGTCACGTTAGATGATTTTATTGGAACGACTTTTGAAATTCTGGTCATTTTCTTCGGCCTAGTCTTGTCAATATTTTCTTGATATTAAAAATATCGGAAGAAAGGAAAATAACCATGACCACTAAAAGTAATTTGCGGGATGATGAAAAGCTAAACACCGGTGAAAAGATTTTCGGTATTTTTTATCATCCTTATTGTATTATTCATTATCTTTGTAGTTGTTTTTGGGCTTTGGAATGTGTTGAAGCATAAGTAATTTTGTTCCTTTCCATGTCATATCATATGGGTTCAATATGATATGAGCTTTGAGGCGGTTGCTCCTAGGGTTTCCCTGGGGTGACTACCTTTTTTGTGTCTTGGAACCGCTTGCTGGTGTGATGTTGCAAGTTTTTTGTCGGGCGGTGCCGGGTTTTTACTTGCCACATGCGTAATACATTATTGAGCGCCTCGTTTCGTGGTGGGTGCCGTTGTTCGAGAATTTTTTTGGGGTCAGAGAAGGGTTTTGGTGTTCTCCATTGCCGTTGTAGCGCCCCACGAACACAGTACTCACAAGCACCCTAACCTGTGGGGTGTGGAGCGTAGACGGTTCAAGGGATGTATCAGTAGATACTCTACGGGTTGAGGTCGGGAAAGTTCTTCACTCTACTTGTTGCGTTTTTCCTGTTCATCCCCGACTCACTTATGAAAGTTATTCATGTCGTCGTGGTCTGGGCGTGCGTTGTTGTGTTCGAGAAAATTTTTTGATGTCGATGGTGGCGGGGAGGATTTAGAGACTCATGAAAGGTTTTGAAGTTTTATGTGAGCATCCTGTTGTGTGCTGGTTCTTTTTTATGGTTGCTCCTACGGTTTTCTGGAAACTATTCCTTCCTATTGCCAATGTTGTGTGTGAGGTGGGTATGTCCTGGGTGAAGAGGTTCGTGGAGGCTTTTATGCGGACGGTTTTGCCTGGTCCGGAGAAGGTTGGGGTACGTCTTGGGGTATGGGTGCGTTCTGTGTTCCGGCGGTAGGTGGGTGACTCATTAGGACGCTCACGCGAAGGCTTTGTTTGACCCTCAGACGGGATTATTTCGGAATTGTTCGGCGATGCACCGGCCGGAGGAGACTTTTACGGGTGCGTGATGTGGCTCAGATCGAGTCTGAAGTGTGTGCTGATGCCAAACTTATTGAAGCCACTCAAACTAATACCCCGTATTGGTAAGACTTAAAAAATAGAGGGAATTAAGCGAAAGCTTAATCCCCTCTACCTATTCCTTTTTTCAAGAATTAATTACTGAGCGGCAGGAATGCTACCGTGCGGATCAATAACATACTTCAATGATGAACCCTCGTCGAAATCCGCGTATGCCTGAGGTGCCTCATCAAGGCTGATGACCTTGATGTTGAGCATATCTGAAAGATAAGGCATGCGATTCCACAGAATTGACATCATCAAATCGCGGTTGTAATGCATGATAGGCGCCTGACCACCGGCAATACGAGGCGATTTAATCCAAGCATCACCGAAGTTGATAGAGTAAATACCCTCACGCTCAGCAGGAACAGGAGAAATAGGGTTAGCGCCATAAACACCGATGATTCCGGTTGCCCCGCCAGGACGAGTTGCATCCAGAACCTGATTGATAGCGTAAGACGATTTGGTCTTCTCAGCCTCTTGACCCAGGCCGTGTGCTTCGTTGCCTACATAGTCAACTGCGCAATCAACATAGGGAGTGCCAAGAATAGCTTCAATTCCATCATTGATGGAGTCAACCTTGGAAAGATTGATGGTTTCACAACCATTACGGCGAACCAATTCCAGCCGATCCTCATAGTAATCGCCCACGATGATGCACGATGCCCCCAACAGACGGGCAGCAGCAGCACCACAGCGACCTACCGGGCCAGCACCTGCAATGTAAACAGTTGAACCAGGCTTCACACCGGCCTCAACGAGACCGTGGAATGCGGTGGGCAAAATGTCGGAAAGTACTGCAAGGTCTAGAATTTTCTCCATTGCCTGATCTTTATCAGGGAAACGAAGAAGCTGGAAGTCAGCGTAGGGCACGAACATGTATTCTGCCTGGCCACCTGCGAAGCCACCGAGGTTGAAGCCATATGCTGCACAGGAAACCTCGGGGTTAGTAGTTTCGCAAACCTCAGTGCGTCCGTTGCGGCAGTTGCGGCAACGACCACACGCTACGTTGAAGGGTACAGAAACGATGTCGCCTGGCTTGAGGAACTCAACATCTGAACCGATTTCTACAACTTCACCGGTCATTTCATGGCCCATCACCATACCCTCGGGTGCAGGGAATGAGCCACGGTAGATGTGCAAGTCACTGCCACAGATATTGGTGGCAATAAGCTTGACGATAACGCCATGGGGTGCTTTTTTGCCGTTAGGCATTTCTAGCTTGGGGAAGTCAAGGGTATCCACGCGCATATCTTTTACGCCGTGGAATACTACGGCGCGATTTTTATCTGCCATGATTTTTTCCTTCCTGCTTTCTTCTTTGAGAAAGCTCTTAGGCGCTGAAGCTAAAACTCTTAACGAGAGTAATCCTTCAGGAGAGCGAGTGTTTTATCAACCTCAAGGGACTTTTAGTTCCTCGGCAAACTTACCATAGTATAGAGGGGTAGAACAAGATCCCCCCCATGTGGAAGAGAATAAAAAATCGTTGTCTACGAATCGCCGGGATAGGGAGTAAAATGGCAAACGACAAAAGATCACAACGATTTTGAGGCTACCGGTGCCTCACACAGAAGCGATTGGTCAAATTCATCTATGAGCGATTTACCCGAATCCACCACAAATAAAGAAACTCACATCCAACCAAATGTTCAGGTATTGGGCGCACGTCAAAATAACCTGCGCAATGTTGATCTTTCTGTGCCCCGTGATGCTCTCGTGGTCTTTACCGGCCTGTCAGGATCAGGTAAATCCTCCCTCGCGTTCGGAACCCTCTATGCAGAATCGCAGCGCCGTTATCTAGAGTCGGTGGCCCCCTATGCCCGCCGTCTTATCGATCAAGCGGGAGTGCCCGACGTCGATTCCATTACAGGGATGCCCCCCGCTGTAGCCCTGCAACAACAGCGAGGTGGGCAAAACTCCCGGTCGACCGTTGGTAGCATCACGACCATCTCAAGCCTGGTTCGTATGTTGTATTCACGCGCCGGCCAATATCCAGAGCACCAGAGCATGCTCTATGCCGAGGATTTCTCTGCCAACACCCCGCAGGGGGCATGCCCTCAATGCTATGGAATTGGCAGAGTCTATGAAGTACCCGAAGATCACATGGTTCCCGATCCCACCAAAACCATCCGTGAACGAGCCATAGCTTCTTGGCCTACCGCCTGGCACGGTCATCAGCTTCGAGATGTATTGGTGGCACTTGGCTACGATGTAGATATCCCCTGGAAAGATCTTCCCAAAAAAGATCGCGACTGGATTCTTTATACGGACGAAACACCACATGTACCGGTCTATTCGCGTATGACACTTGCTGAGGCTCAAGCGGCTAAACAAGCACATGTTGAACCTTCTTATAGCGGCACCTACGTGGGTGCAAAACGTTATGTACTGGATACCTTTGCTAATACTAAAAGTGCCTCCATGAAACGCAAGGTAGCGCAGTTTCTCACATCAATCCCTTGCCCAGCCTGCCACGGCAAACGCATCAAACCAGAGGCTCTCTCAGTAACCTTTGCAGGGTTAGATATTGCTGACTTCTCCCAGCTCCCTCTCTATGAGCTAACCAATCTTCTTGAAAAAGCTGTTGAAGATGCTTCCCACACAATCACTATGAAGGCAGATGAGAAAGAAACGCTCGGGCAAAGCTTACACCAAAAAAGGGGAGAAGAAGCTACAGAGTCAGGCAGTCACACAAGTGAACTTGTTGCTGAGACAGAACCGGAAGCTCGTAAGACTCCCCCTCAGCCTGTTGAAAAACTTGCCGCTACCTCTCGGCTGGCCGCTGGCCTCATTGAGCGTCTTCGCCCCATTATCGACCTCGGCTTAGGCTATCTTTCTCTCGATCGAATGACTCCTACCCTTTCCGGTGGTGAACTGCAACGTTTGCGCTTAGCTACTCAGCTGACATCTGAACTTTTTGGTGTGGTCTATGTATTAGATGAACCTTCTGCTGGCCTACATCCTCAAGACACCCGTGCGCTTCTTGACGTTCTTGACGGACTCAAAGCACGGGGAAATAGTCTGTTTGTGGTGGAACATTCTCTTGAAGTAATGCAACATGCTGACTGGATTGTGGATGTAGGGCCGGGAGCTGGAGAACATGGTGGTCGAGTCCTTTACAGCGGTGAAGTTGATGGTTTAGCCCACGTCCAGGAATCTCTTACACGCGGTTATCTCTTTGGAGACAGTGGGCTCCCACCGCATACTCCTCGGAAACCCGAGCAGTGGATAAAACTTTCTGGAGTTAGCCGAAATAATCTCCATAACGTGGATGTACAAATCCCACTAGGGGTTCTCACTGCCGTCACAGGTGTTTCAGGTTCGGGGAAATCTAGCTTAGTCAGCCAGTGCCTACCTCAACTGATAGGTCATCGACTAGGTAAAACGGTGCAGGTAGATGAAACACCCGTAGAGGGAGATGAAATTTTAAGGGCCGAACAGGCCCCTGAAACGAGGGGAACTGTTGAAGGTGATTTCAGCGGTATACGCCGCGTGGTTGCCATCGATCAGAAACCTATTGGGCGAACACCTCGTTCCAATATTGCCACCTATACAGGGCTCTTTGACCATGTGCGCCGTCGTTTTGCCGATACAACAGAAGCCAAACGCCGGGGATACAAACCAGGCAGATTCTCCTTTAACGTAGCGGGCGGGCGCTGTCCCACCTGCGAAGGTGAGGGGTCGGTGATGGTAGAGCTACTCTTCTTACCCTCGGTGTACACAAAGTGCCCGGACTGCCAAGGTACCCGCTACCAGTCAAGCACCTTAGAAATACTCTGGCGTGGTAAGAATGTGTCCCAAATTTTAGAAATGAGTGTGGAGGAAGCTCTGGGGTTTTTCGACGGCGAAGTGGAGATTACGCGTTCACTGGCTGCGTTGAGAGATGTTGGCTTGGGTTACCTGCGTTTGGGGCAGCCTGCGACTGAGTTATCTGGTGGTGAGGCACAGCGCGTCAAACTAGCCACGGAGTTGCAACGGGCACAACGCGGCGACACTCTGTATGTACTTGATGAACCCACTACCGGTCTGCACTGTTCAGATGCTGACCGTTTGATATCGCATCTTCAGACTTTGGTTGATGCTGGTAATACGGTAGTGATGGTCGAGTTGGATATGCGAATTATCGCAACGGCTGATTATGTGATTGATATGGGCCCTGGCGCGGGAGAGGGAGGCGGTCAGATCGTGGCGGTTGGTATACCGGCGGAGGTTGCTACTTCAACGGAAAGTGCGTCGGCTCCCTTTTTAGCGGCGGCCTTGAAGTAAGAATGCACTGATGATTTAGAAGACTTATTTATAAGCCTTCTAAATCATCAGTACCGCATCGAACTTTATTGGCCGCTTTGCCCTCCCAGGTTCATCTAGTGGTATTAGAGCAGAGGTAGTTAACATCTTTTTATGACGTTTAGCCCGGTTCGGTGATTGCGAAAAAACTTTGTACATCTTCCTCTATCTACTATCGTTAAAATAGTAAATTTTCTTAAATATCACTAGATATAAGGAGTAATCATGGCTGAGATTAACAGCAAGAAAGTACTGATTCTAGCTGGACAGGGTGTAGAGCAGGTTGAGCTCACCTCACCGCGTGATGCACTCAAGGACGCTGGCGCTCAGGTTGTAGTTGCTGCTGCCGATGGTAAAGAGTTCCAGGCTATGAATGGCGACTGGGAGAAAGCAGATACCTTCACTCCCGATCTTGCACTAGCAGACGTTAGCGTTGAAGAATTCGACGCACTCGTGCTCACCGGCGGTACCCTCAACGCTGATGCAATGCGCATCAACTCTGAGGCTCGCTCCATCACCGTTCAGTTCTTTGAAGCAGAGAAGCCTGTTGCGGCAATCTGCCACGCACCCTGGTTGCTTATCGACTCCAACAAGGTAGCAGGTAAGAAAATGACCTCCTATACTTCGGTAAAGCTGGATCTTCAAAACGCTGGCGCCGAATGGGTAGATGAAGAAGTCGTCGAAGACGGCAACCTCATCACTAGCCGCAACCCTGGCGACCTTGAGGCATTTAACAAGGCAATTATCGCCAAATTGAGCTAACCCCTCTTAGGTAGATATTCGCCCTCCTGACACGATACGCAGGGAGAGGACTAATCCGGTCCAGCTAGCCGAATTATCCTCTACCTGCGTATCCGTTTTATAAACTACTATCACTCACTCCTTGCTTCTGAAGCTCCGCTCACCAGTTGCCAGCGCATTTAGTAAGAAATAACAATCTTCCCCACAGTTCGTGAGGTCTCACTCACCCGATGTCCCTTCCGAAAAGTCTCTACCGACAAACCAGATAGATATTCTTGGGCTGTTCCCTGAAGGTCGCCATTATCAAGCATCGAAGCTACCTCTTGCAAGAGCTCCCCCCTGATACCCCATATCAGGAGTTTCAAACATCGATCGAGTAAACATAAATTCAGGGGTAATAGAAATAGATTTAGTCTTAAAATCCGCCACCTTCAGAGAAACCGGGTCATCAATAAACACTAACTGCCCCCGAGTATTCATCGCCTGAGCCAGTTCTTCTTCTTTACCCTCGGTGTAGGCAGAGCATTAGACGGATTGTGGGTGAAGCGTAGCTGTCTAATTCTTGCCACAGAACGTAAAGAAAATCGCTCCAATGCCCTAGAATATATGCGGTACCGGGGCAAAGATATACCCCGGCGATGTTTCAGCCCCTAAGGAGCCCGCGCCCATGAGCACCATCAAAAACCCGGACGTTATCACTATCCTGGCAACCGGCGGAACTATCGATAAGTTCTACTCGGTGGCGGGTACCCTCGATATTGGCAAGCCTGCCGCGCACGGTGTGCTGTCGAGAGTGCTCACCGACATTCGCTTTGATATTCGTGCGCTCATCGGCAAAGACAGCCTGGATATGACCGACGAAGACCGCGCCGAACTCGTTGCCGCCCTCGACGCGGTCGAACACGACCAGGTTCTCATCACCCACGGGACCGACACGATGAGCGAATCCGCCCGATACATCGCCGAGCATGCCGAGCTGGGGTCAAAGGTTGTGGTGCTGACCGGTGCCATGCAGCCGGCGGTCATGGCGCATTCGGATGCGGGGTTCAACCTGGGGGCTGCGATTTCCGCGCTTAACCTGCTGGAACCGGGCGTTTACATCAGTATGAGCGGCCGAATTTTCCCGGCGCACACCGTGCGTAAGGATCGTGCCCGAGGGATTTTTGAAGGATAAACTACTGAAATTTTTGCTGCGTTCTGCAAGCTCTTGGTGACACCTCAGTAAATAGGGTGTAAATCTAGCGTTATCTCAGTTTCATCTCGTACCGTAGTATTGAGTGCTTTCTCGATGGCGCCTCCGGCAGTGCTTCACAACGCCAGCGGCAGACAGGGTACCTATGAGTGAACAATATAACCCGGGTTTTTGGGATCAGGCTTGTTCCACGCCGCCACCCGTGCGGCGCCTGTACCTTGTCCGCATGCTTTTCCTCGTGGTGCCTGCACTGACGCTGGTGTATTTTTTCGAGGCTATCGGGCTTGACCCTATCGGCGCGGTTCCCCTCATGTACCTGTCTCTGCACGGCTGGTTTGCGGTCGCGTATGCGCGCAATAAATCTATGGGGCTCGTCATGGTGGGAAACCTGCTCAGCGCCTTGGCGGCATCCGTCATCACCGGATTTTTCGCCTATATTTTGGTTTTTATTCACGGGCCAAGAACACTATGGAAACTCCTGGGGGGCTCGTACCCCATTCTGACCATTTGGATTATGGCCTCCTTCGTGATCGAGATTTTATGCTCCCTCATATTCGTCTTCCTGATCTTCCGCAGGTTCCCCTCCCGTGCCGAACGTGAGGCCCAAGGGACCCGCGAACTGTCAGAAGAGTCTTCCCCGTCTGAAGACCAGGCAGTCAACGACCACACGCTGACTAAGACCGAAGCACAGAGCACCCACCGCTCAGACTCGGATATACCATAATGAGTTCCTGAGCTTATCCGTTCCCCAACGTGCCATGATTGCAGCCGTTACTCCCTGCAAGCGTGGTAGTGTATGACATAACCCAACGTTGGTGTAGCGAGGCACCCGCGCGCCGGGCTACACAGAAATTACCGGTAATGAGGATGTATATATGAGCACAGACCCCATGAAAAACGATGATTCTTCCCGTCAGCCTGAGGAACCTAGAACTGCGCCGCAGGAATCTTCGGCAACGTCGCCTGTAGATGAGCATTCGGGGGACAGCACCGCACATAAAACCGATGGAACCGGCGGCGCATCGCAGCACGAACATAGCGAGCACACCGCTAAGTCGGATCCCTTACCCGAGGATAAACAAAGCCCCAACAACTCTGGCAACGCCCAGAATCAGCAGACTGCTCCGTCAGCGCCAGGGTATGTTGGGTTACAACCGGGATACCCTGCGCCGAGTCCATCGACGCCTCCAAATCCCTATGCGAATCCGCATGTCGTACCCGGATATTCGGGATATGCAGTGCCGAGCCCAACCGCATACCCGTACACTGCATATCCGGCAAACCCGCACGACGAGATTGTCCGCAAACGTTCGCTGATGTACCTGCTGCGCCTGTGCATTGTGGGTGCTCTTATTGCGATCGGTATTGTTGCGACGACTTTCAACCTTATCGGTGCGATCATCGAACTTAGCGACTGCGGAACCGGCAGCTACTCGTGGAGTGAATACTCGCAGCGAGTATGCCGTGAGGATAACACCTCAGCAATCACGGGGTCGTCGATTTTCCTTGTCATTTTTATCGCGTACCCGATATGTCATATTTTTGGGCTGCTTGCCGTTAGGAAGAATCAGCACCATGTGAGGGTGCTTGTCATTAACATTATTGGCATTGTGCTTTCGTCTCTGGGGATTGTGCTTGCTGGTTTAATGCTCTTGGGCGGTATAGCGATGATAACGGCGTTTGGATCCTCGGGATTACTCGCCATTTTTATCATATTCCTCGTGGCTGGGGCAGTACCCGTGGCAGAGCTTATTTTCTCGATTATTTTCGTCCGGCATGCCTCGTGGATGAACCATAAGGACTACTTCACGAAACCCGGTGTATAACCACTGCGGGGTGCCGCACCGTGCCCCATTCGAGTGCTCTTGGTGTGAAAGGTAAAATGTGGCTCACGAGCCGGTAGAAAACGTATCTGGCAATAATTCCGATGTACAGTCGACGGGTCCTGATAACTCCGAAATCAGAAAATATGCATCGATATATCTGGTGCGTCTAGGTATTGTAGGTGCGCTTCTTGCCCTGTATGCGATGGGTATTATCTAGTTTTCTGAGAAGACTCCACCCTTTAGGGTGGAGATGAATCAGCTACC
>ERZ773045.1582-NODE-1582-length-10003-cov-2.545436_pt1 | contig 10003 bp, 7 predicted proteins | sample MGYA00580635_ERZ773045 | MGnify/ENA primary metagenome ERZ773045 (study PRJEB29015, sample SAMEA2738115) | human oral metagenome | biome: human oral; feature: human-associated habitat; material: saliva | place: China | collected 2261 ...
GTTTCTATTGACCGATTTTAAGTTTAATTCAGATTATATTCTATGGTGCTCACCACGCGTACACGTTTTATATAAGGTGTGTTGCTGTCGCGATCTTCTATCGAGAATTGTCCCTGTGTAGCTGTTCTGATTCCACCGAGCGAACTGTTGGAGTCGTCGGCGAATTTCTTTGCTGTCAGGCGTGCGTTCTTTGTCGCTTCCTCCACCATCTCGGGCTTTATATCGTTGAGTTTGGTGAACTCATATACAATAGTGTTACCGCCATACTCTTCGCTTACAATTGCAATACCTTGCTTCATCAGCTCTGTGCGGTGGTTCATCAGTTGGCGAACCATGTCGACGTTGTTTGATGTCACAGTGATGACACTTGTTGCCTTGTATCGGAAGTTCATTATCTCATTACCGTAGTTGTCAGCCTGACGGTCGGTGATGATTGGAGGATTCACGCTTATCTCTGCATCTTGCAGACCTGCACTCTTCAGGAACGCTACAACCTTCTTGTTCTTCGACTCCAGAATGCTATACATTGCCGTAGGGTCGTTGCCCAACTCTTTGTAGACCAGCGGCCATGTCACCTTGTCGGCTTTCACCTCACGCTCTGCCAGTCCTTTAACAGAAACTATACGGTCGAGTTCCTTGAACTTGACTATGCCTGAGCGGATGCTTATGCCGAGGAATACCAGACCGATGGCAATGATGGTAGCCGCCAATAATTGTTGATATGTTTTCATAAGTGCTTATATTTGTTTGGGGATTATAAGTGCTAATACGATGTAAAGGAGTAATCCAGGGAAACCGGCAGAGAATACCGTCAGCGCGGCGTAGCCTACACGGACAAGTGTGGGGTCGATGCCAAAGTATTCGCCAATTCCGCCAAGAACACCGGAGAGCATTTTGTTTGTGTTTGATTTTGTAAGTTTCTTTTCCATACTCTTTCGTTTTTTAATAAGGTTGATTGTATGTTATCGCCACAAAGATAATAATATTTTGTGAGCTTTTGCCATAAAACGATACAATAATCCCGGAATTTCAGGAAAAGAAACTCCGGGATGTTTGTAATTATCCGTTATTGATACATTTCTCTACGAATTCCTGTAGGCGCTTAGGGTTTGCAGTCAGTTCTTCGCGTAGATGTGTATCGTCAAAAGCACGAAGATATTTTGCCAGATAGTCGATGATGCTGTCGGAGAATACTCCCTTCGATGTGTATATCTGACGGTCTTTCTCCAATTCGTCGGCGGCTTCAACGCACGAAGCCGGCAGTTGTTCGAGAGCGCCTTGTATAGCTTTGTTGTTGCTGTCGTGGATGTTCACGCCAAGGTCGACGTATGTCTTCTCTGCAACGGCGAGCGCGTTGTCCATCTCGAATCCGTGACGGGCAGCGCAGCATAGTGCTGCCATGAGCAGATAGGTATCAGCGAAACAGTCGCTGGCACGCCATTCGAATGTCTGTTTTCCTGAGAAGTCTTTGTCGAGAGTCTCTTCCAAGGGGTTTACCTTGCTCGCCATATCCATTCTCTTCAGCCATCCCAGCGGTACGCGAACCAGTGCGGAGCGGTTTGAGAACGACCAGCACAGCGATGTCGGAGCCTCCTGATGAGGCACGAGGCGCATGAACGACAGTGGGTGAGGGTTGCCGAATGCCGGCAGCGACGTGCCGGCGGTCATGAATCCGGCTATTGCCTTACGGCACGCGTCGGTAATCTCTCCGTTCTCTACCATCATCGACTGTCGGTCTTTTGTCAGTCGGCAGTGTACATGCATACCGCTGCCTGCTTTTCCTGTGGTGATTTTCGGGGCAAAGGTGAGCACTACGCCATATTGATAAGCGAGCTGGCGCATGATCCATTTTGCTATGATAAGCTGCTCGGCAGCGTCCTCGATGTCGGTAGGGAGGAACTCAATCTCGTTCTGTTCGTATATTTTGCCGTCCTTGGTGAAGTTTCCTACTTCTGAATGACCGTATTTTATTAGTCCGCCACATTGTGCAATCATTCTCATAGCCTCCATGCGGAAGTCGGTGAATTTATTGAAAGGCGCACTCTCATGGTATCCGCGCTGGTCGTCAACGGAGTAGAGACCGTCGTCTTCGGCAATGACATAATACTCCAGTTCGCCCATTGTCTCCATTGACATGCCCGTTGTCTGTTTGAAAGTCTCGTGAGCCTTGTGCAGGATATACTGTGGTGAGCTCTCGAACGGATTACCGTCGCGGTCCATGAATGTGCAGAAGAGGTCGAGTGTAGGCTCTTCGGTCAGCGGATTGACAAATGCGGTGCGGTAACGCGGAATGACGTAGAGGTCGCTCTTGCCTGCCTGAATGAATGGGAACAGGCTTGAGCCGTCCACTCTCTCGCCGGCTTCAAGAATAGAGCGGAGGTACTCTTCGCTGTTGATAACGAAGTTGAGCGTCTTCACTCTTCCTTCCCATCCACAGTAGTGGAAGTTGATGAAACGGATCCCGTTCTCCTTGCAATACCTGATGATGTCTTCGCGTGTGAAGTCATTCTTGTCCTTCTGGAGGTACTGCACCAATAGATTTGGGTTCATTGAAATGTTTGTAGTCATGACTGTTTTGGTTATAAAAAATCTGCAGCAAAGTAAGTAAATAAAAATAATATAGCCAAATGTTTTTACGTATATTTTTGTTGTCGTCTGCTTTTTCGTCGCCTGGCATACGTGGCTTTGAAAAAATAATGCTACTTTTGTATCAGGTAAGCAAGTCAAAGCCCGTGTGTGCCGGCTGCCGGCGCTTGCTCGGGTGAGACGGCGAACGATTGCCTTTTGGCTGAACATTTAATGAACAATGGATATGAAACGACTGTCGATAGGAAATAAACTGTATATTAGCGTGCTGTCTGTGTTTCTTGCCTTTGCTGTTGCCTTCATCATTTTCCAGCATGAGCGCGAGAAACAATACAAGGCGGAGATACTTGACCTGCGCCTGCAGGACTATAACGACCAGATGAAGGTGTCGCTCGATTTCCTTGGCAAGACAGATGAGACGACGCTGAGCGAATATGTCAGAAGACACCATGTGAATAATCTGCGTGTGACACTGATTGATGCGCGTGGCAACGTGTTTTTCGACAATATGCGAAAGGACTACGCGAATATTCCCAATCATTCAAACAGAACGGAGTTCGTAAAGGCGCTGAAGAATGGACGCGCTACGACGACGGAGCGTAAATCTCAGACGCTTGATGCCTATTATTTCTACAGCACCACGTATTACCCCAAAGAGGGATATATGATACGAACGGCTCTGCCTTACGATGACAATCTGTCGAAATCGTTGGAGGCTGACCTGCATTTCATTTGGTTTGCCGTAGCGGCGATACTGATACTGACAATACTTCTTTATCGATTTATCCACACTCTGGGTGAGAACATCGATAAGCTGAAGACGTTTGCATGGCGTGCCGACAAGAATAAAAGTATCGATATCGACGACCTGATAGTTTTCTCCAACGACGAACTGGGCGAGATAGCCGAACGGATAATAAAGATTTACCGCCGTCTGCAGTCAACGCGTCAGGAGCAGGATACGTTGAAACGGGAACTAACGCAGAATGTCGCGCATGAGCTGAAAACGCCGGTGGCGAGCATCCAAGGCTATTTGGAGACGATTCTTAATCATACCGATATGGACGAAGAGAGACGTATGCTGTTTCTTCAGCGTTGCTTTGCGCAGAGCAAGCGACTGACATCGCTTCTGCAGGACATCTCGACACTGAACAAGTTGGACGACGCACCGGAGTTGCATGACTTCGAACCGGTGAATATTTCCGACTTGGTGCAGAGCATACAGCGGGAGACCGCGCTCCAGTTGACGCAGCGGGAAATGTCTTTCGATAATCGTTTGTCCGACGAGCTGTGGATCAGCGGCAACCGGTCGTTGCTCTACAGCGTGTTCCGCAACCTGATGGATAATGCCATTGTCTACGCAGGACAGCGCACGACGATACAACTCATGGCTGAGGACACCGGCGAGCAGTGGACCTTCGTGTTCAGCGACAACGGAGTAGGCGTGCCCGCACACCATCTTGCTCGTCTTTTCGAGCGTTTCTATCGTGTCGACAAAGGTCGCAGCCGTGCCATAGGGGGAACGGGGCTGGGGCTGTCGATAGTGAAGAATGCCATATTGCTGCATCACGGCACGATAAGCGTAAAGAACAATGACGGTGGAGGCTTGCAGTTCACGTTTTCGATACGCAAGTTTTTGCCATAGAAGTATAATCCCCGACACTTCTGTCAGTGTGTGGCTTTCCATCCCATGTCTGCCTTTGATGTGAAGTCTGCCTTGCTGTTTTTAGATAGGCGTCTCTTAATTCTTAATCATGTATGCCTCACTTAATGCTAAATCTTTCATTAGAAAATGTTCACACATTGTCAATCTATATCAGAGAAATGTTTCATGTACTACCATAAAGTCGAAAACCAAAACCTTGCATTCTTCTATATGCGCCTATAGTACTGTTTTAAAAGAGTGTGATATCAAACCGATCTGAAGCCGGAATACATATACACCCGCGGTAAGCTTAGATAAGTTTACTTGCTCTCCGCTTGCCTTTAGGTCTGTGCTAAGCATTCTACGACCTGTTGAGTCGTATACTGCGAGATGTGCGTCCTGCCCATTGGGCTCGAAATACACGATAGCAGCACGTTTAGAACGGTCGCAGATTACCTTGAAAGTCCTTTCATGAAGAGTTTTGTCGCTAATACCCGTAGATTCTATTATGCACTTAAGCCCGGCGTATGCATCAATTTTCCCAGCACCCCAATGGAATTTATTTGTATCGAGACCACTTGAAAAGTTGTCGTGAAAGGCGGTGGCGTATATGATATTGTGCACCTGGGTCGGCGTTAGCTGAGGATTAGCTTGCAGCCACAATGCCACCGTCCCTGCCACAACAGGTGCCGCCATTGATGTTCCTATATTCACATCATAGTAGTCGTTGCCGCTCTTTGCAACTGCCGTTGACGTATTGAGCAATGCGTAATAGCGTGAAGTAGCAGAGATTACAGCTGCGCCAGGAGCTGTCACGTCAGGTTTTGTGCGTCCATCTACAGTTGGACCTATGCTTGAGAAAGACGAGATGTCGTCCTTTTTGCCCACGAGATTCTTGTTGAGTTCGTAGACAGCACCGTCAAGTGCTGTGTAAAACATCTTTGAGTTGTAAGATCCTACCGACACCACATCGTTACTCGTTCCACCTAATTCGCCCACGGTGTAACTGTTGTCACCATTGGTCCATCCACGCTTACTAGGCGAAGTGAACATTCCGCCTTTAGCATTGTTCCACATATGCACCTCGTCGCCATCCGCACCATCAACGATGATAGCAATTTTACGGTTCTCGGCAATCTGCGTTGCTCGGCTCATAAGTAGCACTTCGGTACAGTTGTTGTCGGGATTGACAGCAGCCGCGATCTGTACTGTACCTACTACATCGCATCCATCAGGAAAAACAAATTTTACATCTTTTGTGCCCGAAGTCGACACTGCAGGCGATTCGGCTACCACCTTGCCGCGAAGACCGTCAACCACAGCAGCCTTTACAGAGATAGCGGATCCTTCTGACCCCCAGATGTCCACGTATGCTGATTTTATTGTTGCCGTGGAAGAAGCCGAGTAGCCCAACATTGTTTTCATCCTCGTGTCGTCCTTGGTAAATTTTTTGCTTGCGTGCAAGTTCTCACTTCCCTCATTACCACACGCACCCACTATGATGCGACCAGGTCCCACAAGTTGAGCAAATGCCTGGTCTGTAGGAGATGTTCCGTCGTGCGGTCCAATATGAGAACCGAGGCTGATGTTTACTACTGCTGGCTTACCCACGCTTTCGGAGTAGTCGAATATATACTTTATTCCATCCACTATATTGGTATTGCCCTGTTTGAAGCTAACAAACACAAGATCTGCGTCGGGAGCAATTCCATAGAAATCGGTAGTCATGTCGCCTCCGGCAGCAATACCTGCAACATGCGTGGCATGGAACACTGAGTACATGTCGGTCTTGGCTGCCTTCATCTCATCGAGCGAGGTGTATTCTGTGCCATAACTATATCCTTTAGGTGCGTTCCCTGCTGTGGAGTTTTGATCCCAGATGCGCTTCACACGTGTGTCTGAGCCATCTCTACTCATAAAGTCGACGTGGGCATACTCAAAGCCGTTGTCCACAATGCCCACTACCACGCCTTTGCCAGTGTAGTTGCCTGTACCAATTGTAGCAGATTGGCACGCGTCTACACGACTTTTCCTACGAGCCTCATCCAAGAGCAGGCGTGCCTCGGTGGCAGCCTGTACATATTTCACTCCACCGAGTGCAGCCACTTTCGCAATATTACATACTGGTAGCGAAACTGTTACGAGTGCGGTAGATAGTTTACTGTGCACTTCGCCACCTAGCATGACTATGCTATCAAGAGTCGAAGTATCAGTAATTGTGACAAAGGCATCTATGCGATTATTACCTTGTAAAGGTGCCTCACGGCGTGCTGTATTGTCGTCCCCCATGAGCAAGATACTCGTGTTTGGCGACAATTTCTGAGCATTAGCTTTTACCCCAAATAAAAGGAGCGTAGTTGCAATGAGAATTTTTTTTACCATTTCTTTGTTTTATTCTTTCATAGTAAGTGGATGTTCCTTCCATGAAATTGTGGAGCGACTGGTACATCCACTTATGGTTATTTATATAATGAGACCTTTGCAAAAGTCCACAAAAAGAAGAAATCCGTGAATAGAACTTGCTGATAATCAAGAGTGGAATTTTCCATAAAAAGACTTTTGCAGAGGTTTCATAATACTAGTTCTTTAATATTTGCCAGTAGGTTGCCCCTTGAACGACACCACGAGCCTTGTGTTATCGCCGCCATTCACGACATTTGTGCCTTTGCAATCGTAACGATTTGTCACGTCAAGATAGATGGAGTAGTTCCCATTATTGTCGCGACTGATGGTAAACGTACCATTGTTGGGAACATTGCTATAGCCTCCATACTTTGCATCGGGAGACGTGAGCTGAATGCCGCCTGCAGTGTACTTCAGCGAGAACATGTCACCGTCCTTAAGTTGCGCTAAGTCTATCTTGCCTGCATTAAGCATAGATGTATTGAACTGCAGTTCCACCCTTGAGTTATCGTATTTTGACGTGCTTCCCTTGGGATAGAGATATAGGATCATGTACGAACTTTTGTCCTTGTAGAGAACCTTATCAATGATAGCTGTATTCACCTCCTCTCCATCTGAGTTGTAGTAATGATATCCATTCTGCATTACCGGGGTTGGAATCATTGGTTCGAGGTTGTCTACATCGGCATATGGTCCCAGATAATCGGCATCTACTTGTGTGCCGTCGTAAAGTGTTGCTACGACGTGTGTATACTGCTGTCCTGCAAAGTCTATGGCGGTGGTGATTGTCCCTGTCGTCACCTTATCGTGGACGGTACCCGTGGCGTAATCAATAAGGCGGAAAGTGTAGCTATCGGCATCGGTTGCCATATCGACGGCAGAGTTGTTGAACTTTGATGCAGATACGCTAATCCAAATGGCATATTTTCCTTCCTGCACGTCTTTTGGTGTGCTGGCTGTCACGTCGGAAAATGCCAGTTGCGTGGCGTCACCTACTGATGCAGGTTGTATGCGGAACGCGCTGGCAATGTGCTTCGTGGTCGTTTCCCCGCCAGTAGGTGTAATTTTTATAATTGAACTGGCATCATAAGAACGGCTGAACGTTCCTTTGTAAACGGCACGGAATTCCACTTCTCCCTCAAGTTCACTTTCCAAAGCCACTGTGATGTTTTTGCCGAACTTGTCGAACTTGACGACAAGCATGCCTATTGGTTTTACCTTGGTGTCCTCCTTGTATATGACCACACCTTCGGCATCAGCTGATGCGAGATCAATATTTTTTCCAATAAGACTCTCAGGAAGAGTAATAGTGATATCGGGAACAGTACCCATCGGGTTGGGAGTCCTGTAGAGACTCACCGTGTAGCTATTTGCTTTCTGACCTATTACTACACTTTCGATGTCAGTTACCTTGTCATCGAGTGCCCACTGGTTGTTGAGTGTAGGTTTTACACGCTCACCTAAAGTAACACGTTCTATGTTCTTAACCAAATACGTTACTTGATTTCCGTCTTTCTGTACCACGGTCATGATACGTTTCTGTTCCTGTGCCACGCTACTCAAAACTACTGTGAAAGCGAGTACTGTCATTATAAAAGTCTTTCTCATTTTATTGCGAATTTAGTTATGTTCTTATCGCCTGTTTTTATAATATAAAATCCTTTGCCAAGACGGCTCACGTCAATTCGGCGTGAACCGATAGATACGAGTGCTATACGTCCGTCAGCAGTAAAGATACGCGTTGTGGCGTTGGCTTTTTGTTCTTTCTCAAGTACTAGGATGTTTCCTTCGAACTGAATGCCAGAGCCTTGCTTGTCTGTGATTCTCATTATAGATGTTGGTTCGTAGTTTTTTTCTATAGGACCGCTCCAAGTTCCTTTTATGAGAAAACCGTTGCCGTCGGTCACATCAATGGTGAATTTATAGTTATTGTTCTCTATTTCTTCCACGCTGATGCGTCCAGAGGTAACAGCAGCAAACGTATCTACCACCTGGTAGCGACCTTTCGCGAAGTGCCAATATCGCGTACCAATCAGTTCTCCCCACTTATCGAAATAGCCTTGTGTCATTTTGTAGGGCGCGTAGAGGTTCGTCCACAAATGATTTTGCTCCATAAGTTCATAAGTTCCGGGAACAAGGTCGGAAACATTGGGATCGGTCTGAAACTCCATTTTGAAAAGGTCGCCCTCATTGCCATCCTTACCACTTGGTGAACCTATATCTACCGATAACACGTTGACGCCATTCTGAAGTCCTAGGTAGTAGGCACGTGCTGTCTTTATATAGCTCAAATCTAAAGTTATGTCGTCGTTGAGGTTAGAAATTACGGCTTTTTTCTTATCGTCCGATTTGTCCACATAAGTAAAGGTAACGTTGTGTGCCGTTCCGTGCACTTTGTGACCGCGGTCGGTAGTACATGCTATGTCGAGATTGAACGTATTTTCCTTGTCGCCTTTGGTGATTGTTATCGTGCCTTCAGTAATGTAGCCGTAGGCGTAGTCGGTATTGGTTCCGCTCATTGCCTTACGCTGCTTCACATACGTTCCCATGATTACCGTTATCCCATTGTAGTCTATCTCCATTCCAGGAAAGTATGTCTCCTTGTTAAAATTGCGTGCCACAGTGTAGACACCGGGCAGCACTGTGGCTTTCTTCGGGTCGCCAAAGAGACGGTTGAAAGCACAGATAGCGAGGTTGTAGCCTTTTTCTTTCATCGCGCCAGTCTCAGGATCAAAGTTACAGTCGTACAAGTTGATGTAGATGTTACCTGTATTTGACTTCATTAGGTTTCCATGGTAGAAAGCCATTCCACCTGTGAACGAGGTGTTTATATCCGACGATATCTGCGGATAAATGGCAGTTCCACCGTTCATGTTGGTAAAGGTTATGTTTCCTTTAAAATTGTATATCGTGCCATCGCTATCGGTGAAGGAAATGATGTAACCTTCATTGATGTTATGTGCAATATTTACTACTCCCTCTATGCTGGGTACATGATTTGATGCCTTTCCTTCTGCATCGTAATAGATAACTTCGGAATAGTCGGGAGCGTACACCAGCTGGGACGCAGAAGAACTGCCATCAGCCATAAATTCGCCAGTTGGCAGTCTACCTTCAGAGCCTTGTGGCACATAGAGATCAAGCATCACTACGTTGGAATTGATGGCCTCTATCCTTCCCTCGGCATCGTTGTACGACGCATCGCGAGTGTCAGCAAGTACGATATAGTAGTTGTCTTTCGTCTTACTATCCGAGGCAGCCTTGTAGTAGGCGGCTACGACGCTGATTAGAGACACTTGCTTTGCCTCGAACTTAGTTGCCGACTGTGCTGCGGTGTGGTGAGTTTTCACTTTGGCAAAAGCCGTTTGA
>ERZ773045.1584-NODE-1584-length-9995-cov-12.330282_pt1 | contig 9995 bp, 9 predicted proteins | sample MGYA00580635_ERZ773045 | MGnify/ENA primary metagenome ERZ773045 (study PRJEB29015, sample SAMEA2738115) | human oral metagenome | biome: human oral; feature: human-associated habitat; material: saliva | place: China | collected 2261 ...
ACTTTGTTTACCGTATTTCAGCAGTTATTCGTGAGCAAGAAGAATATGATTTATCAAAATTGTTTGTAAATGGTTCTGTAACTGTTAAGCAAGGTGAATCTTTAACAGATAAAGATGTTTTATCAAAATTAAACTTACCAAGCGGTGTAGAAATTGTTAAGGTTGAAAAACCTACAACATCAGCTTTAGGTAGACTAGTAGCTAAAGTAACACTTAAGTTATCAGATGGCAGTGTAGAAGAAATCAACGTACCTGTTGAAGTTGTTGCTCCACAAAATCATGGAAATGAAGGAAATGGAGCAAATAACGGAGCTAATAACACTGAAGCCAAAGTTAATAAAGCTAAGTTAGAAGGTGCTATCCATCAATTAGATGAATTGATCATTAAAGAATCAGCTAAGCTTGATGCAGAAACTGCAAAAGAAGCGAATGCATTATCAGCAGATGCTAAGAAAGTATTTGCCAATGCAGACGCAACTCAAGCAGAAGTGGATGCAATGGTTAAACGTATCGAAGACTTCATGGCGAAAGTTGCTCCATCAACTGATCATGCAACTCCAGCTAACGACCAATCTGCTCAAACACCAGCTGTAGCTCCAGCTACTACTCAAGCAGCAGCAGCAAACGCGCGTACAGTCGCTAAAGAATTGCCAAATACAGGTACAGCAGATTCTACTGTAGCTATGGTAGCAGCAGCCGCAAGTGCATTACTTGGTCTTGGTCTTGCAGGCCGTCGTCGTAAAGAAGACGAAGAAGCTTAATTGGTAGATTATTTGATAATTATCAGATGATAAGTCCGATTTTCAAAGCTTAAATAAGTACCTCTCATAAGAAAATCTCCTAGCAGGAAAATCTGCTAGGAGATTTTTGCATTAACCGTTGGGAAAAAACATGGTGAAGGCTGGGAAGGTCCCGAAGTTCTTAAATTAGCATACTACTACTTTGATCAAGATCATTCTTTAAAGACAGGTTGGCTTTATGACCAGTCTAATTGGTATTATCTAGCTAAAACGGAAATTAATGGAGAAAACTATATTGGTGGTGAAAGACGTGCAGGTTGGATAAATGATGGTTCAGCTTGGTACTATCTAGATCCAGAAACTGGTATCATGCAAACTGGTTGGAAGCAAATTGGCAATAAGTGGTACTACCTCCGTTCATCAGGAGCTATGACAACTGGCTGGTATCAGGAAGGCTCAACTTGGTACTATTTAGATGCTGAAAATGGCGATATGAAAACAGGCTGGCAATATCTTGGTAACAAGTGGTACTACCTTCGTTCATCAGGAGCCATGGCAACTGGTTGGGTGAAAGATGGTTCAACTTGGTACTACCTAAATGCAAGTAATGGAGATATGAAGACAGGTTGGACAAAAGTAAATGGAAACTGGTATTATCTCAATTCCTCTGGAGCAATGGTTACAGGTAGCCAAACTATCGATGGTAAAGTTTATAATTTCGCCTCATCTGGTGAGTGGATTTAATATTGGAGGACATATAAATGAAACTTTTGAAAAAAACTATGCAAGTTGGACTAACAGCATTTTTCTTTGGCTTGCTAGCTACTAATACTGTATTTGCGGATACCACAGGTGGCCAATTTGTTGATAAGGATAATAGAAAATATTATGTAAAAGATGATCATAAAGCAATCTATTGGCATAAAATAGACGGTAAAACTTACTATTTTGGTGATAAAGGAGAAATGGTAGTTGGATGGCAATACTTAGAAATTCCTGGAACAGGTTATCGTGATGATTTATTTAATAATCATCCAGTCTTAGAAATTGGCCTTGAGGAGAAGTGGTACTATTTTGGACAAGATGGTGCTTTGCTAGAACAAACAGATAAACAAGTACTAGAGGCAAAAACGTCTGAAAATACAGGAAAAGTATACGGTGAACAATATACTCCATCTGCTGAAAAGAGAACTTATTATTTTGATAATAATTATGCTGTAAAGACAGGTTGGACTTATGAAGACGGCAATTGGTATTATTTAAATAAGCTAGGAATTTCTGGCGATGATTCTTACAATCCACTACCAATTGGTGAAGTTGCTAAGGGTTGGACTCAAGATTTCCATGTTACTTTTGGCATTGATAGAAGCAAACCTGCTCCGTGGTATTACCTAGACCCAGAAACTGGCATTATGCAAACTGGTTGGAAACAACTTGGCAATAAGTGGTACTACCTCCGTTCATCAGGAGCTATGGCAACTGGCTGGTATCAAGACGGCTCAACTTGGTATTATCTTGACGCTGAAAATGGGGATATGAAAACCGGTTGGGCTTCTATCAATGGCTATTGGTATTACCTCCGTTCATCAGGAGCTATGGCGACAGGCTGGCTTCAAGACGGCTCAACTTGGTACTACCTCAATGCAAGTAATGGCGATATGAAGACAGGCTGGTTCCAAGTTAATGGTAAATGGTACTATGCCTATAGTTCAGGTGCCCTAGCTGTGAATACTACAGTAGATGGCTACTACGTCAACTATAATGGCGAGTGGGTCCAGTAATGAAAACAAGCGATTGTGAAGGAAACAATCGCTTTTTTTGTGAAAATATAATAAAATAGAAAGGAATAAAGTTCTAAAATTTTATCTAGAAAAAGACGCTTGTCGTCTGATAGAAGGATTAAATGACAAAAGAAGTTGGTGTCGGTCAGGCACATAGTAAAATTATTTTAATAGGAGAGCATGCAGTGGTTTATGGCTACCCAGCCATCTCTTTGCCTCTTTTAGAGGTAGAGGTGACTTGTCGGGTGGTACCAGCAGCGACACCATGGCGTCTGTTTGAAGAGGACACCTTGTCTATGGCTGTTTATGCTTCTCTCGAGTATCTAAATATCAAAGATGCTTGCATCCGTTGTCAAATTGACTCGGCTATTCCAGAAAAACGGGGGATGGGATCTTCAGCAGCTATCAGTATTGCGGCCATTCGTGCAGTATTTGATTATTACCAAGCAGAACTCCCACATGATGTTTTAGAAATTTTGGTCAATCGGGCGGAGATGATTGCCCATATGAATCCTAGTGGTTTGGATGCCAAGACCTGTCTTAGTGACCAACCTATCCGTTTTATCAAGAATGTTGGTTTTGAAGAATTAACCATGGATTTATCAGCTTATCTGGTCATTGCAGATACTGGAGTTTATGGACATACTCGTGAAGCTATCCAAGTTGTTGAGAGCAAGGGCAAGGAAGCTCTACCTTTCTTGCATGCGCTAGGAGAGTTGACCCAAGAAGCAGAAGAAGCAATAAAAACAAAAGATGCCGTGAAGCTGGGAGAAATTCTAACCAAAGCTCATGGAAATCTAAAAGAAATCGGAGTTAGTAGCCCTGAGGCAGATGCCTTGGTTGAAACTGCCCTTGAACATGGTGCCCTAGGTGCCAAGATGAGTGGTGGTGGTCTAGGAGGTTGCATCATTGCCTTGGTTGCTAATGTCAGTCAAGCACAAGAACTCGCAGAAAGATTAGAAGAGAAAGGAGCTGTTCAGACATGGATCGAAAGCCTGTAACAGTACGTTCCTATGCCAATATTGCTATTATTAAATATTGGGGAAAGAAAGCAGAAAAAGAGATGGTTCCTGCGACTAGCAGTATCTCTCTGACTTTAGAAAATATGTATACGGAGACGACACTTTCACCTTTGCCAGCAGATGCTAGGGCAGATGAGTTTTACATCAATGGTCAGTTGCAAAATGAGGCTGAACATAAAAAGATGAGTGAAATCATTGACCGCTACCGTCCTGAAGGGGCAGGTTTTGTTCGTATCGATACCAAGAACAATATGCCAACAGCAGCGGGTCTTTCTTCAAGTTCCAGTGGTTTGTCTGCCCTGGTAAAAGCATGTAATGCCTATTTCCAATTAGGACTAAATCGTAAAGAATTGGCTTTGGAAGCTAAGTTTGCATCGGGCTCTTCATCTCGTAGTTTTTATGGTCCCTTAGCAGCTTGGGACAAGGATAGTGGAGAAATCTATCCAGTTGAAACTGACTTGAAACTCTCTATGATTATGTTGGTCTTGGAAGACCAGAAAAAACCAATCTCTAGTCGAGATGGCATGAAACTCTGTGTGGAAACTTCGACAACTTTTGAGGAGTGGATTCGTCAGTCTGAACAAGATTACAAGGATATGTTGATCTACCTCAAGGAAAATGACTTTGAGAAGGTTGGAGCTTTAACAGAAAAGAACGCTCTTGCAATGCATGCTACGACAAAAACTGCAAATCCGCCGTTCTCTTATCTGACAGATGCGAGTTATGAGGCTATGGATTTCGTTCGTCAGCTTAGAGAACAAGGAGAATCTTGTTACTTCACCATGGATGCGGGGCCTAATGTCAAGGTTCTTTGTTTAGAAAAAGACTTGGAACATCTATCAGAACTTTTAGGTCAACGCTATCGCTTAATCGTTTCAAAGACAAAGGATTTGAGCCAAGATGACGATTGTTAAAACTTGTGGGAAGCTCTACTGGGCTGGTGAGTATGCCATCTTAGAACCAGGGCAGTTGGCCTTGCTGAAGGCCATTCCCATCTATATGACGGCTGAGATTGAGTCCTCAAAAGTTTATAAACTCTATTCAGATATGTTTACCTATGGTGTGGACATGAGCCCAGATTCTTCTTATGCCTTGATTCAAGAAACAGTAGCTTTGGTGGAGGAGTATTTGACTGCCCAAGGAGTTGACTTGCGTCCTTTTTCCATAGATATTCGCGGAAAAATGGAGCGTGAAGGTAAGAAGTTTGGTCTGGGTTCTAGTGGTAGCGTCGTTGTATTGGTTATCAAGGCTATGCTTGCTTTTTATGAAAGGCCAGCCGAAAGAGACCTTTTGTTTAAACTGGCGAGTGCTGTACTTCTCAAACGTGGAGACAATGGTTCCATGGGTGACATTGCCTGTATCGTTTCAGAAGACCTAGTCCTCTATCAGTCATTTGATCGGGAGAAAGTGGCACAATGGCTAGAAAAAGAAGACTTGCCAACTGTATTGGCACGTGATTGGGGTTTTTCTATTAGGAATGTTGAACCGACCTTGAAATTTGATTTTCTGGTGGGTTGGACCAAGGAAGTAGCGGTGTCTAGTCACATGGTTAAGCAAATCAAGAAGAATATGAATGCTAGCTTTTTGCAGGCTTCAAAAGAAACTGTAGACTCTTTGGTGTGGGCATTGCAAGAAGGGCAAGAAGAAAAGATAATGGAGCTACTAGAACAAGCTAGTCAACTCTTAGAAAACTTGAGTTCAGATATTTACACCCCTTCTCTCAGACAATTAAAAGATGCCAGCAGAGACTTGAAAGCTGTTGCTAAAAGTAGTGGTGCTGGTGGTGGAGACTGCGGCATTGCCCTTAGTTTTGACCAAGATTCGACCACATTACTGAAAAAACGCTGGGCTGATCTAGGGATTGAGCTCTTATATCAAGAAAGGATAGGACATGACGATAAATCGGAAGGATGAGCACATCCGCTATGCCCTTGAACAAAAAAGTTCTTATAATAGTTTTGATGAGGTGGAGTTAATCCACTCCTCACTACCCTTATATGACTTAGATGAGATTGATCTTTCGACAGAATTTGGAGGGCGCAAATGGGACTTTCCTTTTTATATTAACGCCATGACAGGTGGGAGTGATCGGGGCAGAGAAATCAATCAAAAATTGGCCCAGGTGGCAGAGGCCTGTGGAATTTTATTTGTGACGGGTTCTTACAGTGCGGCACTTAAGGATCCAGCGGATGACTCTTTCTCTGTCAAGTCAAATCATCCTGACCTCCTCTTTGGAACCAATATTGGCCTAGACAAGCCTGTTGAATTGGGGATACAAACGGTAAAAGAAATGAATCCCCTCCTTTTGCAAGTTCATGTGAATGTTATGCAGGAATTGCTCATGCCAGAAGGTGAACGTAAATTTAGATTGTGGCCAAGTAATCTGAAAGATTATGCTGAGCAAATCTCTGTTCCCCTTGTTTTAAAAGAGGTCGGCTTTGGCATGGATGTGAAGACTATTGCTAAGGCGTACGAAATGGGTATACGTACGGTTGATTTGTCTGGTCGTGGGGGAACTAGTTTTGCCTATATCGAAAATCGTCGTAGCGGTCAACGGGACTACCTCAATGATTGGGGGCAATCAACTATGCAGGCTCTTATCAATGCCCAAGACTGGAAAGATAAGATGGAGCTTCTGGTAAGTGGAGGTGTTCGCAATCCACTAGACATCATCAAATGCTTGGTCTTTGGAGCCAAAGCAGTTGGGCTTTCACGCACCATGTTAGAGTTGGTTGAAAACTACCCAGTGGATGTCGTTATTTCCATTGTTGAGAGTTGGAAGGAAGACCTACGCTTGATTATGTGTGCCCTTAATTGTGCAAGGATTGAGGATTTACAAGAGGTCGACTATCTCCTGTATGGAAAATTAAAAGAAGCGAAAGATCAACTATAAGGAGGTCGGGATTTTGGTCCCGGTCTTTTTATCATTCCTCAGACTGATGTGACATTTTGGTTTTGTGATACAATAAAATAGAGAGGACGGTTACATGCGAAAATTTCAAATTTTTCTATTTATTGAAGCTTGTTTATTGACAGGAGCTCTGATTATGATGGTATCAGAGCATTTTTCCCGTTTTCTGCTGATCTTGCTCTTGTTTTTACTGCTGATTCGATACTATACTGGAAGACAGGGGAATAACTTCATTTTAGTGGCAGTGAGCATTCTATTTTTCTTTATCATCATGCTCAATCCATTTGTCATTTTAGCCATCTTTGTAGCCTTGATTTACAGTCTGTTCTTACTTTATCCTATGATGAACCAGGAAAGAGAAGATACTAATCTGATTTTTGAAGAAGTAGTGACAGTAAAGAGGGAGAAAAATCGCTGGTTTGGAAATCTCCACCACTTCTCAAGCTACCAGACTTGCCGCTTTGATGATATCAATCTTTTTCGTCTCATGGGGAAGGATACCATTCATCTAGAGCACGTGATTTTGAGCAATCATGATAATGTCATCATCTTGAGAAAACTAGTCGGCACAACCAGAATTATTGTACCAGTGGATGTGGAAGTCAGCCTTAGTGTTAATTCTTTGTATGGAGATTTAACCTTCTTTGATCAACCTAAACGTGCTTTACGCAATGAACAATTCCACCAAGAAACCAGAGATTATCTCAAGAGTCCAAAGAGTGTTAAGATTCTTTTGACAACTATGGTTGGAGATGTTGAGGTGGTGCGCGGATGAAAAAACAGCCCTATATTTTAATTGGTTTCACTTCATTCCTCTTTGTCGCCTTTCTAATTCGAAGCATTTTTAAGGTTCTGGATATAGAATGGAGCTCTCTTTTTCAGGACCTAGAAAAGACAGAAAAAGTCCTATTTCTGGCTTTGATGTTTAGTTTTGCCCTAGCCTTTTTGTTTGTCCTATTCTGGACAATGGTTGACGAAATTTCAAGAAGAAGAATCCAATCAAATCTTAAACGTCTGCTAGCCGGTAAAGATATTAAAAGTCTTGGAGATGCCGACTTAGACGCAAATTTTAAAACCTTATCAGGGAAGCTTGGTTTATTGACAGAGGCTATCCAAAAAGCAGACAATCAAGCCTTAATCAAGGAAGAACAGGTTGTCGAAAAGGAGCGCAAGCGAATCGCGCGTGACTTGCATGATACGGTTAGTCAAGAAATTTTTGCTGCCCATATGATTTTATCAGGCCTCAGTCAACAAGCTTCCAAGTTAGACAGAGTGAAGATGCAGACACAACTCCAGAGTGTGACTGCTATTTTAGAGACAGCCCAAAGAGATTTGCGTATTCTACTATTGCATTTGCGTCCTATTGAACTGGAACAAAAGAGTTTGGTGGAGGGGATCCAGATACTCCTTAAAGAACTAGAAGAAAAAAGTGATCTAAAGGTAAGCTTTAAATATCAGGTAACTGCATTACCTAAAAAGATAGAAGAGCATATTTTCCGTATTGTCCAAGAATTGATCAGTAATACCCTTCGGCATGCGCAGGCTTCTTGTCTGGATATTTACCTTTATCAAACGGAAACTGAATTGCAGTTGAAGGTGGCAGACAATGGGCGCGGTTTTCAACTAGACGATGGAGACGAACTGAGCTATGGTTTACGGAATATCAAAGAACGTGTAGAAGATATGGCTGGGACTATACAATTATTAACAGCTCCCAAGCAAGGTTTAGCAGTGGATATTCGCATTCCTTTGCTTGATTTGGATAAATAAGAGGAAGTAAGATGAAACTATTATTGGTAGATGACCACCAAATGGTGCGTCTGGGTTTAAAAAGTTATTTTGAATTACAAGATGATTTAGAGGTTGTAGGAGAAGCAACCAATGGAGCAAAAGGGGTTTCCATGGCCTTGGAACTCCGTCCTGATGTGATTGTCATGGATATTGTCATGCCTGAAGTCAACGGGATTGATGCAACACTAGCTATTCTCAAAGAATGGCCAGAGGCTAAAATCTTGATCGTGACTTCTTACCTAGACAATGAAAAAATTATGCCGGTCTTGAATGCTGGGGCTAGGGGTTATATGCTCAAGACTTCGAGCGCAGATGAGTTGCTGCACGCTGTTCGTAAGGTAGCAGCTGGTGAGTTTGCTATTGAACAAGAGGTGAGCAAGAAGGTAGAATACCACCGTAATCACGTCGAACTACATGAAGATCTGACAGCTCGTGAACGAGATGTCCTTCAACTAATCGCTAAAGGCTATGAAAATCAGCGTATTGCAGATGAGCTTTTTATCTCCCTAAAGACTGTTAAAACTCATGTTTCGAACATTCTTGCTAAACTTCAGGTTAGTGACCGTACCCAGGTAGCCGTTTACGCCTTTCAGCATCACCTGGTAGGTCCTGACGAATTTTAAGGAAGCTATGATGTAACTTAAGCATGGATGAAAAGCGCATTCATTACTTGAAAATATTCGCTACTATATGGTATAATGGACTGTATTAAAAATTTTAAGGAGAAATGACAGAATGTCTGTATCATTTGAAAACAAAGAAACAAACCGTGGTGTCTTGACTTTCACTATCTCTCAAGACCAAATCAAACCAGAATTGGACCGTGTATTTAACTCAGTAAAGAAAACTCTTAACGTTCCAGGTTTCCGTAAAGGTCACCTTCCACGTCCTATCTTCGACCAAAAATTTGGTGAAGAAGCACTTTACCAAGATGCAATGAACGCTCTTTTACCAGACGCTTATGAAGCAGCTGTTAAAGAAGCTGGACTTGAAGTAGTTGCTCAACCAAAAATTGACGTAACTTCTATGGAAAAAGGTCAAGATTGGGTTATCACTGCTGAAGTTGTTACAAAACCTGAAGTAAAATTGGGTGAATACAAAAACCTTGAAGTATCAGTTGATGTAGAAAAAGAAGTAACAGATGCAGACGTTGAAGAGCGCATCGAACGTGAACGCAATAACTTGGCTGAATTGGTTATCAAAGAAGGTGCTGCTGAAGATGGTGACACTGTTGTCATCGACTTCGTTGGTTCTATCGATGGATTAGAATTCCCTGGTGGTAAAGGTGAAAACTTCTCTCTTGGACTAGGTTCAGGTCAATTCATTCCTGGTTTTGAAGACCAATTGGTAGGACATTCAGCTGGTGAAACTGTTGATGTAGTTGTAACATTCCCAGAAGACTACCAAGCAGAAGAACTTGCAGGTAAAGAAGCTAAATTCGTGACAACTATCCACGAAGTAAAAGCGAAAGAAGTTCCGGCTCTTGACGATGAACTTGCAAAAGATATCGATGAAGAAGTTGAAACTCTTGCTGAATTGAAAGAAAAATATCGTAAAGAATTAGCAGCTGCTAAAGAAGAAGCATACAAAGATGCTGTAGAAGGTGCTGCAATCGATAAAGCTGTTGAAAATGCTGAAATCGTAGAACTTCCAGAAGAAATGATTCACGAAGAAGTTCACCGTTCAGTAAATGAGTTCCTTGGAAACTTGCAACGTCAAGGTATCAACCCTGACATGTACTTCCAAATCA
>ERZ773045.1585-NODE-1585-length-9994-cov-6.803501_pt1 | contig 9994 bp, 7 predicted proteins | sample MGYA00580635_ERZ773045 | MGnify/ENA primary metagenome ERZ773045 (study PRJEB29015, sample SAMEA2738115) | human oral metagenome | biome: human oral; feature: human-associated habitat; material: saliva | place: China | collected 2261 ...
CTTTCTTAGTATAACACTTTCAGAATCATTGTCAATAGAAACGACTTGATTTTTTTACTTTTTTTGATGATATTTTCATGTTTGGTCATTCCCTTTCTGAAAAGGTATAGTAAAAGAGCCAAATCACTTCAAATCGGAGACATCGTTATAGAAATTAAGCAAATGTATCTTCAAAACGTGAAAAAGGCCTTTATTGCCCTAAAAATCGCCTTAGCAAGTGCATTTTTTGTTAAAAAAGGGTATGATAGTTACATCATGAAAAAGTAGGTTTTTTATATGAAAATTGTCCTTGTTGGTGGAGGGAAAGTTGGTTTCGCCCTCTGTCGTTCACTGGTTGCAGAAAACCATGACGTTGTCCTCATCGAACAAGATGAGGCTGTCCTCAATCACATTGTCAGTCGCTATGATATCATAGGTCTCCTTGGAAATGGTGCTGACTTTGCCATCTTGGAGCAAGCCAGTGTTCAAGAGTGCGATATCTTTATTGCTCTAACCGAACACGATGAAGTGAATATGATTTCAGCGGTACTTGCTAAAAAAATGGGCGCTAAAGAAACCATCGTTCGGGTGCGAAATCCTGAATACTCTAATGCCTATTTTAAAGAGAAAAATATTCTTGGATTCTCACTTATCGTTAACCCAGAACTCCTAGCAGCGCGTGCGATCTCAAATATCATTGATTTCCCTAATGCCCTCTCTGTCGAACGATTTGCTGGAGGGCGGGTCAGTCTCATGGAGTTTGTTGTCAAGGATTCTAGCGGTCTTTGTCAAATGCCAATCTCAGACTTTCGTAAAAAATTTGGTAACATCATTGTCTGTGCTATGGAGAGGGATCATCAACTGATGATTCCAAGCGGTAATGTTATTATCCAAGACAAGGATAGGATTTTTGTTACGGGAAATCGTGTAGATATGATGCTTTTCCATAACTATTTTAAATCTCGTGCAGTGAAAAGCTTACTTATCGTTGGAGCTGGAAAGATCGCTTATTATCTGCTTGGCATTTTAAAAGACAGTCGCATTGATACCAAGGTCATCGAGATTAATCCTGAAAGAGCTCGTTTCTTCAGTGAAAAGTTCCCCAATCTCTATATTGTCCAAGGAGATGGAACTGCAAAAGACATTTTGCTGGAAGAAAGTGCTCCCCACTATGATGCAGTCGCAACCTTGACTGGAGTTGATGAGGAAAATATCATCACTTCTATGTTTCTTGACCGTGTTGGTGTCCGTAAGAATATCACCAAGGTCAACCGAACAAGCCTTCTAGAGATTATCCACGCACCTGATTTTTCAAGTATCATCACACCAAAAAGCATCGCAGTGGATACCATTATGCACTTTATCCGCGGTCGAGTAAACGCTCAGTACTCAGACCTTCAAGCCATGCACCATCTAGCAAACGGTCAAATTGAAACTCTCCAATTCCAAATCAAGGAAGCTAATAAAATGACTGCCAAACCTCTATCACAGTTGAAATTGAAAAAAGGGGTTCTCATCGCAGCCATTATCCGAAAAGGAAAAACAATCTTCCCTACTGGAGAGGATATGCTTGAGGTCGGAGACCAGTTACTCGTGACGACCTTATTGCCAAACATCACCAAAATTTATGATTTGATTGAGAGGTAAAAAATGAATAAAAGTATGATTCGTTACCTCCTCTCAAAACTTCTCTTGATTGAAGCTGTTCTTCTCCTAGTCCCTGTTAGTGTAGCAATCTATTACCAAGAATCCAGTCAAGTATTTATCGCTCTCTTTTCTACGATTGGAATTTTAGTCCTTCTTGGTGGTCTAGGTGTTTTACGGAAACCGAAAAATCAACGGATTTATGCCAAGGAAGGAGTCTTAATTGTTGCCCTCTGTTGGATTCTATGGTCTTTCTTTGGTGGCCTCCCCTTTGTCTTTTCAGGACAAATCCCCAGCATCATCGATGCCTTCTTTGAAATAAGTTCTGGATTTACGACGACTGGTGCTACTATCCTAACAGATGTTTCCATTCTTACTCGTTCCCTCCTCTTCTGGAGAAGTTTCACCCACTTGATTGGAGGGATGGGGGTACTCGTCTTTGCACTTGCCATTATGGACAATGCCAAGAATAGTCACTTGGAGGTGATGAAGGCTGAGGTCCCTGGACCTGTCTTTGGCAAGGTCGTATCCAAGCTAAAAAACACTGCCCAGATTCTCTATCTGCTTTATCTGGCTCTCTTCTCCCTTTTTGTGGTTATCTACTACCTAGCAGGTATGCCTCTCTATGATAGTTTTGTCATCGCTATGGGAACAGCAGGAACTGGGGGCTTTACCGTCTATAACGACGGAATTGCCCACTACGGTAGCTCACTCATCACCTATCTAGTTAGTATCGGAGTTCTGGTTTTTGGGGTTAACTTCAATCTCTACTACTACCTCATGCTCCGTCGGGTTAAGTCTTTCTTTGGAGATGAAGAACTACGAGCATATATAATCATTGTCCTAGTTTCTACCGGCTTGATTACTCTTAATACGCTCCACCTCTACCAAGGGGTCTCTAAAAGTGTTGAAATGGCCTTCTTCCAGGTTTCCAATATCATCACAACAACAGGTTTTGGTTACGGAGATATTACCAACTGGCCCCTCTTCTCCCAATTTATCCTCCTCTTCCTCATGGGAATCGGTGGATCAGCAGGCTCAACTGCAGGTGGTCTTAAGGTGATCAGAGGACTTATCCTCTCTAAAATCGCAAAAAATCAGATTTTATCCACTTTATCTCCTCACCGTGTTTTGACTCTACACGTCAATAAAACTGTGATTGATAAGGATACCCAGCACAAGATTCTTAAATATTTTGCCATCTATATGATGATTATTCTCTCTCTCATCTTTATCGTCAGTCTTGATAGCAATGATTTTCTAGTCGTGACCAGTGCGGTCTTCAGCTGTTTTAACAATATCGGACCTATTCTAGGTACAACCTCGAGTTTTTCCATCTTTAGTCCCATCTCTAAAATCCTCCTCTCCTTTGCAATGATTGCAGGTCGCTTAGAGATATACCCCATTTTGCTACTCTTTATGAAACGTACCTGGTCTAAACGCTAATGATAATACAATTCCCCTTTTACAAGCAAGTAAAAGGGGATTTTTTCTATTAAAAATGAGAAGACCTTTCGGTCCTCTCCTAATTTGTTTATTCTTTAAGAGCTTTCTTGTAACGAGCAAGTTCTGCTTGATTGGCCCAAACATAGTGACCTGGACGAATTTCTACCATAGATGGCTTGTCTGTCTCATAGTCATGTTGGTCAGGATCGTAAACTTTCAAGACCTTCTTGCGTTCCAAGATTGGATCTGGAATCGGTACAGCAGATAGAAGCGCTTGAGTGTATGGGTGGACAGGATTGTTAAACAACTCCTCTGTCTCCGCCACTTCGACGATAACTCCCTTATAGATAACCGCGATACGATCTGAGATAAAGCGAACAACTGACAAGTCATGCGCGATAAAGAGATAGGTCAAGCCCAACTCTTTTTGGAACTTCTTGAGCAAGTTCAAGACTTGCGCACGCACTGATACGTCCAAGGCTGAAATTGGCTCATCCGCAATAACGAAATCAGGTTCCATCACAAGAGCACGGGCAATCCCGATACGCTGGCGTTGACCACCAGAAAACTCGTGTGGGTAACGGGTCAAGTGTTCTTTCAAAAGTCCAACTTCATGAATCATCTTTTGAACTTTTTCTTTTCGATCTTCTTCATCTTTAAACAAGTGATAGTTGTAAAGACCTTCAGAGATGATATAGTCAACTGTTGCACGCTCATTCAAGCTGGCTGCAGGGTCCTGGAAAATCATCTGGATGCGACGGATCAAGTCTGATGATTCCTTATGAGATTTTTTCCCATTAATTTTATGACCATCAAAGATGATTTCACCTTTACTAGTATTATTTAGACCAATAATAGCACGACCAATGGTTGTTTTCCCACTACCAGACTCACCTACAAGAGAGAAAGTTTCTCCCTTGTTGATAAAGAAGTTGGCGTTTTTAACCGCGACAAACTTCTTACTTCCTTCACCGAAGGAAATTTCTAAATCTTTAATTTCTACTAATTTTTCAGACATTTCCTTCCTCCTAGTCTTCTAGATGAGCAAAGCCCATTTTATCACGAATCTTGTCATGCAAATCTGCAATGACTCCAGGTTTTTCAACTTTAGGAGCATTCTCATGAAGCAACCAAGTCTTAGCCCAGTGAGTATCAGTGACTGAAAACTGAGGTGCTTTCTGTTCAAAGTCAATTTGCATCGCATAATCTGAACGAAGGGCAAAGGCATCACCTTTCAACTCAGTATAAAGAGACGGTGGTGTTCCTGGGATAGAGTACAATTCCCCTTTATCATCAGCAAGCTGTGGCAAGCTAGACAAGAGACTCCAAGTGTATGGATGACGTGGATCGTAGAAGACTTCCTCAACAGTACCGTATTCTACAATTTCACCAGCATACATAACCGCTACCTTATCGGCAATACTTGCTACCACACCAAGGTCATGGGTGATAAAGATAATGGTAAAGTGGTACTCATTTTGCAAGGTTTTAAGCAAATCAATAATTTGCGCTTGAATGGTTACGTCAAGGGCCGTTGTTGGCTCGTCACAGATCAAGATATCTGGACGACAGGCAAGGGCAATCGCAATAACGATACGTTGGCGCATCCCTCCAGAATATTGGAAAGGATACTCGTCAAAACGTTTTTCAGCGTCTGGAATTCCGACCTTGTTCATATAGTCGATTGCCATCTCTTTGGCTTCCTTGGCTGTTTTTCCTTGGTGTTTAACGATAACTTCAGTGATTTGGCTACCGATTGTATTGATTGGGTCCAAACTTGTCATAGGATCTTGGAAGATGGTCGCAATTTTAGCACCACGAATCTTCTCCCATTCCTTGTTAGAAGTAAGAGCGGTCAAGTCTTGTCCACGATAGTCGATGCTTCCTTGGGCAATACGTCCATTGTCTTCCAACATCCCTGTAAAGGTTTTTGTTAAAACAGATTTACCAGAACCGGACTCACCTACCAAGGCAAGAACTTCTCCTTCGATCAGGTCCAGAGAAACTCCTCGGATAGCCGTCAGAACTTTGTCACGAACGTCAAATTCCACGACAATATCACGAGCAGTCAAAATTACATTTTTTCCTTTTATCATGTCTACTCCTATCTATGTGTACGTGGATCACTAGCATCCGCTAGGTTTTGACCAACAACGAAAAGAGATAGGGATACCAAGATCAAGGTTGTCAATGGAATCCAGAACAAGTAAGCGTTGGTCGTAACGTTTTGTGAGTAATCTGAGATCAAACGTCCCAAACTTGGCACTGTTACAGGCAATCCCAATCCAAAGAAGGAAAGGAAGGCTTCATAAGAGATGAAGCTTGGCAACATCAAGGTCATTGTAGAAACAATAACAGATACCAATTGCGGCATGATGTTTTTAACAATGATTTTAAAGGTTGGTGTTCCAAGTGTTTGAGAAGCAAGGTTGTATTCCAAGTCACGGTAACGCATGATTTGGATACGAATCATATAAGCAATCCCAATCCAAGTTGTCACACTCATGGCAAAAATCAAATTCCAGAAACCAGCACCAATTGAGTAAGTCAAGACAATGACAATCAAGAGAGATGGAATGTTTGAAATAATGTTATAAACTTCCATCATGACGCGGTCAACGGATTTTGAAATTCCCCAGATTCCACCAACAATAACCCCAATTACAAGGTTGATAAAAGTTGCAATGACAGAGATGAGGATAGAGTTACGCGCACCAAACCAAACCCCATCAAACAAGGATTTACCATTACTATCTGTACCAAACCAATGTTCAGCATTGGGTTTGATAAAACGAGCAGAAAAGTCATTGACCTTACTTACATCGTTGAAGTCAAAATCTGAGAACATTGGGTAAATAAAGCTCATCAAGATAATGGCAACCAAAATCCCCAACATAATGACTGTTGATTTTTTCTTTAGAAATTGTCTAAATACAGAACCCCAGTATGAATAGGCAGGAGCATCAATTGTTTCAGAGGCAAAATCGTCACGTTTTACGAACTGAAATTTTTCTTTTCCGATTGTTGACATTATTTGCCTCCTTTCTCTGTCAATTTAATACGTGGGTCAAGCATGGTCATCCAGATATCTCCTACAAAGAGTGAGAAGATAGAAATACATGTGAAGATGAAGACAAGACCAACTACCATTGAGTTGTTTGATGCCTTAACAGAGTCAATCAACATTTTACCCATACCTGGGAAAGCGAAGACCGTTTCTGTCAATGTTGCACCACCAATAACCCCGATTACGGCACCAGGAATACCTGAAACCAAAGGAACCATGGCATTTTTAAAGATGTGTTTATTTGAAATTTCTTTTTCAGACAAACCTTTGGCACGAGCAAAACGTACGAAGTCCTGGGATTGCAAATCAATCATATAACGACGAATCCAGATTGCTGTACTTGGTGCTCCCAGCAAACCTAGAATGACTGCTGGCAAGACATAGGAACGCCAATCTCCAGCCCCCAAGATAGGGAATGAATCAGGCAGACCAATAGATGAGCCAATCAAACGCACGATATAAACCAAGGCAATCGTTGGAAGGGCAAGCAAGAAGGTAAGAGCACCTGTCGAGAAGCTATCAATCCAAGTATTCTTGTGGCGAGCCATGGCAGATCCAAGTGGAATCGCAATCGCATACGAAATAATCAAACCGATCAAACCAGCAACCGCTGAGCTTGCAATCATTGATGGATATTGATAATTGCTTTCTGTAGCTGTATATGGATCGTCTTTACCATAGTTGGCTACTTCACGCGCATCTGCTTGACTTGGTGATTTGTAGGTACGAGAGTAGATATCTACAGATGAAGTCTTTTTACCTGTAGGGAATTGAACTTCTGCTGTCTTAGTTTGTCCCTGACCTTGTGTGATAACTTGAAGCACTGGAGTGTTTGCATAAGTTGGGTAAGAATCACCTAAGTTAACGTTCACAAAGTTTTGGTGTACAAATGGGAATTGATTGTTGAAATACAAAAGGTATTTATGTTTTGTACCTGAACCAACCAATGACCAACCGATAGCAGGGTCATTTTCAAAACGAAGATAACGTTGCAAGTTTGGATTTTCAGGGTCTTGAATCTTGTTTGGATGATCAATATCAATCAAGTTGGCATAGAATTTGAAAACACGTTCAAAAATTGGAATTTCACGCGTAGCATAGAATTGACCACTTTCTGAGAATACACCGAGTGTCCAACCATTTCCTAGTTGGTTGATGTATTTTTCGTAGATTGCCTTATTGGTATCATTGGCATCCACTGTTACAGATGAGTCCATTGTGCTCGCTCTTTCTTGCAACTCTTTGGTATCGTAGTACTCGATATAGCCCATCCGCTCATAAACGGTATTTTCATAATTATCCCGCTTGTCCGGCGTCGTTGCAATCTTGTTATAGTTGGTATCCTGCTTGAAAATCAATTTTCGAGGAACCATCGTATAAATAATTGTGTATGTCAAAGTTGTCACCAAGAAAATAGACAACAATGAACGCAATACACGCATAAAAATATATTTCTTCATATCGTTTCCTTTTAAAATCCCAAAAGAACCTTCTCCTCATGGAGAGAAAGTTCTCTTGAGAGTTATTTATTTAACGTGGTTAGCCAATTCTTTTTGAACTTTTTCGTTTGATTCTTTTTTCTCTTTGAGCCATTTTTCACGAGCTTGTTCATAATCAGCTTTTGTTACAACCTTATCTTGTAACTGAATATACTTGAAGTATACGTCTGATCCCTTATCTCCAGATTGGCTGTATGATGCTGTGAATGGTACAACACGAGAAATGATTGGTGCAGCACCAGTTGATGACATAGCTGGCAAGATGAGGGAGCTGTCTGTCAACCAAGCTTGAGCAGCCGCATATTTTTCATAACGAACATTTAAGTCGTTGGTTTCTTTTGCAGCTTCATCAACTAACTTATCGTATTCTTTCAAACCAACTTGAGCTGCTGCAGCATTATCTGCACCTTCGTAACCCATGTATGTTTTTGTTTGTTCAGCATTCGTTGTTTTCAAGATATCAAGGTAAGTTGATGGATCTTCATAGTCAGGGTTCCATCCAACAGCACCTGAAAGGTCCCAATCTTCTGCTGCTGCGCTAGCTGCGTAGTAAGTGATGTTGTTCAACTCATCTTTAGAAATTTGTTGGATATCAATAACTACATTATCTTCACCAAGTACTGTTTCAACGGATTGTTTGAAGGATTGGATACGTGCGATATAGTTCTTAGCAGTTTGGTCTACTGGGATATCCAAGTGGATAGGGAATTTCACACCTTCTGCTTGCAATGCTGTTTTAGCTTTGGCAAATTCAGCTTTGGCTTTATCGGCGTTGAAGAGTCCATCTTGACCATCCGCAAAGTTTACGTTCTTCCACTCATCACCGTAAGCAGCCATCTTTTCAGTTACCAAGTCGCCGAAAGTTTTTTCACCTGCAGAGACAAAATCTGGTTTCACAAAGAGGTTACGGACTGCAAGAGGAGCACCTTCTTTACCATTAATTTGTGCTGAGTAAGAAGTACGGTCAAAGGCAAAGTTCAAAGCCTGACGGAAGTCCTTGTTAAGAAGGGCTTTCTTGGTAGAAGTCTTCTCTTCATCAGTTGTCTTAGAAGTGTATTTGTAACCTTGACGGTCAATATTCACACCCAAACCACCAATACCAGGTCCTGATGGAGTGTAGTAGATATTGTCTTTGTATGTTTCTTCTACCTTAGAGTAGTTTGAACTTGTTGGGAAGAGACGGGCATAGCTATAGGCTCCACTTGTAAAGTTACGTTCAATAGATTCTTGGTCTGACCCATCATAGAAAGCAAGGGTTACTTTATCAATATGAACATTATCTTTGTCCCAGTAGTTCTCATTCTTAGCGAATTCGATAGAAGATTTAGCAGTCAAACCTTTCAGTAAGAATGGTCCATTGTAAAGCAATGATGTAGGGTCAGTTGCTTTGGCAAAGTCAGCCCCTTTTGATTTTTCAAAATCTTCGTTCAATGGCCAGAAGATTGAGTAGGCTAGCTTAGAGTTCCAGTATGGTTCTGGTTGGTTCAAAGTATACTCAAGAGTATAATCATCAACTGCCTTTACACCTACTGAAGAAAAGTCTTTATTATTTCCAGCTTTATAGTCAGCTAGACCTTTAACTGAATCTTCTGCTAGATAAAGTGCTTCAGACTTGTGATCAGCCGCGTGTTTCAAACCATTTACAAAGTCTTTGGCTGTTACTTCAGCATACTCTTCGCCATCTGATGTCATCCATTTAACACCTTTACGAATCTTATAGGTATAAGTCAAACCATCTTTTGAAACTGACCAGTCTTCTGCAATTGCAGGAACTAGGTTCCCATACTTGTCGTTTGTGAAAAGACCATCGATACCATTTGAAGTGGCAACCTTAGTACTTTGTTTCCCTGAAATGAGGTAATCCAAAGTTTCTGGGTCAGCTGAATAAACATAGCCATAATTTTTTGGCGCTGTTGAATCAGATGATTTTGAAGAACCACAAGCAGCTAGTACTCCTGCCGCTAATAAAGCAACTCCTGCTGCAACAAATACTCTACTTTTTTTCATGTTTTTAACTCCTCTTGAAAAATTTAGGCTTATTGGAAATTATAACATATATTTTTTAAAAAGTAAACGAATTTTCAGAATATTTAGGCGCATTTCCTCAAAAAACTTCTATTTGTCAAAATTTCTGCATTCTTTGTTTGTATCTGCAAGAAATTCTTTCTAGTCCGACCCTCTTTAGAATGGGATTTTTACAAGCTTTTTCTCACTTCTTCGATCATCATCTGTTTTCCTAAATTGGATTTTAGAATAAGAAACTATTGACGGGAAATGATTTTCAAGGTATAATAATAAACGTTGAGGCGGTATAGCCAAGTGGTAAGGCACGGCTCTGCAAAAGCTTGATCGTCGGTTC
>ERZ773045.1588-NODE-1588-length-9976-cov-6.583006_pt1 | contig 9976 bp, 19 predicted proteins | sample MGYA00580635_ERZ773045 | MGnify/ENA primary metagenome ERZ773045 (study PRJEB29015, sample SAMEA2738115) | human oral metagenome | biome: human oral; feature: human-associated habitat; material: saliva | place: China | collected 2261 ...
CTATATGAATCGTCAAGGTCAAGTCTGGATTAGAATATTCCCTGATAAGCCTATCACTCGCAAACCTGCTGACGTGCGTATGGGTAAGGGTAAAGGTGACCCTGCAGGCTGGGTGGCACCAGTTACCCCAGGTCGTATCCTCTTTGAAGTAGAAGGTGTAAGCTTTGACATCGCTAAAGAGGCACTTCGCCTTGCAGCACAGAAGCTACCTGTAAAGACTAAGTTTATTGTTAGACGTGATTACGATAAAAACGCTTAAAGAAGATGAAGATTAAAGAAGTTAAACAATTTGATACCAAAGAATTGGTAGAAAAGATAGAGGATGCTGAAACAGCTCTTGATAAAATGAAGCTGAACCATCAGATTACTCCTCTTGAGAATCCATCACAGATTAAGGCAGCTCGTCGTGATATAGCACGTATGAAAACTGAACTTCGCCAAAGAGAACTTAATAAATAATAATAGTTCAGATGGAAACAAGAAATTTAAGAAAAGTAAGACAGGGTGTAGTTACGAGCAATAGAATGGATAAAACCATTGTTATTGCTGCAAAGTTTAAAGAGAAACACCCTATATATGGTAAGTTTGTTCAAAAAACGAAGAAATACCATGTCCATGATGAAAAGAATGAGGCTAATGTTGGCGATACTGTATCGATCATGGAGACTCGTCCTTTGAGTAAAACAAAAAGATGGAGATTAGTTCAAATAGTAGAAAAGGCTAAGTAATTATGATACAGACAGAATCAAAACTTACAGTATGTGATAACAGCGGAGCACGTGAAGCAAAGTGTATTCGTGTACTTGGTGGTACACGTCGACGTTATGCAAGTGTTGGTGACGTTATCGTAGTTGCGGTGCAGAATGTTATACCATCAAGTGATATTAAGAAAGGTGCAGTATCAAAGGCGCTGATTGTGCGTACTAAAAAGGAAATTAGACGTGCTGATGGCTCATATATACGTTTCGATGATAATGCTTGTGTATTACTTAACAATGCTGGTGAACTTCGTGGAAGCCGTATCTTCGGACCTGTCGCTCGTGAGCTTCGTTCAGTAAATATGAAAGTTGTTTCTTTAGCACCTGAAGTTCTTTAATAGATTAAACGAAAAACAAAATGGCAAAATTCCATATCAAAAGAGATGACCAAGTAATTGTACTTGCAGGCTCTGATAAAGGTAAAAGTGGTAAGGTGCTCAAAGTTCTCGTTGACAAAGGACGTGTGTTAGTTGACGGCATCAACCTAGTTTCAAAGAGTACAAAACCATCTGCGGCGAATCCACAAGGTGGTATCGTCAAAAAAGAAGCACCTATTCATATTTCAAATGTTAGTCTTATTGATCCTGTAACAGGGCGACCAACACGTATAAAGATTAAACGTGACGGAAAGACTATTACACGTATAGCAAAAAAGTCAGGGGAGGTAATTAAATAATGAATACAGCTGCATTAAAAAAAGAATATAAAGAACAGATTGCTCCTACTCTCCAAAAGCAATTTAATTACACTTCAGCAATGCAGATTCCTGTATTGAAGAAGATTGTTATTAATCAAGGTTTAGGCGATGCAACTCAAGATAAAAAGATTATTGAAGTAGCAATTAATGAGATTACAGCTATAACAGGTCAAAAGGCAGTTGCAACTTATTCAAAGAAAGATATCGCAAATTTTAAACTTCGTAAAAAAATGCCTATTGGCGTTATGGTAACATTACGTCGAGAGAGAATGTATGAATTTTTAGAGAAACTGGTGCGAGTATCTTTGCCTCGTATTCGGGACTTTAAAGGTATTGATAGCAAGTTTGATGGGCATGGAAATTATACGTTAGGTATAACTGAACAGATAATTTTCCCTGAAATTAATATTGATCAAGTTGATCGTATTCAAGGCTTGAATATAACTTTTGTGACATCTGCCCAGACTGATGAAGAAGGTTACGCTCTCTTAAAAGCTTTCGGGCTACCATTCAAAAATGCTAAAAATGATTAAGTAATATGGCAAAAGAATCAATGAAAGCTCGCGAAGTAAAACGCGCGAAATTGGTAGCTCGTTATGCAGAAAAACGGGCCGCTTTGAAAAAGATAATAGCTACAGCTACGGATCCTGCAGAGGCTTATGATGCTGCAAGAAAATTGCAAGAGATTCCTAAGAATGCAAATCCTATTCGGTTGCATAATCGCTGTAAGATAACAGGCCGACCTAAAGGTTATATTCGCCACTTTGGTATCTCTCGTATTCAATTTCGTGAGATGGCATCTCAAGGATTGATACCTGGAGTAAAGAAGGCAAGTTGGTAAGACCCTATTTTAACGAGTGAGTATTATTTGATACTTATCGTGTAATATTAAGTATTTTTTTAATATTGTCGGGAAAGCCCCGATTAATTAAATTTTTTATTTATGACAGACCCAATAGCAGATTATCTGACACGACTCAGAAATGCGATTATGGCACATCATCGCATTGTTGAGGTTCCTGCATCTAATTTAAAGAAGTCTATCACAAAGATTCTCTTTGAAAAGGGATACATTCTGAACTATAAGTTCGTTGAGGATGGACCGCAAGGTACTATTAAGATCGCTTTAAAGTACGATCCAGTAACAAAACAAAACGCTATCAAAAGTTTAAAACGCGTTTCTTCACCAGGTCTTCGCCAGTATACTGGTTATAAAGACATGCCGAGAGTTATTAATGGACTTGGAATTGCTATAATTTCTACGTCTAAAGGTGTAATGACAAATAAAGAAGCTACTACTGAAAAAATAGGTGGTGAGGTTCTTTGTTATATTTATTAATTGGAGGATTTGATATGTCAAGAATCGGAAAATTGCCAATTAGTATTCCTGCTGGAGTATCTATCTCACAGAAGGATAATGTTGTTACAGTAAAAGGACCTAAAGGTGAATTGTCTCAATATGTGCATCCATCAATTAAGATGAATATTGAGAATTCTTTAGTCACTTTTGAGATTGATGCGAACCATATAGAAAATAGTAAGCAAAAGCAAGCATATCATGGGCTTTATCGCTCGCTCGTAAATAATATGGTAGTAGGAGTTAGTGAAGGTTATACAAAGACACTTGAATTAGTTGGTGTTGGATATCGTGTTTCAAATCAAGGAAACTTAGTTGAATTTACGCTTGGTTATACGCACCCTATATTCTTACAGCTCCCGAAAGAAGTGAAAGTTGAGACAAAGAGTGAACGTAATCAGAATCCAGTTATCACTATTGAAACAGCTGATAAGCAATTGTTAGGTCTTATTTGTGCTAAGATTCGTTCTTTCCGTAAGCCTGAGCCATATAAAGGTAAAGGTATATTGTTCAAAGGCGAAGTTGTTCGTAGAAAATCTGGTAAATCAGCTGCCGCTAAGTAATTTTAATAATTCATTGCGATTATGACAACAAAGAAAGAACAAAGAAGATTGAAAATAAAATACCACATTCGTAAGAGTGTGAATGGAACTGCGGAACGTCCACGTTTAAGTGTTTTTCGTAGTAACAAACAAATATATGCACAGGTTATTAATGATTTAACGGGAACTACACTTGTTGTTGCTTCTTCTACAGGTTTTGAAAAAATGACCAAAATAGAACAAGCAAAGAAAGTAGGTGTGCTGATTGCTGAAAAAGCAACAGCTGCAGGTATTCAGCAAGTAGTATTTGACCGTAATGGTTATCTTTATCATGGACGCGTACAGGCATTAGCTGAAGGTGCTCGTGAAGGAGGACTTAAATTCTAAACGATTATGGTAATGAATAAAGTAAAAGTAAATAGTGACGTGGAACTAAAAGATCGCTTGGTTGCAATTAATCGTGTAACCAAGGTAACTAAAGGTGGACGTACATTCACATTTGCAGCTATCGTCGTAGTCGGCGATGGTAAAGGCGTAATCGGTTGGGGACTTGGCAAAGCTGGTGAAGTAACAGCAGCTATTCAAAAAGGTACTGATGCTGCCAAGAAAAATCTTGTGAAGGTTTCTGTTTTAAAAGGAACTGTTCCTCACGAGGTTGAAACTCGTTATAGTGGTGCGCAAGTATTACTTAAGCCAGCAGCAGCAGGTACTGGTCTAAAGGCGGGTGGTGCTATGCGTGCTGTATTGGAGAGTGCAGGTATTACCGATGTTATTGCAAAGTCTAAAGGATCATCTAATCCTCATAATCTTGTGAAGGCAACAATAGCAGCGCTTGCTGAAATGCGCGATGCTTATACAGTTGCAGGAGAGCGAGGAATTAGTATGAATAAAGTTTTTAATGGTTAATATAGGAGAGTAAAATATGGCAATAATAAAAGTTAAGCAAATTAAGAGCCGCATTAATGCTCCTAAAGATCAGAAGGCTACTTTGTTGGCTCTAGGGCTTCGTAAAATTTCACAAGTAGTAGAAGTAGAGGATACTCCTAGTATTCGTGGAATGATTCGAAAAGTGCATCATTTGGTATCATTAATTGATTAATAAATCCTTTAAAGAAACTAAGGTATGAAATTAAATAATTTGAAACCCGCAATGGGATCAACCCAGTCACGTCGTAGAATTGGTCGCGGAACAGGATCTGGACTTGGCGGAACTTCTACTCGTGGTCATAAGGGTGCAAAATCTCGTTCTGGTTACAAGAAAAAGATTGGCTTTGAAGGTGGTCAAATGCCACTTCAACGCCGTGTTCCGAAAGGTGGTTTCAAGAATATCAATCACAAGGAATATTTTGTAGTTAATTTGTCAACTCTTCAAGAACTTGCAGAGAAAAAGAATCTGACTAAGATTGGTTTAACTGAGCTTATTGAAGCTGGTCTGACAAATGGAAAAGTGCTTGTTAAGATTCTTGGAAATGGAGAATTGAAAACGAAGGTAGATGTTGAAGCAAATTCCTTCTCTAAAACTGCCGAGACAGCTATTAAGGCAGTTGGTGGTAACACAACTATAATCTAAGTAAATGAAAAAGTTTATTGAGACACTGAAGAACTGTTGGAAAATCGAGGATTTGCGTAAGCGACTCCTCGTGACCATCTTGTTCACGGCCATTTACCGTTTTGGCTCGTTTATTGTACTTCCTGGAATTAATCCCAGTTTATTGGAAAAGCTCCAGTCGCAAACAGCTGGCGGTCTAATGTCATTGTTGGATATGTTCTCTGGTGGTGCATTTTCTAAGGCTTCTATTTTTGCTTTAGGAATTATGCCTTATATCTCAGCTTCAATTGTAATGCAGCTTTTGGCGGTTGCAGTACCATATTTCCAAAAGATGCAGAGAGATGGTGAGAGTGGTCATAAGAAGATAAATTGGTATACGCGAGTGTTAACAATCTTTATATTGTTCTTTCAAGCCCCTGCGTATCTGTTTAATTTGAAGACGCAAGCAGCTGGAGCTTTGGCTACAGGTGTCAATTGGACGCTCTTCATGGTATCTGCCTCAATAATCTTGGCTGCCGGGTCTATGTTTATTTTATGGCTCGGTGAGCGCATTACAGATAAAGGAGTTGGGAATGGCGTTTCTATCATTATTATGGTGGGTATTATAGCTCGTCTTCCACAAGCTTTCTTTCAAGAAGTAAGTAGTCGTTTCACGGCAATTACAAGTGGTGGCCTTGTGATGTTTATAGCTGAGATAATCATCCTATATTTGGTTGTTTGTGCGGCGATTCTTCTTACACAAGGAACACGTAAGATTCCTGTGCAATATGCGAAGAAGGTTGTTGGAAATAAACAATATGGTGGAGCGCGTCAATATATTCCTTTAAAGTTGTTTGCTGCTAACGTTATGCCTATCATCTTTGCTCAGGCTTTGATGTTTATTCCTTTAGCATTCGTTCAATATTCCACCGATAGTGCTAGTCCAATCTTTCAGTCTCTTATGAATACAAAGAGTCTTTTGTATAATTCTATATATGTAATTCTTATAATTGCATTTACATATTTTTATACTGCAATCACTCTTAATCCAACTCAGATGGCTGAGGATATGAAGCGTAATAATGGATTTATACCAGGAGTTAAACCAGGTAAGAATACTGCTGAATATATTGATTCTGTAATGAGTCGTTTGACTGGTCCAGGGTCTGTATTTATAGCTTTCATTGCGATTATGCCAGCATTGGCTGGACTATTGAATGTACAAGATTCGTTTGGTCAATTTTTTGGTGGAACATCATTGCTTATTCTTGTTGGTGTAGTTATTGATACACTGCAGCAAATAGAATCTCATCTAATGATGCGACACTATGATGGACTATTGAATTCAGGTCATACACGTGGTAATAATACAGTCTCTGCATATTAAATCCTCCTTTAGGTGAAAATTTTTGAAGGATGAAACATTAGAATAAAAAGGGTAATCATTTATATTATGGTGTCTTTCTATGTGTATTTTGATTGCCCTGATTAATTTTATTAGTATGTAATACTGATAGTGTAGATTTATAATAGAATATTCATCATTAAGACTGTGTTTAAAATATGGCGAAGCAAACTGCTATAGAACAAGATGGGACAATCTTAGAGGCTCTCTCTAATGCAATGTTCCGAGTAGAGTTAGAGAATGGGGTTGATATTACTGCACACATCTCAGGTAAAATGAGAATGCACTATATTAAGATACTTCCTGGGGACAAAGTGAAGGTCGAGATGAGTCCATATGATTTAACAAAAGGCAGAATAGTTTTCAGATATAAATAATAAAGCATAAAAATGAAGACAAGAGCATCATTGAAGAAGCGTACAGCTGACTGTAAGATTGTTCGTCGAAAGGGTCGCTTGTTTGTTATTAACAAGAAGAATCCTAAGTTCAAATTACGTCAGGGTTAAAGTTAAAAAAAACAAAACTCATTGTTACCTGATATAAAATGGGTAACTTTGCGAATTATTGTGAATAAAAGTTTAATTAATTACAATCAATGGCAATAAGAATTGTTGGAGTAGATTTGCCCCAAGAAAAGCGTGGCGAAATCGCATTGACCTATATATATGGTATAGGTCGAAGTAGTTCAGCAAAGATATTGGATAAAGCAGGCATTAGCCGTGACCTTAAGGTAAGTGAATGGTCTGACGACCAAGCTGCTAAGATCCGTGAAATTATCAGCGCTGAATTTAAAGTAGAAGGTGATCTCCGTTCAGAGATACAGATGAATATCAAGCGTCTCATGGATATAGGTTGCTATCGTGGAGTTAGACATCGTAATGGTCTTCCTGTTCGTGGTCAGAGTACAAAGAATAATGCTCGCACTCGTAAGGGAAAGAAGAAGACTGTTGCTAATAAGAAAAAAGCTACTAAATAAAATTTAGTTATGAGTCGTGAGTTATGGTCCTATTTAGATTGTAACTTACTTACTTAAAGCTTAGACTAAAAAAAGTTATGGCAAAGAAAACAGCAACATCAAAGAAGAGAAATGTGCGAGTTGATGCGCTTGGTCAACTCCATGTACATAGTTCATTCAATAACATTATTGTATCCTTGACAAATAATGAAGGTCAGGTTATTTCATGGTCTTCAGCTGGTAAGATGGGATTCCGTGGCTCGAAGAAAAACACTCCTTATGCTGCGCAGATGGCAGCAGAAGATTGTGCTAAAGTAGCATTCGACCTCGGTTTACGCAAAGTAAAAGCGTATGTAAAAGGACCAGGTAATGGTCGTGAGAGTGCAATTCGTGCAGTCAATACTGTTGGTATTCAAGTTACAGAGATTGTCGATGTAACTCCATTGCCACATAATGGTTGCCGTCCTCCTAAACGTCGTCGCGTATAATCACATCTTTTTAACAATTTAAAGAATTAAATTAAATTATGGCAAGATACATAGGTCCAAAATCTAGAATCGCACGCCGCTTTGGTGAGCCAATCTTCGGTGCAGATAAGGTGTTAGCTAAGAGAAATTTTCCTCCTGGGCAGCACGGCAATAATCGTCGCCGTAAGGTTTCTGAATACGGTGCTCAGTTAGCAGAAAAACAAAAGGCTAAATATACATACGGAGTTTTGGAACGTCAGTTCCGTAATCTTTTTGATCGTGCTGCTAAAGCAAGTGGAATTACAGGTGAAGTTCTTTTGCAAAGCCTTGAAAGCCGTCTTGATAATGTAGTTTATCGTCTTGGTCTTGCACCAACACGTGCTGCAGCTCGTCAATTGGTGAGTCATAAACACATCGTTGTAAACGGTAGTGTTGTTAATATTGCTTCTTATGCAGTAAAGCCTGGAGATATAGTCGGCGTTCGTGAACGTGCAAAGTCTCTAGAAGTAATTGAAGCAGCTTTAGCAGGTTTCAATCACAGTAAATATCCTTGGATTGAATGGGATGAGAATAGCAAGAGTGGCAAATTCCTTCACCAACCAGATCGTGCGGATATTCCCGAAAATATTAAAGAGCAGTTAATCGTTGAGTTGTACTCTAAACAATAAAAATCATTAAATTAATGGCGATATTAGCATTTCAAAAACCTGATAAAGTCGTGATGTTGGAGGCTAATGACAAATTCGGTAAGTTCGAATTTCGTCCTCTTGAGCCAGGCTATGGAATTACAATAGGTAACTCTTTGCGTCGCATCCTTCTTTCGTCATTAGAAGGTTATGCTATTAACACTATTCGTATAGCAGGTGTTGAGCATGAATTTTCTACAGTTCCTGGCGTAAAGGAAGATGTTACTAACATCATTTTGAATCTCAAACAAGTTCGATTCAAGCAAGTAGTAGAAGAATTCGAGAATGAGAAAGTTAGTATCACTGTAGAGAATTCTACTGAATTCAAAGCTGGTGATATTGGTAAGTATCTGACTGGATTTGAAGTGTTAAATCCTGATTTGGTGATTTGTCATTTAGATTCAAAGGCTTCAATGCAGATCGATTTAACAATCAATAAGGGGCGTGGTTACGTTTCTGCTGATGAAAATCGTGAGTTCTGCACTGATGTAAATGTACTCCCAATCGATTCAATCTACACCCCAATACGTAATGTGAAATATGCAGTTGAGCCATATCGTGTTGAGCAAAAAACCGACTATGACAAACTGATTATTGAAGTTACAACAGATGGTTCTATTCACCCAAAAGATGCATTAAAAGAGGCTGCAAAGGTTCTCATCTATCACTTTATGTTATTCTCTGACGAAAAAATTATGTTAGAGAGCCCTGATCAAGAGGGGAATCAAGAGTTTGATGAGGAAGTGTTGCATATGCGTCAGTTGCTTAAGACAAAGTTAACTGATTCATCGTTGAATTTAAGTGTTCGAGCACTGAATTGTTTAAAGGCAGCAGATGTAGAAACACTTGGCGATTTAGTTCAATACAATAAGACAGATCTTTTGAAGTTCCGCAACTTTGGTAAGAAATCGCTTTCTGAGCTTGATGATTTGCTCGAGAGTCTGAATCTATCTTTTGGAACAGATATTTCAAAGTATAAATTAGACAGAGAATAAGAAATTATGATAGCGTGCAGTTGTTGTTCATAGTTGATTGGCAATTGCAAGCTATTTATATAGATCTTTTCTCATCTTAAAAATTAAAACAAATAATGAGACACAATAAAAAATTCAACCATTTGGGTCGTACTGCATCTCACCGTAGTGCTATGCTTGCAAACATGGCTATCTCGTTGATTATGCACAAAAGAATCACTACGACTCTTGCAAAAGCAAAAGCTCTTAAGAAGTATGTTGAGCCTTTGATTACTCGTGCTAAGAATGACACTACAACGTCACGTCGTGTTGTGTTCCGTTATTTACAGGATAAATATGCTGTTAAGGAACTCTTCGGTGACGTTGCAACAAAAGTAGGTGACCGTCCAGGTGGCTATACACGTGTTATTAAGTTGGGTACTCGTCAAGGCGATGCTGCTTCTATGGCTTTTATTGAGCTTGTTGACTTCGATGAGAATATGGCTAAGACTCCTAAGGTAGAGAAGAAGACTCGTCGTAGCCGTTCTAAGAAGGCTGCTGTAGCAACTGAAGTTGCTAATGAGGTAGCTACTCCAGAAGTAGAGGCTCCAGAGGCTGAAGAAGCAAA
>ERZ773045.1598-NODE-1598-length-9934-cov-15.165098_pt1 | contig 9934 bp, 6 predicted proteins | sample MGYA00580635_ERZ773045 | MGnify/ENA primary metagenome ERZ773045 (study PRJEB29015, sample SAMEA2738115) | human oral metagenome | biome: human oral; feature: human-associated habitat; material: saliva | place: China | collected 2261 ...
CCCCGATTTCGATGTACAAGACCATGTGGGAGAACACCGGTATTTCCTACACCGACCTGATTAGCGAGCTGCTGACCCTGGCGATGGAACGCCCCCTGGGCCTGCGCTAGTTTCTGCATTAGTCGGGGCGCCGTACTCTGTCTTCCGTACGGTGCCCCGGCTTGTGTGCACTCTCTCGGCGTCGTCGCGCCCCACCGGCCGAGCCGCAGGGGGGGACTCTCAAGAATATATGAGAGACATTCTAATTTCTCTAGTGTGAAAAATCACTTGACGGTTATACTTTTAGAATGCCTTTGGGATTTATCGAGTAAAAGTGCATACCGATTAGGGGTAATGCAAATTTTCTCACAAGTGAATGTAGCGCCCGCAAAGGGTAATAAACCCGAATAGGCGGTCGTAAAAATTCATGACAAGCCTCGAAGGCAACCCAAAAGCGATAAGATAGACGGGAAAGAATTCGCTAATTCGGTAGAATAACTGATGGTATTCCGTCGCTCGCTGATGGGATACCTATTCACTCACGAAATATCAGAAAGTCAAGGACAACCTTTTGGGAAAACGAAACCGTAAGGTGGTCTCTGCGAGTCTGGCGACAGCACTGGTTGCTTCCGGAAGCCCCTTTGTAGCCTCGTTTGCGCAGGATATACAGGATGCCGCCCAGGTACCGGTGCACCCCGAAAACGCTGCAGACCAAACCCTAGACCCCGCCGTTGACGAACATTCGCAGACGGCAGTTCCTACCCTAGCTACGGTGAGTGCGTGGCCTACCACCGAAGCTACTTCCTCCGCGACGGCCGATGCTGAGGCATCCCCTCGCGTTACTTCTGATGCCCAGCCGACCCCGTCCGAGAGTGCTGAGCCGACCAAGGAGACCGCTCCGGCACCTTCTGAGAGTGCGGACCCTACCCCTGAGCCGTCGAAGAGTGCCGAGCCGACCCCGGAGCCTTCGAAGAGCGCCGAGCCCACTCCGGAACCCTCCAAGGATGTGACTCCGGAGCCTACTCAGGATCCGACCCCGGAGCCTTCGAAGACTGCTGAGCCCACCCCCGAGCCTTCTAAGAGCGCCGAGCCGACCCCTGAGCCTTCGAAGAGTGCCGAGCCGACTCCGGAACCCTCCAAGGATGTGACTCCGGAGCCTACTCAGGATCCGACCCCTGAGCCTTCGAAGACTGCCGAGCCCACCCCGGAACCGTCGAAGACTGCTGAGCCCACTCCGGAGCCCTCGAAGAGTGCCGAGCCGACCCCGGAACCGTCGAAGAGCGCCGAGCCCACTCCGGAGCCTTCGAAGAGTGCCGAGCCGACCCCGGAGCCTTCGAAGAGCGCCGAGCCGACCCCGGAACCGTCGAAGACTGCTGAGCCCACTCCGGAGCCCTCTAAGGATCCGACCCCTGAACCGACTCAGGACCCCACCCCTGAACCGACTCAGGACCCGACCCCCGAGCCTACTCAGGATCCCGCCCCCGAGCCGCCCAAGGAGCCGTCGAAGGACGCAGACCCGAACCCGGTTAAGGACCCCACTCCGGAACCTAAGCAACAGCCGGTTGTCCCCGTGCCCAATCCGGAGCCCCCGAAGAACGTTTCCCAGGAGCCGGTGGTTCCCGTTATCCCCGTGATTTCCGACGAACCCAGGGACAACACCCCGAACCAACCTGTGGCTCCTCCGGAGACAGAGCCCGTGGCGCCGGCGCCCTCGGTGGACCGTGAGGTTATTGCGCCGACCAGGCGTCAAGAGGACACCGTCATCTCCATCGAGGTGGTGCGCCCGAGTACTTCGTCGGCGTCGAGCGAATCCGCAAAGCCGACCCCGATTGGTGACACCGATGAGGATCCGCTGCCCTCCGGCTCCACCACGCTGGGACGCATCGCGGCGAATAACGGTTCGCAGGATTCCATCCCCGGTGCAGCCGATTGGGTGGCCGGTTATCTCTCGCGTAACAACTCCGAGGATGACCGAACTGCAGGGGCTAGCCCCTCGAAGTCGCCCAGCTCGGCGGCAGCATCGAAGTCGCCCAGCTCCTCCGCGTCCGCTACCGCCAGCCGCTCCGCCAAGAGCGTGACCAAGGCCGACGGCGCGAACGCCTCGCAGGAGCAGGCCGTGAAGAATGCCGACGCGGACGACTCGGGCCTGTCCGGCATCGCGCCGCTGATTCTCTTCTCGCTCATCGGCATCGTGCTGATTGCCCTGGCAATCCGCTACTTCAGCCAGGGAAGCTAAGCCCCCCGAACGGGTAGAGACAGGGCCGTCATTCTCCCTAGTGAGAAAAGCGGCCGCGAGCTAACGCGTAGCGCAGAATACGCGATAATTAATGGTGTGAATCCTCAAACATCTAGTGAAACGCGGGACCATCCCACGCGCGAGACGCCTCTCGCGCAGCTGGGAGAGTCCCGCGTTCTGCGCGCCTTCATGCCCATTATCGAGGCGCATAACGAACGAGTGACCGATGCACTCCGCGCATCGGGGCGCACCGAAGCGCTCGAGGTGGGACCCGGAGACGACTGCGCAGTGCTGACCCCCTCGACCGAGCGGACCGTGGTCACCACCGATACCCTCGTGCAAAACCAAGACTTTATGGACCCCTGGCCCGGAGGGTTCGGCGGAACCCGTAGTGGCGGGTACGAGGTCGGCCGCAAATCGGCCACGCAAAACCTGGCCGACGTCGCCGCCATGGGCGCGCGGCCCGTGAGCCTCTTCGCATCCCTGAGCCTGCCGGGTGAAACCCTCTACGGCTGGGTCGAGGACTTCGCCCGGGGGCTCGTGGACGGCGTGCGCGCCTGCGGAGCCGAGGACTGCACGATTGCCGGGGGCGACATGGGTGCCTCCGGCGAGATTTCGGTGACCGTCACCGCCCTGGGTCGCACCGACCGGCCCGTGCTACGCTCCGGCGCGCAGGCGGGTGACACGCTCGCGCTGGCCGGGCGTACCGGCTGGGCTGACGCCGGGTTGCGGCTGCTCCTCAACCCGCTGTCCCGCCCCGCAATGGTGCTCCTGAAGGGCATCGCGAACGGCGGGCTATCCCACGAGCCGCTCCCCGAAATTCCCCTGTCCGAGGGGCTTTTGGACCTCATCGGAACCCTGAATAGCGCCGAAGCTGCCGAAATGCTCGAGGCCTGCGAACGTGCCATTGACGCGCAGATGCGCCCGATCAGTCCGGTGCCCCTGGGCGAGGCGGCGCGCGATGCGGGCGCGAACGCCATGCTGGACGTTTCCGACGGGCTCGTCAAGGATTCGGGCCGGATCGCCCGCGCATCCGGCGTGCAGATTCACCTGGACGAGGCCGCCGTGGATGCGCTTGCCGTGCCCCTGCTGCCCGTGGCCCGTTTGCTGCTGACCATCGTCGAACACAACGAGGGGGCCGAGAGCCCCGCCTCCCTGGCCAGGGCCTTCGTGCTCGGCGGGGGAGAGGATCACGGCTTGCTGGCGACCTTCCCCGCGGAGGTGCCCGAGGGCTTTACGACCCTGGGCTCGTGCCGCGTGGACCGCGCGGGCCGAGCCCACAGTGCGGATCCCCTGGCCGGTGGGCACTACGGTGCGGGGCATCGCGGGTCGCTCGCGGCCGGTGCCGTGCTCATGAACGGCGTGCCCCTGAGCGAGCTGGGCTGGGAACACTACGGGGCCTAGCGCGAGCCGGGACCCGCGGGTTCTTAGACTCTTGGGTTTCGCGGAAAATACCGTACATTTAATCGAAAATTCTATTAGAATAGAAATACGAAGCAGGGGTGTGGGTGCTAAAGTGACGCCCACCCGCCGACCTGCGAATTACCGCAATTAGCCGTGGCGCGGGCCAGCCCTGGCGCGCGCGTGGGCTCGCGGAAACGCCAGAAACCGGAACCGCAGGAGGGGAGCATGAGGACAGAACGTGAAGACTCGCGGGGCACCCAGCCCGCCGAAACCAGCGGTGATGTCCGTCCCGGGGGCCTTTCTGAGGGGTCGAATAGCGCTTCTGCGCCGACCGGCCCCGAGCTCAACGCCTCCCGGCGCGAGGCCCGCGAGGTGTACCGCCGGGCCTGCATGCGAGCCTACAGGTTCGGCATCGCCTGGTCCGCGAGCGCCCGCGCGGTGGTGGACCACTACCGTGAGCCTCTCAATGAGCTCAACGGCTTTCCCGTGCCCGACCACGACACCGGGTCGAACCTGGCCCACACCCTGCGCACGCTCACCGAGGAATTCGACCGGGGCATGGAGGAACTCCTCTTCGAGGACCCCGCTGACCGCGAGGACGTGCCCGGGCTGGCCCACCTGTGGGTGCGCCTGGGCGGAATCTACGAGCGCGCCATCGTGAGCGCCTCGCGGATGGCCCGCGGCAACTCCGGAACGCTACTTTGCGCCTGGGGCCTGGAAGCCGTGCGTAGCTACTGGGGCCTGCCCGGCAACCTTGCCCAGGAGCTGGGCCCGGAAGCTGAGAAACTGCCCCTGCTGAGCGCCCTCGCCCGAGATGAGGAGCGGGTGCGCGCGGCTCACGCGGCCGCCTCGGGAGGCGAGGGCTCCGAGGGACCCCGCGGTTTTGACTACGCGGTGGCCGAGGCCCGCGCCATGGCTTGCGCCGCCGAGCGCGTGCGCGCAAGCGTGGGGGAGCAGATGGTGCCCTCAACGATGCTTTCCGTCATGGTGGAGCTGGCCAGCCTGGGGCTGTACTACCCCGAGGGGGAGAACGCCCCCGAGAAACTTGCGCACGGCGCTGATGAACCCGAAGCTAACGGGACGAATGGTGCCGAGGACGTCGACGGGGCGGAAACCCCTCTGAACCGCGCCCGCCGCGCCGCCATGCTGAGGGCCCTGGAACGCACCGCCGAGCATCCGCCCGCACCGCACCTGGCCGGAAGCGTGGACGCCGGCGCTCTCGGCTTCTACCTGGCCGTCGTGCACGCCAACCCGAGGTGGGAGGGCGCAACCCTGAGTGAGGAGGAGGTCCGGAGTATGCTGACCCCCGCCTCCGCGGCACCCGCACAGGTCGCCCCCGCCCCGGGCGCGAAGACTCCCGCAGAGGAGGGGGAGAGCGGCTGGGAGCTCATGGGTACCCTGCGCTGCGAACCCCTCGCGATGGCTCAGCTGCGTCTCGAGCTGGAGGGCATGGGCGATAGCCTGCTCATCACCCCGCTGGATATGGCCGCAGGCCTCTGGGCCGTGCACGTGCACGTTCCCGAGGTGGAGCCGGCCCGCCGACTCGTGACCTCCTACGGGGAGTGGTCGGACGAGCGCATCTCCTCGCTCACGGACGGGCACCACGCGGAGGGCTGCGGATGAGCCCGCGCCGCACCCCAAAGCACAGCCCCGAACAGGAGGCCCTGGACCTGGGCCTTTTCGGAGCTGAGCCTGCCGCGCCCACCGAACCAGCCGAACTCGCCGAGACGGCTGAACCCGTTGCGCTCGCCGAACCTCACAAGAGGAAACGCGGGGTGCCCCTCCTCAGCGACGAACAGCTACGCACCACGGCCGAGCTGACCGTCCGTGACCTTGCCGCCTTCGCCCGCGGCGAGGCGAGCCGCGAGGAGCTGAGCGAACGGGCCGCGCGTCGAACCAGCGCACCCTACCGTAAAGCGCTCAGGGCGCTCAAACATTCGCTGGGCCCCGCCGCGCACGCCATGACCGACGATGCGCTCTACGAGCTCGTGGATATCGCGCTGGCCGTCCGGCAGACGGCTCAGCCGGAGACGAATCAGCCGGAGGAGCCCACGCCGAAGAAGCCGGCACGGAAGGCACCCGCCCGAAAGAAACCGGCGCAGAAAGAACTAGCTCAGAAAGCCTCCGCTCAGAAAGCCTCCGCGAAGAAGGCCCCGGCTGAACGGAAAGCTGCGGTTGAACGGAAGGCCCCGGTTGAGAAATCGACCTCCGCATCAGTTGCCGCGGAGGCCAAAAGTCGTGCCCTGGCGCGCTACGCCGCCGAGGACAGCCTCGAGAACGCGCCCCTCAAAAAGTACCTGCCCGCCCCCAGCGCCAAGGCCATCGCCACGCACCTGGGAATTACCACGGTCGGCCAGATGCTCGAATACTTCCCGCGCAAGTACCTGCCGCGCGGTGAGCTCAGCTCCTTTGCCGAACTCGTTGAGGGGCAGGACGTCACCATCATTGCGCGCGTGGTGCACGTGAGCACCCGCACCATGGCGGCCCGCCGCGGCAAAATCACCGAGGTGACCATCACCGACCGGCTCGCCGACTCCTCCGCACACGAGGAGAGCGGCTTCGGCGGCATCGGGACCGTGTCCGTGACCCCCGGCCGCGCCAACGCCTCCGCCCCGGGCACCTCCTCCCGGGGGGCATCCGGGCTGGGTCTGCGCTGGCAGGCAACCGGCCAGCACAACCCGCGCATCGACTCCCTCGCCGCACCCGCATCCTACACGGGCTACGCCGACTCCTACGGGCAGGACGACTTTACCCAGAACCATCCCGAGCAGGGCGGCCTCTTTGGCGTGCCCGCACCCGCGCCGCTCATCGGCGCGCAGATGAAGCTTTCCTTCTTCAACGCCTGGACCGCCGCCCGCGAAATTCGCGAGGGCGAAACCATGATGTTCTCCGGTAAGGTCGGCATCTACCGCGGCGAGTACACGCTCACCAACCCGCACTACGCCCTACTCTCGAAGGACGCCTCCGGCTCCGAGATGAACGAGGCCGCCACCGCCCCCGTGCCCGTCTACCGGGCCCCCGCCAAGCTGCCCACCGACCGCATCGCCGGGTACATGGAGCAACTGCTGGAGAAGGTTCCGCTCAAGGAGCTCGAGGACCCGGTGCCCTACGCGATTCGTCGCGCCCGCAAGGTGCCCTCCCTCGCCTGGACCTACCGCGCCTTGCACACCCCCGACACCGAGGACACGTGGCGTGCCGCCCAGGCGCAGATGCGCTACCGCGAGGCCTTCGTGCTGCAGAGCGCCCTGGCGCGCCTGCACTCGGCCCGAGCAGCGCACCGCACGCAGGCCCGGCCGCCCATCAAGGACGGCCTGGCCGATCGCCTGCTCGAGGTGCTGCCCTACGAGCTGACCGAGGGACAGCGGAAGGTAGGGGAGGAAATCTCCGCCGACCTCGCGAGCGAATCGCCCATGAACCGCCTGCTACAGGGTGACGTGGGCTCCGGCAAGACCGTGGTGGCACTGCGCGCCATGCTGCAGGTGGCCGATGCGGGTGGTCAGTCCGCGATGCTCGCCCCGACCGAGGTGCTCGCCGAGCAGCACCTGCGTTCGGTGCTGGACATCCTGGGGGATATGGCCGCGCCCGAGGACTCTGACGGTTCCGCCGGAGGAATCCCCGAAGGGGCTGTGCGCGTGCGCCTGCTGACCGCCTCCATGGGTACCCGAGCCAAGCGCCAGGTGCTGAAGGAGCTCGCCGACGGCACTGCGCAGATTGTGATTGGCACGCACGCCCTACTCTCCGATGACGTGCGCTTCAACGACCTGGGCCTGGTCGTGGTGGACGAGCAGCACCGCTTCGGCGTGGAGCAGCGCGACGGCCTGCGCGGCCCCGACGGCGCCCTACCGCACCGGCTGGTCATGACCGCGACGCCCATTCCGCGCACCGTCGCCATGACGGTGTTCGGCGACCTGGATGTGTCCGTGCTGGACACCCTGCCCGCCGGCCGCCAGAAGATTTCGACCCACGTGGTGCCCCTCGCCGAGAAGCCCGCCTGGGCCTCCCGCCTGTGGCAGCGCGCCCGCGAAGAAATCGACGCGGGCCACCAGGTGTATGTTGTCGTACCCAAAATCGGTGATGACGGCGACGGCCTGGAGGAGGGCGCCGCGTTCTTCGGTGCCTCCGTCCCGGCCGTTGCAGGCACCCCCGGCCTGGGGGGTCGGGCCAGCAGCGACGGCAAGGTGCAGCTGACCTCCGTGGCCTCCATGCACGCTTACCTGAGCGCCGAGGATTCCCTCGTCGGCGTGCGCATCGGCACCCTGCACGGCCGCATGGACCCAGCGGAGAAGACCGCCGTCATGACCGCCTTCGAGCGCGGCGAGATTGACCTGCTCATCAGCACCACCGTCATCGAGGTGGGTGTGAACGTTCCGAACGCCACGCTCATGATCATCATGGACGCCGACCGCTTCGGCATCTCGGGCCTGCACCAGCTGCGCGGCCGCGTGGGCCGCGGCGGCTACGCGGGCACCTGCCTGCTGGTCACCCGCCAGGAGGAGGGCGGTGTCTCCCGCGAGCGTCTGGATGCGGTCGCCTCCACCACGGACGGCTTTGAGCTCTCACGCATCGACCTGGCTCAGCGCCGCGAGGGTGATATTCTGGGTGCTGCACAATCGGGCTCAAAGAGCACCCTGCGCTTTCTGCGGGCGCTCGCCGACGCCGACATCATCGAGAGGGCCCGCGAGGATGCCCGCTCGGTGGTTGAGAAGGACCCGACGCTGGCGAAGCACCCGTCGCTGGCCCGCACGATTGACCGCGCCCTGGACGCTGACCGCGAGGCCTTCCTCGGCAGGGGATAGGTGCTCGGGGAATGGAGAGCACACTCTGCCCACTGTTCGCTAAAACCGTGCCCGCCCACCGCCTACTAAAACCGCCGTTACCTAGTTAGTCAACTACTTCAGAGGAGAGACCCTATGAGCCGCATTATTGCCGGTGCCGCCGGAGGCGTGCGCCTGGCCTCGGTGCCGGGGGACAACACGCGTCCCACCACCGACCGGGTGAAGGAATCCCTCTTCTCCAAGCTGGAGAGCTACGACCTGCTACGCGACGCCCGCGTGCTGGATGCCTTTGGTGGCTCCGGCGCGCTGGGATGCGAGGCGCTTTCCCGCGGGGCGGCCTCCGTGACCCTGCTGGACACCTACCCGAAGGCGGTTGCGGTGATTCGTCGCAACGTCGAGGCGGTGCAGAAGGCGATGGGCGGCAAAGCTGCCGGTTCTGCGGCTCGCGTGCAGCAGTCTCAGGCGCTGAGCTACGTGCAGACCGCATCGGGCCCGTGGGACCTGGTGTTCGTGGACCCGCCCTACGCCATGCCGAACGAGCAGGTGTGCGAGCTCATGCGGGCGCTGACCCCCAAGCTCGCCCCGGGGGCCGTGATGGTGGTGGAACGCTCCTCGCGCGATGCGGAACCCGAGTGGGGTAGCGAGCTGCACTGCTTCTCGACCCGCCAGCACGGCGAGACGGTGCTCTACTACGTTGAGCCCGAAGAGCCGGCCGACGGAGACGATCCCGCCGACGACTCTGCCGACGAAACAACCCCTCACCACTTCGACACCGCGGAGGTTACCGCATGATTGCCCTGTGCCCCGGATCCTTCGACCCCGTGCACCACGGTCACCTGGAAATCATTGCCCGGGCCGCCGAGCTCTTCGATGAAGTCATCGTGGGCGTGGCGCACAATAGCTCCAAGAAGTATCGCTTCTCCCTGGAGGAGCGCGTGCAGCTGGTGCGTGAGTCCCTGCAGGAGCTCGGCATTAAGGGTGCGAGCGTGGAGCCAATTCCGCCGGGCGTGCTGCTGGCCGAGTACGCGGCCGAGCGCGGCGCAAAGGTGCTGGTGAAGGGCCTGCGCTCGGCCACGGACTACAGCTACGAGGCTCCCATGGCGAGCATGAACCGTCACCTGGCGCGCGTGGAGACCGTGTTCCTGGCGGGTGAGGACCGCTACGGGGCGGTGTCCTCGACCATTATTCGCGAGGTGGCTTCGCTGGGTGGTGACGTGACCCCCTTCGTGCCGGAGGCGGTCGCCCGCGCCCTGAAGAGCGCCTAGTAGAGAGCCCCACAAAACCGGCGGACGCACCCGTCCGACACGCCCGCCGACATGCCCATCGGTACGGCTCCCGCACCGCCGACCGGGCGCTTAACCGCCTCTGCAGCCTCCCGGCCGGCCGGTTAAGCGCCGCGCGGCGCCTCCTTAAGGGGATATTTAAGAGGTGAGCGCCACTTAATTGGATTTAAAAGAGCCTTAATCTTGATTAACCGCGCGAACCACCCCTAAAATGGGACTTTGGTTTATACATTTCGTAAGGAGAAACGCCATTTCAC
>ERZ773045.1600-NODE-1600-length-9931-cov-3.778453_pt1 | contig 9931 bp, 9 predicted proteins | sample MGYA00580635_ERZ773045 | MGnify/ENA primary metagenome ERZ773045 (study PRJEB29015, sample SAMEA2738115) | human oral metagenome | biome: human oral; feature: human-associated habitat; material: saliva | place: China | collected 2261 ...
TTTGGTTGTAGTGACTGGTAGGAATTTACCCCGTTCACGGGGTAGAGGAAGTCAAACAGCATATATTCCAGATAGGGAATGTGGAATATATACTCTGACAAGTTTATATACCGTTTTTGGAATATAGCTATGTGGGTTAATAAAGAGATGGAAAAACCACATGTATTCATGGTGTGCAGGGCGGCGACGAATCCAAGCTCACCTCTGAGACGCTGTGGGATAGCCTGAAGGCGGTCAAGGAGAAGCATGCTCATAAGGTAGATTCCGATATATTCTACCTGAACGCGGGAATTACCGCGGCCTTGGGTGTGATCGAAGAAATCGACAAGCACATCTAACATGCGCATCACAACGACAGCACCCTTGCCCAGAATTCTCCAGGGATTCCGGGCAAGGGTGCGGTCGTACTGGTTCACATTGTGTAGTATGCGGATGCGTTCGTTTTTCACCCCACAACGATATTCAAGGCATACTATAAAAAAGTGTGTTCTCATGGTTAATACATGCCATTAACCACGCCTTGGAGGATGTCCATGAGCACTCTAGAAGAAAAAGCGCAGCATGTTGCCGATGCGCTCAATAAAGACCACGTCAAGCAGGCGGTACGCATCACGGCAACTGCCTCTAAGACCCCGCTGCCAAAGACCGCCTCAAAATTTGGGGGCATTCCTTATGTACCTATGGGTGCTTCGGCGCCGACAAACTCCAGTGGTCAGCCCTTGGGGATGATCGCGCAGATTAACTGTGCAGAGCTGCCGCCGAATGATATCTATCCAAAAACTGGCATGGTGCAATTCTGGATAGACCCTAAGGACGAGGCGTGGGGGTTCGATGCCGCGAAGCCTGCATCTCAGGAGAACTGGCGGGTTATCTATTACAAGAACGTGGGCAGGCCAGACCCGAACACGACTCTTCCTGCCGTGGATCCCAAGGACAACTGGCCCGTTGAACCCACGCAGGCCGAGTTTGCGCTTTCGTTCGAGGTGATCGAGCAGGGTATTACCGGCGCCGCCAACTACTACTATGAAGATTTCGCGCGCGTGTGGAATAAGATGTACCCCGAATCGCAGCTTGAGAGCTACCAGGAGGCGCAGGGTGCCGCCCTCACGATTGAGGAAAACGACGAATTCTCGAAGATCGGCGGGTACCCCTACTTTGTGCAGAGCGACCCCCGGTTCTTCAACGAGGCTCTGCAGGGGCATACTGTGAACCTGCTGACCATTGTTTCTGAGGTGGACTGGGCCGAGCCTCATGACGGTTCGCCTAAGCTCATGTGGTGCGGCGGAGGCGCGGCAAACTGGCTGATAACGCCCGAACAGCTGGCGGCGGGCGACTTCTCAAATGTGATCTTTGAGTGGTCAAGCAGCTAACCGACCCGTTTTGATTTTTATTCAGGGGGGGGTGTGGCGTACTCAAGATACTTGATACACCACACCCCCTGAACCTTGGGACGCCTAGAGTCATGCAGCGTGTGGCCTCCCAAAAAATACACCGTTGAATAAGCGCACGAGTGACGAAGTTCTGAGCACGGCACCGCAAAATGTGTTCTGATGGTTGTAGCACTGAACCAACCACCCGGAGGAACATATGAATACCACCGAGCAGAATGCAGCTAAAAACACCGAAGCGCAGGTGCGTCGAGTCCTCGACGTTATGAATCAGGGAAAACTCAAGCAGGCTATCAGGATTACGGCAACCCCATCGCAGCAGCCGTTGCCGAAGACCGCCTCCAAATTCGGGGGAGTGCCGTACCTGCCTGTGGGAGAATCCGCGCCGATGAATGCATCCGGCCAGCCCCTAGGCATGATCGCGCAGATTAACTGTGCGCAGCTGCCGCAAAATAATATTTACCCAAAGAGCGGTATGCTTCAATTTTGGATTGACCCTCACGACACCGTGTGGGGGTATGACTATAACAAGCCTGCGGTTCAAGAGAACTGGCGGGTGATCTACTACGAGAACGTGGGTGAGCCGAACCCGGATGCGCCGCTGCCGGTGGTCGACTGGGACACGATCGGCTGGCCTATCGAACCGGAAAGCGTGGAATTTGCGCTCTCGTTCAGAGTGGTCGAGCAAGGAGTTACCGGTACTGCGCACTACTACTATCCCGATTTTGCACGAGTGTGGGACGAGCTGTATCCCGAGGATAAACTGCCCACGGGAGACGACGAACGGGCGAGGATCCAAAGGATGCACACCGTTGAGGAGCTTACTCTCCCGTATGAGCAGAGTGATGAGTACTCCCGGATCGGCGGCTACCCCTACTTTATTCAGAATGACCCGCGGGATTTCGACGAGAACCTGCAGGGGCACACGGTGAACCTGCTGACCATTGTTTCTGAGGCGGACTGGGAGTCAGAGGAAGAAACTCCGGAACTTCTCTGGGGCGATGCGGGCTCCGCAAACTGGCTGATAACGCCCGAGCAACTGGCGGCGGGCGATTTCTCAAACGTGATCTTTGAGTGGTCGAGTTGCTAACCACGAAACATATATGCTGGTGACGCAATTGCTTGCATGTTCGAATTGAGGCTTGCTAAAGTAAGAGCAACAGTCCCCCCTCCGCCTCTGTACCAAACGGTATATGCGCCCTGAGGGGGTCCTCTTATATCATGAGAGCCTTCGATGGGCAGAGTGCCGCCACCTTTTCTATCAATGGACGATAGAATTCAGTACCTTGAAGACAAGAACTATTTTTCCTGTGGAGGTATATCGCCTGAAAATTATCGAAGACTTGATGCTCTCAATTTTCATTATTTTCTAGGGTATACAAGAAACTATTATAAGATTTCCCAACGTACTAATCTTGTAGATTTTCCTTCTATAGATGATGTTTTTTCTGTTATAGATTCTGATCATGAGATGTCAACATATTTATATTCTGGGTTGAGAAAAGCAGAGATGTACTTACGTGCTTCGTTCGTAAATAACTTCTGCCATCACTATAACCCCGTAGCGTATCTTGATCTCGATTGTTACGCCAATATGGGTGGAAACCGTATTCCTGAGGTCTTGGTAAATGACATGATGCATCATGTGCTACGTTATCGGGAACCTTATGTTCGCACACGTATTACAACAGCAGCCCAGAATATTTTAGGCAGTAATAAACCTCCTGAAACTATTGGGGAATGGGGAGGGGTAGAGAGAGTAAGGGGTATTCTCCAAGATCTTCCTCTCTGGTCGGTCGTTGACTCCTTCTCTCTAGGTTTGCTGTCCAAAGCTATTGAGATGTGTCAGGTTCCTAACGGGTCTGGGAAAGATCCTTTTTATAAAGATGTTGCGGCGGATATGGGGATAAATCATAATCTGTTTTTGACAAATATCCGATCTCTGACGACTCTGCGTAATAGCGTTGCACACTGCAATAGGCTCTGGATGAAGCCCACAACCGATACTCCTAAGAAGCCTAAAAAATTTGAACGTAAACTTCGGAATATAGACAGCAAAGGGATGTATATTAGCTTTGCGAATGTAGCACTTTTTCAGACCTCTATAGGTGATACATCATTCCTTGAGAGGATTAATGAAATATGTGATAAGAACCCTTTATATGCGTTCGGTGTTAAAACTCCGCTCATTAAATAGAACTAGTTATCGTTGGTTCCCTGAACCGCAAAAAATTAGTGACATGGTGCTAAGTTTTTCTCTGAACCCATAGCACCATAGGTGTACTAAGCAGGAACCGAATCGCTGCGTCATAATCCGACACAAACGACATAATGCTACGCGCACTTGGCGCATTCGGGGACCGTGGCACAGTATAGGGTTGAGTACCTCTGTTCCTCGACCTTGGCGCATCCTTCGGCTGCGCTAAGCCAACCAGGAGTCATGCATGGCTGAACATACTTTCGGATTCCGCACCCGCGCCCTGCACGCGGGCGGCACCCCGGACGCTGAACACGGCGCCCGCGCGGTCCCTATCTACCAGACCACCTCGTTCGTTTTCAAAGACACCGACGATGCCGCCAACCTCTTCTCCCTGCAGAAATACGGCAACGTCTACTCGCGCCTATCGAACCCGACCGTTGCCGCGCTGGAAGAGCGCATCGCATCCCTAGAGGGCGGTATTGGGGCGGTGGCGACCGCATCCGGCATGGCCGCCGAGTTCATCACCTTCGCCGCGCTCTGCCAGGCGGGCGACCATATTGTGGCATCTTCCCAGCTGTACGGCGGAACAGTCACCCAGCTGGATGTCTCCCTGCGCCGGTTCGGTATCGAAACCACCTTTGTGGAAGGCACCGACCCCGCGGATTACAAGGCGGCGCTGACCGAGAACACCAAGGCAATCTACACGGAGGTTGTCGCTAACCCCTCTGGCGAGATCGCAGACCTTGAAGGGCTCGCCGCTGTAGCCCATGAGGCGGGAGTCCCCCTCGTCGTAGACGCTACCATCTCAACCCCGTACCTGATTCGCCCGCTGGAACACGGGGCCGACATCGTGATTCACTCCGCCACCAAATTCCTGGGCGGGCACGGAACCACCCTCGGCGGCGTGGTTGTTGAGAGCGGACGGTTCAACTGGGCGAACGGCAACTTCCCGCTCATGACCGAGCCGGTGCCTTCGTACAATAACGTCTCGTGGTGGGGGAACTTCGGCGAATACGGGTTCCTCACAAAACTGCGCTCCGAGCAGCTGCGCGACTTCGGTCCCGCACTCTCGCCGCAGTCGGCATTCAACCTGCTTCAGGGCGTCGAAACCCTGCCGCAGCGCATGGATGCGCACCTCGCCAACGCGAAAAAGGTCGTGGACTGGCTGGTTGAGGATGCGCGCATCGCCTACGTGAACTACGCCGGTTTGCCGGGACACGCGCACTACGAACGCGCGAAAAAACTGTTGCCGCTGGGCGTTGGGTCTGTATTCTCCTTCGGGGTTAAGGGCACCGAGAAGGCGAGCGGCCGCGTGGTTGGCAGCGAGTTCATTAGCGCGCTCGTGCTGGCATCGCATCTGGCGAATATTGGTGACTCGCGCACCCTGGTGCTGCATCCGGGTTCGACCACACATCAGCAGCTTTCCAGCGAGCAGCTTGCCGCGGCGGGCGTGGGTGAAGACCTGATCCGTATTTCGGTTGGGCTTGAGGATGTTGAAGACATTATCTGGGACCTTGACCAGGCGCTCACCCACGCGACTGGCCTGAACCACGCGGGTGAACGTGTGGGCGAATCCAGCGCCGATAAGCTCGTTGCGGCGCAAGAGGCTCTCGCCGCCGAAGAGGCTGACCCGCAGCAGGGCGCCGCCTGCGCGCTGCCGAAGAGCACCGCAGCTTCGGGCGCCTCAGAGCCCAAGGAAGCACCCGCGAAGGAGGGCAACTAATGACTGAGAAACGTACCTGGGTAGGCCCGAGCGCCCCCGAGCGGCTGAACATTCTGCGCAATACCCGCACTATTGCGATTGTGGGGATGAGCGATAAGATTTCGCGCGCCTCAAACTTTGTGGCAACCTACCTGCTGTCTTCGTCGCCGTATACGGTGTATTTTGTGAACCCGATTCTTGCGGCGAAAGGCAAGACCGTGCTGGGGCAGCCGGTGTACGCCTCGCTTCAGGACCTACCAGAAGTGCCCGATCTCGTCGAGATTTTCCGCCGCAATGAAGACCTCCCGGGTGTGGTTCAGGAGGCGGTTGATCTGGGCGCGAAAACCGTGTGGATGCAGCTGGGCTCATGGAATGAGGAAGCTGCCGCTATTGGTGAGGCAGCTGGGCTGAATGTGGTCATGGACCGATGCGTGAAGATCGAGCACGCGCGCTTCCACGGCGGCCTGCACCTTGCGGGCTTCAATACTGGTGTGATTTCCTCGAAGCGCCAGGTCACGGCGTAACTCGGCGATTATCGCAGGCCTAATCTTCAAAGCGGCGGCTGTTTGGGAGTAATAAGCTTCCAAATGGCTGCCGCTCTTGTGTGATAGGTGCGCATCTTCCTGCCCTACAGAAATGGGGGGCGGTATGTTCCGCATCTGGGGTGCTTGGCTGGTCATCATCACAACATCTTCACAGCATCATTACAAAAAGTTGTGATGATACTGGGATGACCGAACAGTCGCAAAAACCTTGAAATTTCAAAGGGCTTTCCCCATGAGCCACAACGAAAATAAGCGTCATAACAACATCATCTCAACATCTTCACAAAAAATTGTGATGATATTGAGAAGATATTGTGATGATACTGTCCTTCTGTCAGCGCAAGAGGGCTGGATAGGCTAAGAAGGCAGAAAATAGGGCTGGTTGGGGTGTTTTAGCGCGGTCGTATCGCTGGCGCATCGGGCCGAAGAAAATTAATCGTCAGAAACACAAAATTATATATTTATATTGTTTCCACCCGAAAATCTAAATCGGGTTAACCACTTGACAGCTTAAAACCCTACCCTTAGGGATGGCTTTATGGGTATGCTAATACGAGTGCCTTGCGACAGGGGGCTTTCGCGGCGGTCGCAGGGTACTTTTGTGGCGGTGGGGTGCTTGGCACACATGAGCATCCCGCCGCCTTTATCGTTTCTTTCCGAACAGCGTTGAGGAACCTCTCAAGGCGAAGTAGCAGACCCGTTACTTACCGCGTTGCTCCCGTTCACGATGCAGCTGATCGCGGTACGCCTGAATCTGGTCCTCTGTAATCACATCCAGCTGATTTGTGAGCGGCGTGCCCGGTGCCCAGCCTTCGTTCTCAAGATGTTCGTGGTCGCGGCGGAATACATCCAGCAGGCGCGGGCGCTGAACCTTCAGCGTGGTGGGCATCGGCAGTCGCCAGTCGCGCCACCGCGCCACAATACCCAACACCGTGCAGGTGAGCACAGACATAGCGATCGCCACATGAGGGCGTTCCAGCATCCTGAAACAGATTGCCGTTTCGGCGGCACCCACGAACGCTACCGTGGCGTAGAGCGAGTTTCCGCCGAAGATGGCGGGGATGCGGTTCACCATAATATCGCGGATCACCCCGCCGCCAACCGCCGTGGTCACACCCAGCGCAATAGCCGGGAGCCAGTGCAGCCCAAGGGTAAGGGACTTGATGGTGCCGGTAGCCGCCCAACAGCCCATGCCCAGAAAGTCCACGACCACTAGGGCGCGGGTGGCCCAGTTCGAGCTCAGATCCAGCACATACGCCAACGCCGCCGAGGTAATAGCGCCTACCCAGTACCAGCCGTCGGTGAGCGCTATTGGAAGCCCCACATTCAGCAAAATGTCACGAATCATGCCGCCGCCCATGCTGCAGACAACCGCCAGCAGCAAGAAGCCCACCATGTCGAACCGCAGGGCGCGCGCCACCGCTCCGCCGAGCAGGCCATTAGCCACCACGGCTGCAATATCTACGATGCGGAACAGCGTCTCGGGCTCGATATTGAACACGGTCGGCCTCCTTTCGACGGTTCAGGAGTAGAGGAGTGCGGCTCACAGTTTTAGGCGCAACGTCTGCTATCTTACCGCGTGTGCTGCCGCTACGATACCCGCAGGTTTGTGGCGTGCCGCATACGCCAGATCTGTGCGAGACAATGGAAGAAAGTAAACGCAGGTTGAAAGTGCTGAGAGGAACGCAATGGCGGTTTCACGTGAGCAGGTTTTTGAGGTTCTTCAGCGGGTGCATCCGGCACTAGAGCAGGGTCTGCCCGGCTGGTCGGTGCGCCCAAATATTACGGGAACTGGCGCGGTGGGGCTGTATCTTGACGGTCCCGAGCTGCCGCTGATGGGCGTGAATCTGGCGGGCGAGCCCGTGGAACGGCATCTGTGCGGAACGGTTCAGAGTGCCGACCGTGGGCTTCCCGGCGAGCTGGATCAGGTGCGGTATCAGTATATTTTGGGCGTGAGCGTGACCGAGCGTGACGAGGAATATCCCGAATTAACCGACCTGCCCAAGACGGGGGAGCCCAGCTGGGTTGATGCTCTGCGGGTGTTGGATCAGCAGGTTCTCGCTAAACGCAGGGATGAATTTTTCATCAGCCGCGGCGGTTATGTGCCCGGTCGTCGAGCTTTGGGGAAACGCCGTGTGGCGCTGCGGCGCGAGTTCTTCCCCGGCAAACCCTGGCTGGGTCTGGGCACGATTGACTGGTGCGCGGGCGTGCGTTCCACTCCTGTCTACGCCGGTGAGCTGGATGCGCTCGCCGCCGCCGCGGTGCGCCTCGCCTCCACCTGGGATGCGGCGCTCCGGTCGGTCTAAAATTCACCTGACATGAGGTTTTATGCGTGACGTGCTCACGTTATACATAAGATTCACGAGTTAGGCATATTACCTGAAGAAGGCAGGGGGGCGAGCCTTCAGCACTCGGCGCCCACAGTTTTCACCTGTGCGGATAAACCCCCAAAGCGCCCTTAGATCCTCGGGAAGAGGGGAGTAGAATCAAAGAGGTGCCTCTCACAGGTTCTTTCTCAACGTTCAGAGGAACCTCTGACAGCAAGCAAACATCACACAGACACAACCAAGAATTCAGGTTTTCGTGACAACGCATTCACAGGGTGCGGTGGAGAATCCGCGCCGCATGCTTTTTCTCTACACAACACTCAGCGCGCTCATGGCCTGCTCGGCTATCTCGACCGACCTTTACCTGCCGGGTCTGCCGAGCATCGAATCGCAGATGGGCGGCAATATTGAGCTGACGATTACGGGATTCCTCATTGGGTTCGCGATTGCGCAGCTGATTTGGGGGCCTGTCAGCGACCGCATCGGGCGCAAAATTCCGCTGATGCTGGGCATGGCAATCTTTGCCGTCGGTTCTGCCGGATGCGCGCTCGCCTCAACCACAACCGAACTGGTTCTGTGGCGCCTGGTACAGGCGGTCGGTGCGTGCGTGGGTCCCATGCTTGCCCGCGCTATCGTGCGTGATATGTATCAGGGCGTGCGTGCGGCACAGGTACTTTCTACTCTTGTGCTTATTATGGCGATTGCGCCGATTGCCGGGCCGCTTCTTGGCGGGTTTCTGGTGGTATCGGGTGGGTGGCGGCTGACTTTCTGGGCTATTGTGACCATCAGTGCCGTTATTCTGCTTTTGGTCTTTTTCCTGCCCGAGAGTCTGCCTGAGAATAAGCGTGAAAGCAGTACGGTACTTGCGGCGTTTAGAAGTTATCCGCTTTTGCTGCGCCGCCGCACTTTTATGCGGTACGTGCTGTGCGTGTGTTTCTTTTACGTGGCGATTTACGCTTTTATCACGGCATCGTCGAGTGTGTATATTACGCGGTTCGGGGTTGATCCGCGCTATTACGGTCTGCTTTTCGGCGTGAATATTATCGGGGTGATGGTGCTCAGCAGTTTCAATCGACGATTTGTGCAGCGCTATAGTCTGGATTTTCTGCTGCGTATTTCGACTGCGGTTGCCGGGGCGGCTTCTATACTCGCCGTGATAACTGTTGCTGCGGATGTGGGTGGTCTGTGGGGTGTAGCGGTTCCGGTGTTCCTGGTGTTTAGTATGAACGGCATCGTTGCCGCCTGTACAAACGCCGCCGCCCTAAATTCTGTGGAACCTGCCATCGCCGGTTCCGCTGCGGCACTCTTAGGGTCGTTCCAATATGGAAGCGGTATTATTTCCTCGCTCCTGCTCGCGGTGATTCCGGGGGAGAGGACGATTCTGATGGTCTCTATTATCTGTGCGTTCGTCCTGCTCTCGGCGGTGATGGGCTTCCCGAAAGCACCCGCAGAAAAAGCCTAAGGAACAACCTCAGAGGCAGGAAGCGGCTTAGAATTTATTGTCCTACTCGCATCTGCATCTGAACTTGCGTAGGTAAAACTCTGGGTATAGCCCGGTGCCTCAGGGATTGAGAGTAAGAGGGAGCAGCTGATTCAACTGCCCCCTATTCACTTTAAGTTAAGCTGCCGCTAGCCCCTTAACAAGTAGTTCGCGGGCAACTTCAGAGGTGCTTTGTCCTCGTTGAGATGCTAGGTCTCGGATAGTATTGTTAAGGGGTATTCGGATTTTATGGTGGAAAAGGGCTTATAAATCACCCTTCTCCAAATTC
>ERZ773045.1601-NODE-1601-length-9930-cov-5.766987_pt1 | contig 9930 bp, 2 predicted proteins | sample MGYA00580635_ERZ773045 | MGnify/ENA primary metagenome ERZ773045 (study PRJEB29015, sample SAMEA2738115) | human oral metagenome | biome: human oral; feature: human-associated habitat; material: saliva | place: China | collected 2261 ...
GCGGTTACCGACAACGCATACTGCGCAGGTGGGGAAAGCTCCCCATAATTGTGGAGGCGCTCTCAGTGCCAAGCTTGTCAAACACAGACGCTAACGAAGTGAGACTCAGATGACCAACCGCAGAACGTCGGCACTCGCCCTGGTGGTCGCCGGCACCCTTGGCGTGACAACACTCGCCGTCCCGGCTGCGTTCGCAGCTGACGGGGGAGCGCCTCCACGCTCCGGCCCCACCCCTCCCAGCGTGGAGCAGCCCGCGAACCCCGCCCCGGCCTCGTCGAGTGACGAGCCAACCACGATCATCGTCCAGCTTGAGGCCGGAGCTGAACATGCACAGACGCGGGAGCGGATCACCGCCTCCGTTGCCGAGGCCCTACCCTCCGCGAGCGTCACGACGCTGCGTGAGTACACCCACGCACTCCAGGGCTTCGCGATCGAGGCACCCGCGTCCGCGCTCGCTGCTATCCAACGCACGGAGGGTGTCAAGACCGCCGTCGTTGCGCGCAGCGTCACGCCCATGGCCGAGAACGATGCTGCCCCCGCTGGTGCGCCCGTCCTGAAGAACGCGTCCGCGCTCGAAATGACCCGCGCCAACCAGGCCGCCCAAAAAGGCGACCACCAGGTTATCGAAGTCATCGACTCCGGCCTCGACACGAGCCACCCCGCCTTCTCCGGTGCCCTCGATGCCGCCTCCCTGCGCATGACGCAGGCGGACGTCACTGCACTCGCGCCGAGCCTGCCCCACGCCACAGGGGGCACGTGGGTCAGCGACAAAATCCCCTTCGCCTACGACTACGCCGACAACGACGCCGACGTCGTACCCGCTTCCGAAAAAGACCTGAACCACGGCACGCACGTCACCGCCATCGCAGCCGCTAACGGCGTCGAGGTACGCGGCAGCGCCCCGAACGCGCAGATCATCGTCGCCAAGGTCATCCAGGATGCCGACGGCGTCATGTCCGACGCCGCCATGCTCGCTGCCCTCGACGACGCCCTGGTCATCAAGCCCGACGTCATCAACATCTCGCTGGGCGACGACTCCGGCATGAGCAGCGAGGCCGGGACCATCTTCGCCGACGTCTATAAGGCGCTCGTGGACGCGGGCATCACCGTTAACGCCGCGTCCGGCAATGCCTTCTCCACCGCGTACGGTAACAACTCTGGGCAGAACAAGCCCTTTGCCTCCGACCCCGACACGGGCACTCTTGGCGAGCCGGCCTCCTATCGATCCACCCTGGCGGTCGCCTCGGTCGACGCGCAGGACACCTCGCCCTACGTCCTGCTCGGCGACCGTAAGATCCCCTACGGGATCGCCATCGACGGCAAGGGCGACCCAGTGCCCAGCCTGCGCGACATCCCCGAAAAGACCTACCGGATCGTGTATGAGCACTCCGGAGGCAGTGATGAGGTGCAACGCTACTGGAGCACGAACCGCTACGACCTGTCGGACGCCATCGTCCTCGAGGACAAGGGTGGCATGGACACCCGTCTCGACATCCCGATGACCGACGACCTCAAGGCCAGCTACCTGACGCAGGCCACTCCGCCGCCCGCTGCCCTCATCATCGCCGACACCGATGACGCGGATGCGCCGTACCAGGCCATTCTGGAGTCCACCCGCGAGATGCCGACGGTGACCATCACGAAGAAGGACAGCGACGCGATCCATGACGCGATACGCGACGCCGAGGGAGAAGACGTCTACCTGACCGTCACTCACTCCGGCATCGTCCTGTCCTCGAGCAACCCGACCGCCTCCGAATTCTCCGCATGGGGTGTCACCCCCGACCTGCGCCTCAAGCCCGAGGTCGCGGCCCCCGGCGGCAACATCACCTCGGCGATCTTGAACGGTGAGTACGCGAGCTCGTCGGGCACTTCCATGGCCTCCCCGCACGTCGCGGGCATCAGCGCCCTCGTGCGCGAGCGCATCGCCTCCGACCCACTCTTTGGCGGCATGGACGCTGCGCAGAAGAACGCGGTCGTCACGAACTTCCTCATGGGAACCGCCCACCCGCTCATCGACGTTGAGCTGGGTGATGGCACCTTCTACTCCCCGCGCAAGGTCGGCGCAGGACAGGTTGACGCGGTCGCGGCCACGACCTCGTCCGTGTACCCGACCGTGATCGGGGCCTCCGACCCCTCGCGACCGAAAGCCGACCTGGGCGACGGCACGAAGGGCTGGACCTTCCAGGTGCAGCTGACGAACCTCGCGCCCGAGGCGCGCACATACACACTTGGTGGGCAGGCCTTGTCCGGGGTCGTCGAAGAAGGCGTGTTCCTGGAGCACTCGCAGAACTGGGCGGGGCAAGGTATTTCCCTGACCTTCTCCTCCGACTCCGTGACCGTTCCCGCGTCCTCCAGCGCCACCGTCACCGTCACCGTGACCCCCGAAGCCGAGTTCGCCTCGTACGCCGCCAAAAACGCCCCCAAGGGGACATTCATCGACGGCGCTGTCACCTTCACGAGCATCGACGGGGCACCCGACCTGACCGTTCCCTACGTAGGCTTCTACGGCTCATGGGGCGCGCCCGCTATCTTTGACGAGAAGTGGTCCGACGAGGAAACGCATCCCGCGCACGTCTACCGCTCCGCGCTGATGGACACCGAGACCGAAATCCCGCTGGGCGGCCTGAACCCGCTGGCCGAGAAGCAGGACTACAACGCGGTCGTCACGGTCGATCCGACCCGGCTCATCGCCTCGCGGTCGCAGGCCCCCGGAGCCCCTAACACCATCGCCCCGCGCACGGGCATGCTGCGCGCCGTCCCACAGGTGAGCGCCACCTACATGAACGAGGTCGGGGACGCCGTCCGCTCGTACACGCTGAGCCGGGTGCGCAAGTCCCTCTACGACCTGGAAACCGGGTACACGAAGCCGGGCGAATTCACCGGCGACGATCCCATCTTCGACGGGCTGGACGAGGCCGGGAAGGAACTGCCGGACGGACGCTACCGGCTAACCCTCGAGGCAGCCACGGATGGACCTTCGTCCACCACTCAGCAGATGAGCTACGACTTCACCCTCGACACCCGAGCGCCCGTCATCTCTTCCGTCGCGGTTGCGGGCGAGGGCGAGGCACGCACACTCTCCTTCGACGTTGCCGACTCCTCGCCGCTGGCCGGCGTCGAGCTGCGTGCCGATGCGGAGGGCACCTGGTACTATCGCCAGCTCCTCGAAGGCGACGGTGAGGTGCAGGCCGACGGAACGCACCGCTACCACGTCGAGGTTCCGGTCGCGGACCTGAATCGCGCGTGGGCCGAGAAGGGTAACGAGGGCGAGGCTCCCGTGTCCTCATACCTGGTCGCGTGGGACTGGGGACTGAACCCGGCCCAGCAGGCCGTGCACCTGGATGGCTCGGCGGCACCGGATCCGGCGCCCAACCCGGATCCCGCGCCCAACCCGGCCCCGGCTCCCGCGGAGGGCGAGTGGATGAGTGACGCGCGTGGTTGGTGGTATCGCCAGGCCGATGGGTCCTTTCCGAAGGACGCCACGCTCGTGATTGGCGGATCCGTCTATCGCTTCGACGAGTTCGGTTACATGCGCACCGGTTGGGTCAAGGATCAGGGGTTGTGGTTCTACCACCAGGCATCGGGTGCTCAGGCTGTGGGCTGGGTGAAGCAAGGTATGTCGTGGTTCTACCTCGATGAGATCACCGGAGCAATGGCCACCGGCTGGCTGCGCCTTGGCTCATCGTGGTTCTACATGAGCCCCGAAGGTGTTATGACAACCGGTTGGGTCAGGGGCGGCGGATCGTGGTTCTTCCTCAACCCCGACAGCGGCGCGATGGCCACGGGGTGGATGATGATCCGCGGCACCTGGTACTACCTGAACCCGGCCGATGGTGCGATGGTCACCGGCTGGCTGCAGATCGGCGACTCCTGGTACTACCTGCAGCCTTCGGGCGCGATGGCTACCGGCTGGGTCTGGATCGGATGGAAGTGGTATTTCTTCTCTGATTTGGGCCAGTGGAGCTGATCTGAGTGATTGATGCGGGCGTGAGCGCCCGAGTGTGCGCCCCTGGGACACCACCCAGGGGCGCACACCTGTCTGCAGCTGCAGTGCTGGTCACCATTATCGGCGTGGATAAAAGTTTGTCAGTTTATTACAGCGCGTCTCCATGTCCCCCATATAGCCTTGTAAAATGCTGGGGTGTCAGGTGCTGTTGAACAATTAAAGGCTGTCGGTATGTGCTGTTATATCAGCTAAAAAAGTGGTGACCTCCTGTTGGAAGGATTGTCTGTCAAACATTATCAATTATCGACTAAGCTCTATCGGTTTATGATTGACAGGTGAGGGAAGCAGCGACGCGACCCTCACCTCCACCCCTTTTGTCGACCAAGTGAGCCACAGATGTCCCGACGAAAAGTCACGGCACTGGCGCTGATAGCGGCAGGTGCCCTCGTTTTTACCCCGGTCACAATCCCATCGACACGCGCGGCTACCGTCACCGACGACGCCCAGCCGCGCACCCTCGCTGCCCAGCGCGACGACGCGCAGTCCGGCGGCGATGCCCAGCCGCGCATACCGCAGGACCCTGCCACGGCCTCGGACGTTGATGGGTATGCCAGCGACGACACGCCGACCACGATCATCGTCCAACTTGAGGAAGGAGACGTCGGAATCCCCTGGGATAAGCGTGTCTTTGGGCTGAGCACGGATACCAAACACGCAGAGATGAAAGCCCGCATCGAGTTAGAGGTTGATCGGGTCGCGCCCGGCTCGGTCGTCACCGTCCTGCGCGAATACAGCCATGCGCTCGACGGCTTCGCGCTCGAAGCACCGGCCTCCTCCCTGGAGGCCATTCGTGCCACCGAAGGCGTTAAGGCAGCATTTGTCGAGCAAACCTACGATCCTACGACGATCAGTGAGGAGGCAGACGACGCCGTCCTCACCGCCATTGACCCCAGCGTGCTCAATTCCTCCACGCTCGAGATGATTCGCGCCAACCAGACCAGCCTGAAGGGCGACCGCCAGGTTATCGAAATCATCGACACAGGACTGGCGATAGGGCATGCAGCCTTTGCCGGCTCCATGGACGGTGTTGACGTGCGCATGAGTCAAGCGGACGTCGAGGCCTTGACCAGTAAACTCCCGCACGGGAAAGGGGGACGTTACGTGAGCAAAAAGATCCCCTATGTCTACGATTACGCCGACGAGGATGACAACCCGAATCCTGGATATATCTTCAACAGCCTGCACGGGACGCACGTCGCCGGTATCGCCGCCGCCAACGCGCCGGAGCTGCGGGGCGTCGCGCCGAACGCTCAGATCATCGCTGCAAAAGTGGCCGGAGATGGCAGCAGTATTCAGGACAGGGCAGTGCTGGATGCGCTCGATGACGCCCTCATCCTCAAGCCGGACATCATCAACCTGTCTCTTGTGCGAGGCGGTGGCATGAGCAGCGAGGCCGGCAGCGTCTACGATGGTGTGCTCAAAGCCCTGACAGATGAAGGTATCACCGTCAACGTGTGCGTGGGGAATGAGGGGTCTGCCGCGTACGGAACCCTCAATGGCAGCGCTGCACCCTACGCGACCGAACCGGATACTTCCACGGTGACCGAGCCAGGTTCCTTCAAACCGTCGTTGACCGTCGCCTCGGTCGATAACGTGTTGGCTCTGCCCTATCTGACGTACGAGGGCCAGCGGATCTTCTACCGCGCCGCCGTTGATTGGGATGATCAGGCGAAGGCTGACCTGCGTGCCATCCCAGAGGGAACCTACCGCGTCATTGACGCCGGCGCGGGTGATGCAAGCACGCTCGAGCGACTCGTCGCCGACAACCAGGGCGATCTCTCCGATGTCATTCTCCTGGAAAACGGCGGCGGGAACGGGGAATACAACAACGGGATCAGTGCCTGGCGGCAAGTGAGTACGGCTGAGTCCCTGTCAGCGCGCCCAGCAGCGCTCATGCTCGGAGACCCCGATCAGGGTGTGGTTCCCTACGCGGCAATAATCGACGAGCACGCAACGTTGCCGACCGTCACCATCACGAACAAAGACCACGACACCCTCGCCGAGGCGCTACGATCCTCTGCCTCCGGGAGCGTGACGATCACCCTCACGTATTCCGACCAGGTTCCCGTGACCGATATGCCGATGGTCTATCCCACTTCCTCCTGGGGCGTGTCACCCGACCTCACACTCAAGCCCGAGATCACCGCACCCGGCGGCAATGTCGTCTCCGCTGGATATCTTGACCAGTACGTGCGAATGACCGGCACCTCGCAGGCAAGCCCGCACGTCGCCGGCGTGGCCGCCCTCGTGCGTGAGCGCATCGCAAGCGATCCGTTGTTCGCGCGCATGAGCCACGCAGATAAGGACGCTGTCGTCGCGAATATCCTGATGGGCACCGCTCATCCGCTCCAAGACGTTGAGCAACGCAACGGAACCTATTACTCGCCGCGTAGAGTCGGTGCCGGCCTCGTCGACGCGGTCGCGGCAACCACCACGGCCGTCTACCCGACCGTGGAAGGAGCGTCCGACCCATCTCGCCCGAAGGCAGACCTCGGAGATGGAACGCAGGGCTGGAGCTTCACGGTGAGGCTGACCAACCTGTCCGGCGACGATCACACCTACACGCTCGGAGGCCAAGCTCTCTCCGAGATCACCGAAAACGGGTACTTCACCCAGCACTCCAAGAACTGGGCGAATCAGGGTATCTCCCTGATCTTCTCGGCGAACGCGTTGCGCGTGCCCGCCAGATCGAGCGCCTCCGTGACCGTCACGGTGACCCCTCAGGCTGAGTTTGCCTCGTACGCCGCCGCGAACGCGCCTAAGGGAACCTTTATTGACGGCGCCGTCACCTTCGCGAGCACCGATGGGGAACCCGACCTGACGGTTCCCTACATGGGGTTCTACGGCTCCTGGGGAGACCCCAGCGTCTTCGACGCGCAGGGAAGCGACTTCCACGCCGACCGATCTTCCCTAATCAACCTTGCGACGCACGCTCCGCTCGATGAGCCGCGCGTGGGACTCGACGGTGCCCGCTACGTCGTTTCGCGCTCGACCCTGCCCGGAGCGCCGACGTCGATTGCACCTCGTACTGTCCTGCTGCGCAACGTGCCGATGGTGACCTATACCTACAAGAATGAGGCCGGTACAGTTGTGCGCTCGTACACGCGCCACCGCGCACGAAAGTACCCCTTCGACGGGAAGGCGGAAGTTCCTGACGCTGTCGACGCCCAGGCTGACACTGCCGAAACCCCTCACACGGACGCCGCCGTCTTTGACGGATTCGACGCGTCGGGTACAGAGCTGCCCGACGGACCCTACACCCTCACGATTGAAGCAGCATCGGACGGCCCGTCTTCGACCACGCACCAGCAAAGCTACGAGCTGATGCTGGACACCCAAGCTCCCGTCGTGACTACGCTCGACGTCAGGGATGACGCAGGGGAGCGCACACTGGTCATCGACATCACTGACTCCTCGCCGCTGGCCGGGTACGGGTTCTCCGCGATAACCGAGAACGAACCCGCCTACTCGGTGACGGAAGGCTTGACGGACGCACATCAGGACGACGGCACATACACGAGCCACTACGAGATCGCGTGGAAGGACCTGCCCGAGTCCCTGACGGCGACCAACCCGGCCGCCCTGACCCTGTACGCATGGGACGCGGGCAAGAATCGGACGACGGCACACGTGAACCTGGCGGGGATCCCGATGACCGCGCTGTCCCTGACTCCGCAGTCCTCTTCGCTTATCGTCGGGCAGACGACGACCCTGCGCGCAGACTACGAACCCGCCAACGCGACCGTCACCGGCCTCGTGTGGTCCTCCTCGAACGAGGCCGTGGCGACCGTTGACGATCAAGGACACGTGCGGGCGGTGGGAACCGGAAGCGCGACGATCACCGCGGCCGACGCGACGCAATCGAGCGTGTCCGCGAGCGCGCAGGTCAGCGTCCGCGCGGTCTCATCGTGGACGGGTATCGAGCTGTCGACGTCCTCGCTTACTCTCCAGACGGGGCAATCGGCGACAGTTGAGGCGTTCCTTGCATCAACCTTCAAGGGGCGCACGGTGACGTGGAAGCTGGTGCCTGCCTCTCTTGGAACGGTCACGCCCAGCCGTGACACGCTGTCGGCGACGGTGACGGCGTCGAATGCGGAGGGAAGCGGTACGTTGCGTGCGACGGTGAGAAATCGCTATGGGCGATCGAGAAGCGTGTCCATCCCGGTCATGATCGAAGGCGAAGCCGCCCGGGACTTCGTGATCGATGCGTCGGGTGTCTTGACCAGATACGAGGGGTCCTCGCCCGACGTGACGATTCCGGATACGGTCACGGTGATCGCACCCTCCGCTTTTGATAAGGCACGTCAGGTGATTCGCAGTGTTCGTATTCCCGCGAGCGTCCGAGAAATTCAAGCAGACGCGTTTGCGTCGACCGCTTTGACCTCGGTGACATTCGACGACACGCGAGACTATCCTTCGCAGCTGACAACGGTGGGGGAGAGGGCGTTCGCGTCGACTGCCCTGACGTCGATTGTCCTGCCTGGTGCGGTGACGACCATCGGTGCCCACGCATTTGACGGTGCCATGTCGTTGACGGAACTGGAGATTCCCGACTCCGTGCAATACTCGGGCGGACTGGCGAATACGGGACTCGAGACGGTTGAGTTTGGAACGCAGATCAGGAAGATTTCGTCGAGGGGCACAAGCCTCACGGCTCCCCAGCACCTCATCGTGCGGGGTGGGGTCCAGGGCGTCGTGGATTACGAAGAGAGCGCCTCGGATACATCTTTGATGAGTGCATTCTTCGGCGAAGGGATAACGGACATCACCCTCTCGGGGAGCTTCCCGAGTGTCGTCGTCCTGCCGTCCACAACCACACAATTTGCTCTGTACTCCTACCTGCTTGGGGGAAGACCCGACGACATCGACGTGTATGTCGCCGACGCGCAGGGATCGCCCGCATGGGTCACGGCTGAGAACGCGCTGCTCGAAGCACGCCTCGATACCGCGCGCATCCATCGGTACACCCCCGCGACTGTGACCGTGTCCGGCGCGGGAATCACCGAGGCCGATGACGGGTACGAGCTGTTGGCATCCGTCGGTACTCCGACCCAGATCACCGCCTCCGTGACCGGTGGCGTTCCGGGCGGATACCAGATGCGAGCCACGCAGGTCGGCGCGGACGGAACCGAGACACGCGTGCTCGACTGGGCGGACATGACGGCCAACGCCGACTCTGCCTCTGCGCTTCTGTCGTGGAACCCGACAAGCAGCGATACGACGCTGCGCATCGAGGTGCGCGACGCCACGCATCTGCGTCACCCGGTGACGGTGGCGCTCGCGGGCAGTCCTCAGCCGGTTCCGACCCCGCAGGTGGGATCGTGGTCGCACAACGGGAGCTGCTGGAGCTACCGGTACGCGGATGGCACTGTTGAACGCAGTTCGACGCTCACCATCGACGCGCAGGTGTACCGATTCGGCGTGAATGGGTGTGCGAAGACCGGGTGGGTGCTCGACGGGGACTTGTGGTACTACCACTCCTCGACGGGTGCTCAGCAGAGCGGATGGCTGACGCTGGGCACGGATACGTACTATCTGGATCCCACAACCGGTGCGATGGCCACCGGCTGGTTCACAGACGGAGGTGCCTGGTACTACCTGCAACCCGGCACCGGAGCTATGGCGACGGGATGGGTACGCATCGGGTGGAAGTGGTACCACTTCTCCGACACGGGCCAGCTCCTGTAGCGTCCCTGCCATGGTGCCAAGGCGCGCGCCTCGCTCGCGCCCCGAACACCGCGTCGGGACGCGAGCGCATAAAGTCCCAGGCTTTTCCCAGGTTGCCTGTGGGGTCCCACAAGGTTGGCTCCTTACAGTAAGCGTCATCGCAAGGGAACACGGCGCGGGCCGCACGGGTCCGAGTAATGCCGACGAGCTACGTTTGAGGAGTCATCTGGGAGAACTCGCACTGTGTTGATGGG
>ERZ773045.1603-NODE-1603-length-9926-cov-35.243238_pt1 | contig 9926 bp, 6 predicted proteins | sample MGYA00580635_ERZ773045 | MGnify/ENA primary metagenome ERZ773045 (study PRJEB29015, sample SAMEA2738115) | human oral metagenome | biome: human oral; feature: human-associated habitat; material: saliva | place: China | collected 2261 ...
AACGATCTTTGCAATCATCTTGTAGGCCACTCCTAGGTATAGGAAGGAGAAGAATAATGGAAGGAAGAAGACAGTGAGAATCTGTTTGCGAATGGTGGTGCCGGTTTGCTTTTGGTCCAATCCTACTTGTTGCAAGATCACAAAATTATCCCGATCCTCATGACCCTCTGAAATCTGTTTGTAGTAAATGACGAGTACTGTAGCTAATAGAAAGATGACCGATAGGAAAATCCCAATAAAGAGGAGAGTCCCTGCTGTTTCACGCCACTCCTTCTCTATGCTGTATCGTTCAAATCCACCAAAGAAAGTCGCACCATATTGACTCATTTTGTCTGTCGAATAAAGGTCTTTGATCAAGCCACTGATGAAATCTTGATTCTCTTTATCTTTTGCAGTAATAGCGAATTCCAAATTTTTATCAAGTTTTAGTCCCAGTTGGTTCAAGTCAGGGAGGACAAGGTACAAACCCATTTGGTGTTGAAACAGGTCGGATTGAGGGAGTTTTCCTTGGATAAAATTGGAGTCTAGTTTTTGTTTAATCGTGAAGGTCTTGCCATTGATTTCTAATTGCGCGTCTAATCTTCCAGGATATTGATACCCATAGGCTAGGATTTCATTTTCCCCAAGCTCAACTTTTTGACCGGTCAGTTGCTCATAAGTCGCCTGATCAAAAAAGTAGACTGTTCCCTCTGTCTTCATCTCCATCTCCTGACCAGCTTCTTGATAGGACTGTTCATAAACCTCTAAGACCTTTCCATCAATCTTTCGAATTTCAGCCGACCAGTATATTGTCTGTGCCACCTGATAATCTGATAGATTTGTCGCATCGGCTGTTTTCTTAATTTGAGCTTGAACATCCTTGATAACTGGTTCTGTCTCAGCATCTGAAGGCATATGCCCCACACTAATCATGTAATCAGAAGGGTAAACAGTATCTAGGTAGTTCTGCCCTCCAATAAAGATATTGAGCGACCCAGTTAAGGTGACCAAGACCATGGTGGAAAGAATACTAATGGTCGCAAGACCCGCTGCATTTTTTCGCATCCGTGCTATTAAGTTGGAGACAGATATAAAATTCTCTGGCTTGTAATAGTAGGATTTCCGACCTTTGAGAAATCTTAAGAAGGTAATGGAGCCTGCGTTGAATAAAAGATAAGTCGCCAGAATGACTAAGATGACAGCAATAAAGAATCCTTGAACCGCTGCAACTGGACGCTCAACGGTTAGCGCTATATAAAACGCAATTCCTAAGAGCCCTAGTCCTAAAAGAGTTTGAACCAGCAAGAAGCGTCCCTTCTTCTCTCCTGCTTTCTTTTGTTGCATAAGGTGGAGGGAACTGTAGCGCAAGAGGCGGAAAGAATTCAACAAGAGAATGAGGCCAAAAGCTAAGGCTAACCCAAGTAAAGTGTTAAGAACAGCCCCTATCTGGAAGGTTGATTGAATGACGACTGGTAGCCCCATACATTTTAGGAGCAAGGCAAAAATCAGGCGATCAAACAAGAGCCCCAAACCCAGTCCTACTCCAACTGTGAGAACATAGAAGAAGAGCAATTCCCATAAGGTCATGATGAGGAGATGCTTCTTCTCCATTCCCAGAACACTGTACAAGCCCAGTTCTTTGGATCGATTTTTCATGACGTAGCCATTGGCATAAGCCACCAAAATGATGACGACCAGCTGGACGACGAAACTACCGAAACCAAGAACAGTTCTCGCCGATCCCCCTCCGTAAGAATCCTCTAAATGAGGGGTCAATGACAAGGCGATAAAACTATAAAGGATCATGGTCGTTAAAATAACAGCTATAGCGAAAGGATAATAGAGCTTGCGATTTTGTTTGAGGTTGGAAAGAGCTAATTTACTGGTTAATTTAAACATCATGATCCTCCTTGCCCGCCATGACCGTCAGAGTATCCGAGATTTCTTGGAACATCTGACGCTCTGTTTTTTCCCCGCGGAAGATCTGGTTGTAGAGAATTCCATCCTTGATAAAGAGCACTCGCTTGGCCCGAGCTGCTGCTGCAGTTGAGTGGGTCACCATGAGGATGGTTTGTCCCATGCTATTGATATCTTCAAAAACGTCCAGCAGAGCAGCCGAAGACTTGGAATCCAGCGCCCCTGTTGGCTCATCGGCAAGGAGGATTTCAGGTGAGGTGATGATGGCCCGCGCTACAGCCACCCGTTGTTTTTGCCCACCAGAGATTTCGTAGGGGTATTTTTCTAAGAGCTGATGGATCCCCAACTCTCGACTTACGCTATCTACCTTAGTCATCATTTCCTTGACCGGTTTGCGAGAGAGGACTAGAGGCAGGAGGATATTGTCCTTGACGGACAAGGTGTCCAGCAGGTTAAAGTCTTGAAAGACAAAGCCCAACTTTTCGCGACGGAAGCTAGATGCATCCTTGTTCTTGATAGTTGAAGTATCGGTGCCGTTGAGATAGACCCGCCCTTCGGTCGGCTGGTCTAGCATGGCTAGGATATTGAGGAGAGTCGATTTCCCGGACCCTGATTCCCCCATGATGGCGACATATTCACCCTTTTCCGCGGTAAAATGAATATCCTTTAAGGCTTCGACTTGCGTGCCTTGAAAGCGAGTTTTGTAGATTTTTTTGATATGTTGAACGTCTAGCAATGACATACTTTTCTCCTTTTACTAGTAGATCAAGAAAAATTCTTGGGTTTGTTGCAGGACTTGGAGACCAAATTCCGCCTTTTCCAGATCGGTTTGCTCATACGGTTCATTAGTTTTTTTGAGTTCTTTCATCCATTTCAAGAGTTTCATTTTCTTGACCTCCTTCATTTGATGAGACTATTGTATAAAAAATAAAAGGCGGCTACCATAACCTAACCTTTCATTTTAGCGTTTATTTCTTACATTTTTGTAAGATAGAAAAAAGCTAATCCATGACCAATTTCTTCTCTTCAAAACGAATGGCAACTGTCGTGCCTTGGCCGACCTCTGAATGGAGGGTGATCTTGTGGCCCAATTGCTCTGCGATTTTCTTAGACAGATAGAGCCCCAGACCTGAGGATTGCTGGGTCATGTGGCCATTGTAACCCGAGAAGCCCCGCTCAAAGACACGGAGGACATCGCTATTTTTGATCCCAATCCCGCTATCTTTTATATAGAGAGTCTGATCTTTGAAATAGATCTCAATGCCACCTGTGCTGGTGTACTTGAGGCTATTGGACAAGAGCTGCTCGATGATGACCAAGAGCCACTTGCGGTCGGTAATGACGGTGACATCCAAATCATGCAGGTCCACTGTCAAGTTCTTTTGGATAAAAAAGAGGGCATATTTGCGGACCACTTCTTTGACCAAGTCCTCTAGCGACACGCGCTTTAAGACCAGATCGTCATGAAAACTCTCAAGTCGCAGGTATTGCAGAACCAGATTGGCATAGGAATCAATCTTGAAAAGTTCCTGCTCCATCTGCTGCTTGACCATAGGTGTCTCGACATCTTGGACCAAGAGCTGGCTAGCTGCAATGGGCGTCTTAATCTGGTGAACCCAAAGAGTGTAGTAATCCATCAGGTCATTGAACTTGGCCTGGGCTGTTTTGCTTTCCTCCAGTCGCGCCTGCTTTTCTTCCATGTATTTTTCATAAAGGAGGTGTTCCAGTGGTGAGGCAACCTCAACTTCCTCATACAGCATGGCTTTGCGGTACTCCTGAAAGGTCATGGCAAAGTCCCAGACCAAAACACAGAGGGCAAAAAAACCTAGCACTAGGGTCGCATAAAGGAAAACCGTCCCAGCCTCTGGAAAGAGATAGGCAAAGATCAGATCGACGATCAAAAAGATGACTACTAGAAAGAGCAAGCGCCTGCGGGATACCACATACTGCCAAAAGATGTTTCCAAATTTATTCATGGACCAACCCGTAACCGATGCCTTTCTTGGTTTCGATGAAGTTTGACAAGCCAACCTCTTCTAGTTTCTTTCGCAGGCGAGCTACATTGACAGACAAGGTGTTGTCATCAATAAAGAAGTCGCTATTCCAGAGTTCTTTCATCATATCATCCCGTGCTACGATACTGCCCGCATGCTCAAACAGGACCCGCAAAATCTGAAATTCATTCTTGGTCAGCTTAATGACTTCTCCTTGATACATCAAGTCTGTGGACTTGAGATTGAGAATAGCCCCACGGTGCTCCAGCAGGTTTTGATCTGTCCCAAATTCGTAAGAGCGGCGCAAGAGTCCTTGAACCTTGGCCAGGAGGACATTTTGATCAAAAGGCTTGGTAACAAAGTCGTCTCCACCCATATTGATGGCCATGACAATATCCATGGCTTGATCCCGTGAAGAAAGAAACATGATTGGAACCTTTGAAACCTTACGAATCTCCTGGCACCAGTGGTAACCATTGTAGAGTGGAAGACCAATATCCATGAGGATCAAGTGGGGGTCACTTGCGACGAAGATCCCAAGGACATCCATAAAATCCTCTACTGCGACCACTTCATAGCCCCATTGTTCCAATAATTGTTTGACCTGTTGGCGAATAATTTCATCATCTTCCACTAAGAGAATTTTATGCATGGCTTTCTTTCCTTCTTTTTTTCTTCTTCCTATTATAACAGATTAAGAAGCAGAGAAAAAGATCGAGCGTAGCCTTCTTAACAGTAAGAGCTTTTTCTACTCCCATTTTTGTGCTATACTGAAAGAAATAAGACACGGGAGGCACAGATGTCGACGATTTTTGATTACCTAAAAGAAGTGACTTACGATTCCATATATGACCGCCCCTTCAAGGAGCTGGATGTCCTCGCATTGACAGAGCTGACCTATCTGCCCTTTGGACACATTGTGCCTCAAGGAGATACAACAGGAATCCCAGTGCGCCTGTCTGATGCGATGGAACTGATCGATCGGACTACCGATTTTATCGTGAGTAACCAGCACCTGCAATTAGTCGATGAGTTGGCTACTTCAAAGCGCTTTAAGAACATCAAACTCCTCAACTATGTCGATGAATACGATCCCGATGTGCAAAAACAGTTTGCGGCCATGACCTATCGGCTTAGTCTGGATACGTATTTGGTCGTTTTCAGAGGGACGGATGACACCTTGATCGGCTGGAAGGAAGACTTCCACATGACCTATATGGACCATGTTCCAGCTCAGAAGCGCGCAGCCAGCTACCTGCAACATGTCATGAAGGAATTTCCGAAAGGACGTTTCTTAGTAGCCGGTCACTCCAAAGGGGGAAATCTTGCAACCTATGCCTGCTCGTATCTACCTGATTCCTTATTTGAACGGGTCGACGCGATCTACAGCTACGATGCTCCTGGCCTCAACAAGGCCATTATCGAAACCGAAGGCTACCAGCGCACGTCTCCAAACATTCGTCGCTTTGTCCCTCAGGGATCCATCGTTGGCATGATGTTGGAAGTGCCAGAACCGACGACCATTGTCAAAAGTCACGCCTTTGGTGGCTTTGCCCAGCACGACGCCTTTACTTGGGAAATCAAGGACTACAGCTTTGTGACCGTTTCTGAAACCAGTCCAGATAGCCAGCAGACCGATCTGACCTTGAAGCAATGGGTTCGCGAAACATCGGCAGAGGAGCGCAAGAAGTTTTTTGACACCTTTTTTGGCATTTTTCTAGATGCCGGCATCACTTCCATCAATGATCTAACCGATCTCAAGCAGCTAGCTAAGGCCAAAGAAATCCTCCAAAATGCCCAGGATTTGGATCCAACTGAGCGAGAAATGCTGGAACGTTTGGCCAAGCAGCTCATCGACACCCGCTTTCAAGCTTGGAAAAAATGGCAGACGGTCCCCCGCATCCTGGTTCAAATGGCCGCATTTTTCAAGCGAAAAAAAGCAGTCGAGCTTTCCTCACCACTGCTCTTAGAGCACAAGGAGTGAGGCTCAACTACTGAAAAAAGAGACCACTTCTTCTATTCACTAAAACGCAAAAAGAGGCTGGGACAAAAGTCCTAGCCTCTCAATTATTTTTGGATTGTCGAGCAAGACGCAGTGGTTGAGTGGGCTCTACTACGCTGATTTCATCAGCTTTTACAGCCCTACTCAACTGTGCGGAGGTGGGACGACGAAATCGAATTCTAACGAATTACCGATTTCTGTCCCACTCTCTTTTCTATTTTCTATTGGTTCTGAGGAGATGGAGTATCTGGCGTGCTTGCTTCTGTTACAGCTGCGCTTGCAGGCTCTGTTTCTGTCTCAGTTGTGGCAGGCTTGCTTCCTTCTGAAGCTGCTGCTTCTTTTTCCACCGGAGTTTCTGTAGCGACAGGCGTTTCAGCTGTGGAAGCTGGTTTGCCCGCTTCGCTTGCAGATGGTGCTGCAGCTAATTCTGCCTGGAAGGCTTGGATGGCCTGTAGTAAGGCTGCTTTATCACTCTTTGGATTAGCCAATTGGTCAAAGAGAGCTTCTAAGCGATCAAATACCGCATCACTAGCTCCCTTGTCCTGCAATTGTTGGTGCAGGGCCATCAATTGGTTATAGAGCTGTTGATAAAGAGCGACATCCCCAATTTGAGGCTCTTCCGTTTGCTTTTGTTTTTGCTTTTCAATGGTATCACTGATTTCGCGTAGAAGTGCTTCCCCACTTGTAATAGCCTTTTCTGGATCAGATTCTTTTCCAAGTTGAGCCAAGCCTGCTTCAAAAGCAGTTCGTTTGCCTTGGTCTTCGACTTGTGGCAAGAGCGACTGGATTTGCTCTAAGAGAGCTGTCAAAATCTTGTTCTGTTGACGGGCTTCTGTTGCCTTATCCAACTCTCCATACAAGCCTTTGAGGAAATCATAAACCGCTACGTTGTAGGATGGGGCTTGACTTCCTTTTTGATCCAAAACTGTTTTTTCAATAGGATAGGTTTGGCCTTTTTCTTGGGAGAAGAGCTGGTCAATAGCTTGCTTAGTTTGGTAGAGTTCCATAAAGTGAGACTTGGAATCCCAAGCTTCTTCAAAGGCTTGAGCTCGGTAGAGCTTCAAGGCTAGATCTGCTGCCTTGGTGCGGAGTTCTGGTGTCAAGCGCGCATCGCTCAAGCTTTGGTAGAAATACTTGAGGTAGTCGACCGATGTCACACCCGTCCGATCTTGCATCTCCTGAACAGCTTCTAATAGCTTCCCTTCCTGCTCTAGACGCTTACTGTCCTTGGCAGCATAGGCTTCCTGCAGTTGAGAGACCAACTCTTCCTTCTTCAATTGGAAGGCTTCTGTGTCTAGCAAGCGCACTTGTTCCAGCAATTCTTGGTAACGACGGTCCAAGGCTGTCTCTTCTTTTGGTTTGACCGCTTGAGTCGCATGAATGTACTGCGCATCAACCTGTTTGAGACTGGCTAGATAGCCCTCTGTTGAGTTACTTGGGAAACTCTTGACATTTTCCAAGAAGTGGCCCAAGATGAGCTCAATCCGTCGTTGTTGCAATGGATCAGAAGCATAGAGACTGCGGCTTTCTGCTAAGAGCTGGTTGACCCTGTCCTCTACAACTTTCTTGTCCAAGTCTCCTTTTTTGTAAGGAGATTGGATGGTTGGAAGACGGTGGGCTAAGTAGTCTGCTAGTCCTGCTGAACGTACCTTGATGTAGTGGTTGTGATCGCCATGCGGGATGACAAACTGACCATTTTCAATCTGGAGGCTATAAGGAGAAATCCCCGAACGAAGCGCTGTTGCATAGAGTTCATTGATAAAGTCTAGTTCAGGATTGCCAGTTTCAAGTGGGATGCGGACATGTTCCTTCCGAACGGCATAAGGATGGATGTGGGTCGGATCGTATTCTTGGTCTGGATTGTTAAAGACAAAGAAACCATTGGAAATCTTAATGGCCTCGCGAGGGACACCGTAGGTCTTACTGATGTACTGGATCTTTTCCTCATCTGAGGCATCACGAGAATAGGTCGCAACATCATCTGTCAGGGGCTGACCCTTGTCCTCTTCTTTCTTACCAGCTAGAGTTGCCTCTGCTGCTGCAATCTCTTGAGGAGAAAGGTCCTTTTTATAGAAATAATGGGCATGGTTGCCATGAGCGACCATATAGCCTTCCTCGTCCTTGCTGATGACCTTGTCAGCGTGGAAGCCGTAATCGTGCTCCTCTTCGTGATCATGACTATTTCCATGCTCATGATTAGGATCAACTGGTCTTGTGCTTGGATTTGAAGGCAAGCTTGGACTTCCTTCTGTTGAACTACCAGTTCCTTGAGCACGAAGCAATTGGAATTGCCGCGCCAACTCACGCTCTAAAGGAGATAGGGAGCTGTATGGGATAAAGTGGAAATGATCCCCATGAGGGTAGACAATCCCTTGATCGGTCCACTTGGTAATCTTACTTGGATCAAAGACAGAACCATCAGACTCCACATGACGAGAAGACAACGGGGCTTTCTGCAATTCTTCGATCAAGTTGGTCAGGGTTGGACTCGGTTTGGAGGCAGTCGGTTTAGACGTCGTTGGGGTTGTCTGTGTATTGGTTGGACCGGCTGACGGCTGGTTGCTCGCTTGTTTCCCTATGCTTGGAGAGGCTTGATCTGGAGTTCCTTGTTCTGTGCTTGCTCCAGCTAGGTGTGAGTTTCCAGCCTGATGGCCAGCTTGACCACCTAAGACAGAGAGGGCTGCTGCTAACTCTCCAGCAGATAAGGCACTCTTTGGAATATAATGGAAATGGCCGCCATGGGGTACAATAAAGCCGTCCCCTGTATCTGAAATGACATCTCCAGGGCTAAAGACATAACCATCGTCCGTACGATAACCACCACCTGTATGGTTTTTAGCCGTCAGCATCTCTAAAGTCTTACCTTCTTTCAGCGCTTGACTAGGTTGACGGAAGTCACGGGTCTTGCCTGCCTTGTGCGAGGAGCTCGCTTGCACCGATCCCGTCTCCCCTTCTTCTTTTGCGCCTCCCTTTTGTTGTTGGGCGATCTCTTCAATCGAGCGCACATTGACCGTATGTTGGGCATCCTTTAAGTAGAGATAGTATTTCCCAGCGCGTTTAATAATATAGCCATCCTTGACCTTGCTCACGATATCTGCTTCTTGCAGCTGATAAGTTGGATCCCGCAAAATCAACTCTTCACTAAAGATGGCATCAAATGGGACCTTCCCGCTGTAGTAATGAAAATGATCCCCATGAGAAGTGACAAAGCCTTCATCTGTAATCTTGATGACAATCTGCTCTGCCTGGGTCTTTTCCTTGGCATTGACCGCTTCGATGCTGTCTTCCTTTTTACTGGAGGCAGACGATGACGATTTCTTGTCCGCTTGCAAATACTGAATCTGATTCTTTTTCTCTTCCTTGACTTGTGGTTGCTGACTGAGCGCATAGGCACAGAGTCCTAGCCCCAAGGTCGCTACAATTCCAATCGTTCCCTTTTTCTTCATTCTTGATTTACTCCTCTAATTCCTTGGCTAAAGTCGCCATATTTTCTTCTAAATTTTCTAATAGATCCTTATCATTTTTCGGATCAGCTTCCAGTGGATCCAAGACCTTGACACGCGCCCCCGTTGCCTTGGCAATACTATCTGCCACTTTTGATGACGTGTGCTTTTCCACAAAAATCGTTTTCACCTTGTAATCTTTGACAAACTGCTGGATCTCGGCCAATTGCCGAGCGGTCGGTTCTTGCTCTGGGGAAATCCCTGCAATCCCTAACTGCTTGAGACCAAAGCGTTTGGCCAGATAAGAAAAGGCCGTATGCTGGGTCACAAAAGTCTTTTGCTTGGCCTTGTCAAAGAGAGGCTGGTAGTGGGCTACCAGGTCCTCACAGCGCTTTTCAAGCTTTTGAGCATTGGCCTGATAGAGCTCCTTGTTCTTTGGATCGATCTCTCCCAAGCGTTGGGCGATGATCTTTCCTTCCTCTGCGATTTTTACAGGATCCAACCAAGTATGCGGATCATACAAGTGCTTGGCTTCTTTTCCCTGACCAGCCTCGACATCCTCTAATCCAGCCACCTTATCAAGGGTCATTC
>ERZ773045.1604-NODE-1604-length-9926-cov-13.100294_pt1 | contig 9926 bp, 10 predicted proteins | sample MGYA00580635_ERZ773045 | MGnify/ENA primary metagenome ERZ773045 (study PRJEB29015, sample SAMEA2738115) | human oral metagenome | biome: human oral; feature: human-associated habitat; material: saliva | place: China | collected 2261 ...
TAGGAGGCACTATGTTATCTATCGACAATATTTTAGAAACGAATCAGATGATTCATGATAACAAGCTTGACGTACGTACCATTACAATGGGTATTAGCTTGCTTGAATGTGCATCTAGCTCTGGTAAAGAGTTGTGTGATCGTATTTATGATCGCATTACGAAAGAAGCAGAACACCTTGTGTCTACCGGTGAAGATATTGAGCGCGAGTTTGGTATTCCTATCATTAACAAACGTATTTCTGTAACACCGATCTCATTAGTGGCTGGTGGTAGTGATTTAACATCCTATGTTCCTATTGCAGAAGCGATGGATCGCGCTGCAAAAACAGTAGGTGTAAACTTTATCGGCGGTTTCTCTGCTCTTGTAACAAAAGGTGCTACACGGGCTGACCGCATTTTGATTGATTCCATCCCAGAAGCGTTGGCAACTACAGATATCGTATGTAGCTCTGTCGGTGTGGGCTCTACTAAAACGGGTATCAACATGGATGCAGTTCGCGATATGGGGATCATCGTTAAGAAAACGGCAGAACTTACAAAGGATAATGATGCTCTTGGTTGTGCTAAGCTTGTTATTTTCTGTAACCCTGTAGAGGATAATCCGTTCATGGCCGGTGCCTTCTTTGGTGTAACTGAAGGTGATAGTGCCATTTCTGTAGGCGTATCTGGTCCAGGCGTTGTAAAACACGCACTAGAATCTGTACGTGGTCAATCCTTTGATGTTGTAGCAGAAACAATTAAGCGCACTGCTTTCAAAATTACTCGTGTAGGCCAATTGGTAGCACAAGAGGCATCTCGCCGTCTTGGCAAACCATTCGGTATCATTGACTTGTCCTTGGCACCAACACCAGCTGTAGGTGACTCAGTAGCTCACGTTCTTGAAGAAATGGGCTTATCATCTTGTGGTTGTCACGGTACTACAGCAGCACTTGCATTGCTTAATGATGCAGTGAAAAAAGGTGGCCTTATGGCATCTTCTCACGTAGGCGGTCTCAGTGGTGCATTTATTCCAGTATCTGAAGATGCGGGTATGATTGATGCTGTATCTTGTGGCAGTTTATCCCTCGATAAATTAGAGGCTATGACATGTGTTTGTTCTGTGGGCCTTGACATGATTGCTATTCCTGGAGACACAACAGCAGATACAATTTCTGCAATCATTGCTGATGAATCTGCTATTGGTATGATTAATAATAAGACAACTGCGGTTCGTGTAATTCCTGTACCTGGTAAGACTGTTGGAGAGGTTGTTGAGTTTGGTGGATTATTAGGCTATGCTCCTATTATTGAAGTGAGTCCATATAGTGCAGCCGAGTTCATTGCCCGTGGTGGAAGAATTCCTGCTCCTATTCGTAGCTTAACGAATTAATCCGTTTTTACAACCTACTTGTTGGAGGTGTCTTATGAGTGAATATGTGCTCGATTATGTGTGGGCCTTTGCACTAGCGCTCATCATAACCTTTGCACTTACCCCATTGGTAAAACGCTTTGCCGTTGCTGTTGGGGCAATAGATAAGCCTGATGCTCGAAAGGTGCATCATGGTGCGATTCCACGACTTGGTGGATTAGCAATCTTTCTCGGTTATGTGGGATCGGTTCTTTTTAACAATTCCATCCCGCATGATCATAAATTGTTTGGGTTTGTCCTTGGTACGGTCATTTTGGTGCTAGTTGGTATTTGGGACGACATTAAACAAATTGAGCCAAAAACTAAGTTAATGGGACAAATTATAGCAGCTGCTATTCTGGTGGCTTATGATATTCGAGTAGACTTCATTAACCTTCCTTGGGGTGGTGTAGTATATCTCAAGTATTGGGCTATTCCATTGACTATTTTCTGGATAGTTGGTTTTACAAATATTGTAAACCTAATTGATGGACTTGATGGCTTGGCTGCAGGTATTTCCTTTATCGCATGTATCGCTGTTTGTGCAATGACATTGCAACTTGGTCAAACTGATCTTGCTTGCATTTCTCTTGCCTTAGCAGGTGCGACTGTAGGTTTCTTACGGTATAATTTTAATCCTGCAAAAATATTCATGGGTGATACGGGATCCATGTTGTTAGGGTATACATTAGCGGCTATTTCCGTTATGGGGGCTGTAAAGACAGCTGCTATGATTGCTTTAGTGGTACCTGCCATTGTGTTAGGCTTACCTATTTTGGACACCTTATTTGCCATTGTGCGCCGTAAAATCAGTGGACGTCCCATCTTTAAACCTGATAAAGGTCATGTTCACCATCGCTTATTGGCACAAGGATTAACACAAAAGCAAGCTGTATTGTTGATGTATGCAGTAACAGCTCTTTTCGGTGGTGTATCTGTTATCGTTGCAGAGGTTAATGCTTGGGTCGGTGCGACCTTAGTATTAGTAATTTTCTTGTGTAGTATCTATATTGCACGACGCCTTGGTGTTATCATGCATAGTGATGCGGCAGGGCATCCGTTACCACGTCCTACAATTGAACGCAGTGACTCGGATGATACCATATCCTTTGATCGCGATGAATTGGCTAAAGCTTTGGAGAATACTGATGATTCTCATAAGGAATAACCATCTGTGGGGTGCTTGGCGCCCCATTTTTTCTATCCTACTACGTTGGAGGCAACTATGTTAAAAGTTATGACAATCTTTGGTACAAGACCTGAGGCTATCAAGATGGCTCCTCTTGTAAAAGCGTTACAAGCAGCACCAGATATGGAACCTATCGTAACCGTTACGGCACAGCATCGAGATATGCTCGATCAAGTACTAAACTTGTTTAATATTACCCCAGACTATGATTTAAATATTATGAGTCAAGGTCAAACACTATATGATGTAACTAATCGTGCTTTGATGGGCCTTAAAGATGTATTAGAAGAAGCAAAACCTGATGTGGTACTCGTTCATGGTGATACTACAACTACCTTTGCTGGGGCCTTGGCTTCTTTCTACCAAGAAATTCCTGTAGGTCACGTGGAAGCAGGATTACGGACAGGTGATATTTACTCTCCGTTCCCTGAAGAGATGAATCGCAAATTGACGGGCTCTATTGCGACGTATCACTTTGCGCCTACTTCTAGTTCTGAAAGCAATTTAAAAAAAGAAAATATTAATACAGAACATCTTTATGTAACGGGTAATACTGTTATCGATGCTCTTGATACGACGGTGCAAGACAACTATGTATTCGATGATGCAGCTATTAATGCTCTTGATTCTGAAAAACGCACGGTCCTTGTTACCACACATCGTCGAGAAAACTTAGGCGAACCTATGCGTCATGTATATCAAGCTATTCGAGATTTAATTAATGAATTTGAAGATATTCAAGTTGTTTTCCCTGTACATAAGAATCCTAAAGTTCGCCAAGTTGTACAAGAGGAACTTGGTTCTGTGGAGCGTGTTACATTAATTGACCCTCTTGATTATGAACCGTTTGCAAACTTGATGGCTAAATCTTATTTGATTTTGACTGATTCAGGTGGAATTCAAGAGGAAGCCCCAGCTCTTGGTAAGCCAGTTCTTGTATTGCGTGATACGACAGAACGTCCTGAAGCGGTAGAAGCAGGTACTGTTCGCCTTGTAGGTACTGATAAAGATGCGGTACATAAAGCCGCTTATGAATTATTGAGCAATGCTGAAGCGTATAAGTTGATGTCTAACTCTGTTAACCCATATGGTGATGGTAAAGCATCTGAACGCATCATTCAAGCGTTGCGACATGAATTCTTAGGTGATGCGCGTCGTCCTGAACGTTTTGGTAAATAATATGGATAAGGATCTTGTGAAAGCCCTCGCCATGGCAACATCAGCGGGGGTCACACTGGTCTCCTGTATTGGAGGTTTTATTTGGCTAGGTTATAAATTGGATACTTGGCTTCAAACGGAACCACTCTGTATGGTCATATTTGGCCTAATAGGCGCTATAACAGGGTTTTATATGTTATATAAACAAGTTAAGTAGTGAGGTATGTATGAATCAATATATAAAATTCATAGTGTGCGTGCTACTGACTTGTTTTTTTATTGCCTTTTTAGGGGGCATAATACAAGTTGTATGCGGCTTAGAACAGTATCTGTGGGGCTGGCTTTGGGGCATATTTATAATGATTCTTTACTTGCTTAGTCTAGCTTTGCATGGACAATCCATTGTGTCGGGGGATCCTTATAAAGCCGTTCGTAAAGCTCGCAGACAGATGGTGTGGCGTCTTATGCTTGTTGGATCTTTAGTAGTATTAGGCTTGAAGATTCCCAATGTAGAAGCAATTAGTATGTTTGTAGCGATTGCACTTATTCAGCCTGCGCTTTATATAGTGTATTGGCGGCTTAGTCGCCAGTTTTAGTTGTAATATGACGTAAAATAACTACAATATAGGTATTCCGGTTATGCATTGTATACATTATATTTATGATTAATTGGAATTGTTTAGCCTTCAAGTGTTGATTATATATCTATAACGATGTATGATGATACATATATAATATATTTATATTAATTGTAAATATATAAGGTTTTTATTATGACTATGGAAGGGGTTGAGAACGTGGAATTACATGCGGGACACCATGAGGTCGTGCAGTGGTTAGGGTTGACATTTAATATAGATACCTTAATTGCTACATGGGTTACTATGGCTATTGTAATACTGATAACAGTATTAGCCACCCAAGGACGTAAATTGGTGCCTGTAGGCTTGCAAAATATAGTGGAATCTATATTAGAAGGCTTAGAGGGGCAATTAGCTCCGAACTTGGGTCGTCATTGGCCGATGGTGAGTTCCTTGTTATTTACGTTTTTCTTATTTATTTTTGTAGGAAATGAATTAGGCTTAATGCCTACATTTAAGGCGTTAACATCACCAACATCTGATATCAATACTACAATTGCATTGGCCTTATGTAGTACCTTAGTAGTATGGGGGATGGGGATTAAAGTTAAAGGCTTATCCTACTTTAAGCATTTTGTACGACCTTACAAGGCTTTGCTAGTACTTAATATCTTTGAAGAGATTGCTAGACCTGTTACGCTTGCTTTCCGTCTATTCGGTAATATTGTAGCTGGTGAAATTTTGTTAGAAGTATTATATAACTTGCCTTGGTTTGTACCTGCACCATGGGTTTGGATTGCTTTTAGTTTGTTTATCGGCATTATTCAGGCCTTTATTTTTACCGTTCTTACAGCATCCTACTTGGGGATGGCTCTTAGTGAGGAACATTAATTATTGTATATGGAGGATATATTATGGAATCTCAAGGTTTATTCGCATTAGCAGCAGCGATCGCAGTAGGTTGTGGTGCCATTGGTGCAGGTATCGGTGACGGTCTTGTATCTAGTAAAGTAATCGAAGGTATTACACGCCAACCTGAATTGCGTGGTCAATTGATGTCTACTATGTTCGTAGCGATTGGTTTGATTGAAGCGATGCCTATCATCGGTGTAGTAGTAGCATTTATTTTGTTATTCAGATAATAACGAGGAGGAATAACCTTGGTTGACTTAAGCCTTGGAACGATTCTTGCTCAAATGTTGAACTTTTTTATATTAGTTTGGCTATTGGCTCGTTTTGCATATAAACCATTATTGGCTATGATGACAGAACGTAAAGAACGAATTGCTAAAGACTTAGAAGCTGCAGAAAAAGCTCGTGTAGAAGCAGAGGAATTTAAAGCTGATTATGCAGCTCAAATTTCTAATGCTCGTGTAGAGGCACAAAAAATTGTTGAAAAAGCAATTCAAGAAGCAGAAAATACAACACGTGAACAATTAGCAACAGCTCGCGAGCAAATTGAACAAGAAAAAAATCGTGCTCGTCAAGATATTGCCATTGAACGTGATCGTGCTATGAACAGCTTGCGCAATGAAGTTGTTTCCTTATCTGTAGCTATGGCTGGTAAAGTTGTTGCTAAAGATATGAACAGCGAAACTAATACAAAATTGATCGAAGACGCTATTCGTCAACTTGATAGTAAAACGATAGGGTTGTGATACGATGAGCATAGAAATTGTAGCAGATAAATACAGTTCAGCTATGTTTGAATTAGCTCAAGAACAAAATAAGTTGGATCTCATGGAGGAGCAATTAGGCTATGTAGCATCTGTAATGGATGAGCAACCTGAATTAAGCTCATTCCTTGAAAATCCAACTGTTACAGAAGATGCAAAGATTAAGCTGATTGGTAAAATTTTTGAATCTAGTCTCGATAAGGTTGCTTTGCATTTTATTTATGTGATGATTAAACGTGGTCGTGATCGCTATATAAAGCAGACTATTGCGGCATTTATTAAGAAATCACGCGAAGCTCGTGGTATTCTAGAAGCTACTGTTACTGTAGCAGAACCAATAACAGCTGATATAGAAGCATCTGTACAAGCTAAATTACGAGAGGTAACGGGCAAAGATGTTATTCTATCTGTGCGTCAAGACCCTTCCATTATGGGTGGTATTATCATTCAAGTCGGGGATAAACGTATTGATGGCTCTGTATCTCGTCGCTTGCAAGAATTAGAAAAATCTTTATTAAGAACGAACTCTATTAGATAGGGGTGAATGGGTATATATGAAAATGAAGCCTGAAGAAATCACTGCTATAATCAAACAGCAGATTCAGGACTATGATGTTGACCTCAATGTCGATGACGTGGGTACTGTTCTCGACGTAGGGGATGGCATCGCCCATATTTATGGTCTTGAAAGAGCCATGGCCGGTGAGTTGTTAGAGTTACCACACGGCGTATATGGCTTGGTTTTGAACTTAGAATTAGATAATGTTGGTGCCGTACTATTGGGTGATGACTTCTTGATTAAAGAAGGTGACCAAGTACGCCGTACTGGCAAAATTATGGACGTACCAGTAGGTGATGCACTTATTGGTCGTGTAGTAAATCCGTTGGGTCAGCCTATCGATGGTAAGGGTGCTATTCAAGCGACAGAACGTCGTCCTGTAGAACATCCAGCTCCTGGTATTGCAGATCGTCAATCTGTAAATGAACCTTTGCAAACTGGTTTAAAAGCCATTGATGCGATGGTACCAATCGGTCGTGGCCAACGTGAGCTTATCATTGGTGACCGTGGTACTGGTAAAACTGCAATCGCTCTTGATACAATCATCAACCAAAAAGGTAAAGATGTTATTTGTATCTATGTAGCTATTGGTCAAAAAGAATCTACCGTAGCTCGTGTAGTACAAAAATTAGAAGAAACAGGCGCATTGGATTATACAATCGTCGTTTCTGCGAGTGCTTCCACAGGCGCTCCACTTCAATACATTGCTCCATATGCAGGTGTTGCAATGGGCGAATACTTTATGTACAAAGGAAAACATGTACTCTGCGTATATGATGATTTAACAAAACAAGCGGCTGCATATCGCGCTATGTCTCTATTATTACGTCGTCCACCAGGGCGTGAAGCGTATCCAGGGGACGTATTCTACTTACATAGCCGTCTATTGGAACGTGCTGCTAAACTTTCACCAGAACTTGGTGGCGGCTCTATTACAGCGTTGCCAATCATTGAAACACAAGCTGGTGATGTATCTGCTTATATCCCAACAAACGTAATTTCCATTACTGATGGTCAAATTTTCTTGGGCACAGATATGTTCTACTCCGGTATCCGTCCTGCTGTTGACGTAGGTTTGTCCGTATCTCGTGTAGGTGGTAGTGCGCAAACTAAAGCGATGAAACAAGTAGCTGGTCAATTGCGTTTGGACCTTGCACAATATCGTGAATTAGCAGCATTTGCTCAGTTCGGTTCTGATCTTGATGCAGCCACAAAAGCACAATTAGACCGTGGTGAACGATTGACTGAAATGTTGAAACAAGGTCAATATGAGCCAATGAGTGTAGCTGAAATGGTTATTAACCTATATGCTGGTACTAAGGGATACTTAGCTAGCATTCAAGTAGCTGATGTGTTGGCATTCGAAGCGGAATTATTACGTTTTATTCGTGCAAATTATCCTGAAATTATCAGCAATATTGAAAGCACAAATAAACTTGATGAAGCAACAGAAAACTTGTTAAAACAAGCTATTCCAGAATGTGTAGAAGCCTTTGGTGCTACACATACATTAGTTTCCCGTAAGGAGGCGTAATGTATGGCTAGTGCACAAGATTTGCGAAAGCGTATAAAGAGTGTTACTAATACGCAACAAATAACAAAAGCGATGAAGATGGTAGCTTCTGCTCGTCTTCGTAGGGCTCAAGCAAAAGCTGATGCAACGCGGCCATACGCAGAAAAAATAGGGCAAATCTTGCGTCATATCTCCACTAGTGATTTACGAGATTATGTAAGTCCTCTACTTGAAAGTAGACCTGTAAAACGGACTTGTTATATCGTTATCGGTGCTGACAAGGGCCTTGCAGGCGCCTATTCGTCTAACGTATTAAAATTGGCAATAGAACAAATCGGTCAAAAAACACCTGATGAATATTGCCTCATTACAGCTGGGCGAAAACCAAAGGATAGTTTAAAATCTCGTCACTATCATATTGATCAATCGTACAGTGGTTTTTCCGATAAACCGAGTTACGAACATGCGCGACATATTATGGATCATGCACTTTCATTATATGAACGTCATGAAGTTGACGAAGTTATCATGATTTATACGCGCTTTGTAAATTCTATGACGCAAATTGCACAGGCAGAGTGCATTCTACCGTTAGAGCAACCAGATGATGAAGTAAAGGGCGAAGAGTATGAATTTATGCCGGACCCTGCAGCAGTTCTGGATGCATTATTACCAAAATATTTAGAAATTACCGTATATAATGGATTATTACAAGCGGCGGCAAGTGAATTAGGTGCTCGTATGACAGCTATGACATCTGCTACTGATAATGCTGGGGATCTCATCAGTTCCTTAGGACTTGAATATAATAAATTACGTCAATCCAGTATTACGAATGAAATTTCTGAAATTGTTGGCGGTGCCAATGCCTTGCAATAGATAAGGAGAGACCTCTTAATGAGTAATAATATTGGGAAAGTGGTGCAGGTCATCGGCCCAGTTGTAGACGTGCGTTTTGAAGCTGGTCATTTACCAGCTATCTATAACGCCATTCACATCTACCATGACCATAAAGCGCACGATAGACAAAAAATTGTAGTAGAAGTTATGCAACACTTAGGGGACGATATGGTTCGCTGCGTTGCTATGAGTTCTACTGATGGTATGACCCGTGGTATGGAAGCAGAAGACACTGGTGCTGCAATCTCCGTACCGGTTGGTGAAGGCGTATTGGGTCGTATCTTTAATGTGTTGGGTGAAACCGTAGACCATGATCCAGCTCCTGTAGTAGCAGATGAAATGTGGCCTATCCATCGTCCAGCACCTAAATTTGATGACCTTTCACCAGATACACAAATTCTTGAAACGGGTATCAAAGTCGTAGACTTGATCGCACCATACGTAAAAGGTGGTAAAATCGGTTTGTTCGGCGGTGCCGGCGTAGGGAAAACTGTATTGATTATGGAATTGATTCACAATGTTGCCACAGAACATGGTGGCTATTCCGTATTCTCTGGCGTAGGTGAACGTACTCGTGAAGGTAATGACCTTTGGAACGAAATGAAGGAATCCGGCGTTATTAATAAAACAGCCTTGGTATATGGACAAATGAATGAGCCACCAGGGGCTCGTATGCGCGTTGGTTTGACAGGTCTTACAATGGCTGAATATTTCCGTGATGTGAAGAAACAAGACGTGCTCTTGTTTATCGATAACATCTTCCGTTTTATTCAAGCTGGTTCCGAAGTATCTGCCCTTTTAGGTCGTATGCCATCTGCTGTAGGTTATCAACCTACATTGGCAAATGACGTAGGTGCCTTACAAGAACGTATTACATCTACAAAAGAAGGTTCCATTACGTCTGTACAAGCCGTATACGTACCTGCCGATGACTTAACTGACCCTGCACCAGCAGCTACATT
>ERZ773045.1606-NODE-1606-length-9921-cov-19.311981_pt1 | contig 9921 bp, 10 predicted proteins | sample MGYA00580635_ERZ773045 | MGnify/ENA primary metagenome ERZ773045 (study PRJEB29015, sample SAMEA2738115) | human oral metagenome | biome: human oral; feature: human-associated habitat; material: saliva | place: China | collected 2261 ...
ACAAAGAAGCTTCTAAACCAATCGTTAAAAAACTTCAAGATATCGCTGATGATATCGCTGAAAAAATCGAAAAATTAACTAAAGAAGCTGATAAAGATAAAGCAGATGTTGCTGAAAAAGCTAAAGTAGTAGAAGAAAAAAATGCTGCATTAGATAAACAAAAAGAAACTTTAGAAAAAGCTAAAACAGCTCTTGAAACAGCTAAGAAAAACAATGCTGATAAAGCTATCCAAGATGGATTACAAGATGCTGTTACTAAACTAGAAGCTTCTGTTGCTTCTGCTAAGACTGTTGCAGATGAAGCTCAAGCTAAATTTGACAAAGTTAACGAAGTAGTAAAAGCTTACAAAGCTGCAATCGATGAACTAACTGACGATTACAACGCAACTTTAGGTTATATCGAAAACTTAAAAGAAGTTCCTAAAGATGAAGAACAACCTAAAGATTTCGCAGGTGGAGTAAATGATGATGAAGCACCTACTGGCGACGCTAAACAACCTGATGAGGTTCCAACTGTTCCAAATGCTCCTGAATTCAATGGTGGGGTAAACCCTGCTGACGCTCCTACAGCTGAAGAAAAACCTGAATTCACAGGTGGAGTGAACGATGAAGAAGCGCCTACAACACCAACAACACCAGAGTTCAATGGTGGTGTAAATGATGATAACGCTACTACTCAACCTAATAATCCAGAATTCAACGGTGGAGTGAATGATACAACACCTCCAACTGAGCCATCTAAACCAGAAGGTGAAGCACCTAAAACAGCTAAACCAGAAACTTCAAATGGTGATGCTCTTGTACAACCTGAACTTCCTGAATTTGGTGCAAACAATCCTGAAATCAAAAAAATCTTAGACGAAATCGCTAAAGTCAAAGAGCAAATCAAAGACAGCGAAGAAAATGAAGGTGTTGAAGATTACTATAAAGAAGGATTAAAAGATCGTTTATCAGATTTAGAAGATGCGTTTGATATTTTAACTAAGAATCTTCCTGCAGTAAATGAAGTACCAGAATTTAATGAACCATTGACAGGGCATTTTGATATTGCAGATTTAGGAAATCCTAATGCTGAAGCAATAGAAGAAGGGGAAGTTGGAGAAAGTAAACCAAAAGAAATTAAAGGTTATAAATTTGTTAGAACAGTTAAAGATGGTAACGTAACTAAACATTACTACCAAAAATTAAACACTCCAGCGACACCTGGTACACCAGCGGTGACACCTGGAAATCCACCGCGTGAAAATTCTAATGCTACAGCTGTAAATGAACCTGCACTTGTACCAACTACACCAGCTGCACCTGGAACAGATGCTTCAGCTACACCAACAACTCCTAGAACGGATGCTCCAGCTATGCCAACAGCTGAAACACCGACAACTCCTGCGGTTACACCAACTGTAGCAGGTACTAGCCAAGATAACACTTATCAAGCCCCAGCTGCAAAAGCAGATGATAAGAAAGAACTTCCTAACACTGGTGGTAAAGATAATGTTGCAATTGCATCATTAGGATTCCTTGGATTACTCCTTGGTGCCCTTCCATTTGTGAAACGCAAAAACTAATTAGTTGAAGATATAAAAGAGAAGGATTATGACCTTCTCTTTTTGTGATATGGACTATAGGGAGAGTTCTATTGAAAGAAGAAAAAAGTGAACAAAACGACATTTTAGTTTTGTTCACTTTTATGTTGCTCTATAAACTTACAATAAGGCCTCAAACTCAGCTACTGTCATTCCTAATTGTTCACTAGCAAATTCGGAAGTTAAAGCATGTTGACGAACCATGTCTAAGAAGGCAAAGAGTTTTCCTTCTTCCCTTCCTTCAGCTTTCCCACGCTCTAGACCTTGTTCAATACCCTCTGTACGACCACGTTCTAAGCCTTTTTCTTCAGCTTGTTCCAAGGCATAGTCCTGTGCTAACAAGGCTTGTTCTTCTCGCATACGTAGTTGACTAAACATTTTCCTGTCCTCCTCGGACCAGCTCTTATAGTCCAGCAGTTGATCTGCTTGGCTGATGACTCGCTCGGGTTGTTGGGTAAAGGGTTTATTCCCAAAAAACTCTAACCACGGCTTGCGAACCTTGTCTTTGCTGGTTTCTCTATATTTTTTTAGTTCTAAAAATGCCATCTTGACCAGATGGTTTTCCTGTCCATTGTTTGTGATGGATAAGGCTTCACCTGTCGTATCCTCGCGCATACTAAAACTATGAAAAGCCAAATCATCTGAGAAATAATTGCTGTCCACAATTGCAATAGCGTATACCGGTGAGATGTGTTTGTAACTCTGGTGAGTATTGCCCTCTTGCTGGCGAATTTTTTCTAGGTTTTGATTGACCTGACTGCACAGGTAAGCCCACAAGCGATTAATGAAAAAATTCTGATGATGTACCTGAATCTCAATGATAACTTGGGTGCCATTATCTAGTTCAGCCAAAACATCTATACTGGTATAGAAATCCTGCGCTGAGTACGGCAGGGAAGGCAAGACGTGAATGTTACTTCCCTCCAAAATCGTCACATTTTTTGCTGGTAAATCCAGCATATCGCGAATAAATTGACAAGTGATTTCTGGATTGCTAAAGATTTTCTTAGCTACCAAGTCATTAGTCGGGCTGATTCCCGGATGTCTTAGAATCATCCTTTTCCTCCTTTTATTATACCACAGTTTTAAATCTAGGTTTCCTAGATTCACTGACTCTATCTATTTATTCGGAAAAGAGATGAAAAAAACCTGAGAATTATCTCAGGCTTGGTCATTAAATCTTTTTCTCAATACTGAAAAGTGGAGAAAGTGGGCGTTTTTCATGGATACGTACGATAGCATCTCCTAGGAGATGAGCGATTGAAATCTGCTCAATCTTATCAATCAAACGCTCTTCTGGCAGATAGATGGTATCCAAAACAACCAATTTCTTAATAGCTGATTTTTGGATATTGTCCATAGCAGGACCAGAAAGAACTGGGTGCGTACAGCTTGCATAGACTTCAACAGCACCAGCTTCTGCAAGGGCATCTGCCGCATGACAAATCGTTCCAGCAGTATCAATCATATCATCAATCAAGATACAAGTCTTGCCTTCGACCTTACCGATGATGTTCATGACTTCACTAGTATTCATCTTATCAACGCTACGACGTTTATCAATGATAGCGATAGATGTTTTCAAAAATTCTGCCAACTTACGGGCACGAGTCACCCCTCCATGGTCTGGGCTGACAACCACATAGTCAGAACCAACCATGCCACGACGCTCAAAATAATCCGCAATCAGAGGAGCCCCCATCAAGTGATCCACAGGAATATCAAAGAATCCTTGAATCTGCGCAGCATGCAAGTCGATTGTCAATAAACGATCCACTCCAGCTACTTCAAGCATATTTGCGACAAGTTTTGAAGTGATTGGCTCACGCGCTCTCGCCTTTCTATCCTGACGTGCATACCCATAGTAAGGCATGACAACATTGACAGATTCTGCACTCGCACGCTTCAAAGCATCTACCATAATCAAAATTTCAAGCAGATTGTCATTTACAGGCGAACTAGTTGATTGTAGGATAAAGACGTGTTTCCCACGGATTGATTCTTCAATGTTGACCTGAATCTCTCCATCTGAAAATTGGCGAACACTTGATTTCCCCAACTCTATCCCAATCTCCTGCGCCACACGTTCTGCCAATTCTTTATTAGAAGAAAGGGCAAACAGCTTTAAATCAGAAAAAGACATGATTTCCTCCGGTATATATGTATCGCTTGTGCTTTTCACAAGATTTTTCCATCTACCATTGTAGCGCTTTTTGCACTATTTTTCAATCAAAAATAAAAGAAGGGCACCATATTTGTACCCTTGCGTCATTCTTTAGAAAAATATTTTAGTTCATCAACTCATTGTGCTTCTCAACAAAGCGATAAGCCTGATAAAAACCATAGAGAGTAACAGCCGTAACCACTGGAATCGCTAGTGGCAACTCTGTCTCCAACTCCACAAAAGGAGAGTTAAACAAGAAGTGAGTTCCCAAGGCTAAACCTAGGAAAATAAGCCCCTCTTTCTTGCCAACCTTCTGCCCTTTATAGGCTCTGTAAAGCAAGTAAACACCTACTACAGCTAGACCTGAAAAAGTCCAGTGAGAGGCAATTCCTGAGATGATACGCTCTAAAATTCTCGAAATAGTAAAGTCAAAGCCCTCTGGCAAATCTGTACGAATATAGCCAATATCCTCAATCATTTGGAATCCCAAACCAGAAGCAATCCCTAGTAAAAACAAAGATTTTAATTTTCGCACAGGAATCAAAGCTAAAACAAAAACAAGTGGCAATAATTTCAAGGGTTCTTCTACCAAAGGAGCCACAATAGCACTTTCAAAGGCATTTAAAAATGCACTATCTGGGAAAAGAACCCCCAGTAAATCATGGATGTAGGTATTAGCAAAGCTAGAAAGCCAGCCTGAAAGGAACATCCCACCCAATAAAGACAAGATCAAGGCGTTCTTTTGCAATTCCCATTTTTTCCCAATACGGAAAAGAAAATAAAGAGCCGGAATCATGTAAAAGAGAGCTAGAAAGATAGAAACTCCCATTAGTCCATATTCCGCACCTGACATCGAACCGTCCGTATAGTAGATAGTTTCATACTGCAAACCAATACATAGCAATAAGATAAAAATAAATAAAATACTGTTTTTCTTCATACACTTTCTTTCTAAATGAATTTTTTACAATTCTACGACTGTCATCCTTCCTGTATCCACATCGTAAATAGCACCAGAGATAATGACATCGTCTGGTATTAGGGGAGACTCGATAAGGAGTTGCATATCCTCGCGTACACTCTCCTCTATATCTTGGAAGGGCAAGAAGTCCTGATCTGACACATCGACACCTAGTTCCTCTTTCAGATACTCCTGAAAAGGACCATTTTCAAAAGTCTGAGCACCACAGTCTGTATGGTGCAACACCACAATCTCTCTTGTCCCCATCTGTTGCTGGGAAATAACTAGCGAACGAATCATGTCCTCAGTCACTCGACCACCTGCATTCCGCAAGATATGAGCATCCCCAAGTGCCAATCCCAAAGCTTGCGCAACGTGCAGACGAGAGTCCATACAGGTCACAATAGCCACTCTTGTTTTGGGTTTAAGTGGCAGATTTAACTGCCCATGTAGGGCAACATAAGCCTGATTGGCTTGCATAAACTGTTCAAAATACGACACGATTCCCTCCTCGAAAATTTGATAGTCAAATATTTCTCCTATCTTATCATTTTTAAGAGGATTTGTCACGGATTATGCAAAGACCATTTTCAAAACTTCCTGAATCGTTGTCACCCCAATGACCTGTATTTCCTTAGGCGGAGTGATTCCTGTCAAGGAATTCTTAGGCACATAGATTTTTGTAAATCCAAGTTTAGCAGCTTCATTGATGCGTTGCTCGATACGATTCACGCGCCGAATTTCTCCTGTCAAGCCCAGTTCTCCCACAAAACATTCCTGAGGGTTGGTTGGCTTGTCTTTATAGCTCGAAGCAATGGCAACTGCAACAGCTAAGTCAATGGCAGGTTCATCCAATTTTACACCACCAGCAGATTTGAGATAAGCATCCTGATTTTGCAAGAGAAGACCTGCCCGTTTTTCCAAAACAGCCATAATCAAGCTAGCACGATTAAAATCAAGGCCTGTCGTCGTACGCTTGGCATTTCCAAACATGGTCGGTGTTACCAAAGCCTGAACCTCCGCCAAAATAGGACGCGTCCCTTCCATGGTCACAACGATTGACGAACCAGTCGCCCCATCCAAACGCTCTTCTAGGAAAACTTGACTCGGATTGAGGACTTCAACCAAGCCACCCGACTGCATCTCAAAAATCCCAATCTCATTGGTGGAGCCAAACCGGTTTTTAACCGCTCTCAAGATACGAAAGGTATGGTGACGCTCCCCTTCAAAGTAAAGCACCGTATCCACCATATGCTCCAACATACGAGGACCAGCCAAGGTTCCTTCCTTGGTCACATGCCCTACGATAAAGATGGCAATGTTATTGGTCTTGGCCAGTTGCATAAGTTCAGCCGTCACCTCACGCACTTGAGAAACAGATCCCTGCACCCCTGAAATCTCAGGAGACATAATAGTCTGAATGGAGTCAATAATGAGGAAGTCTGGTTGGATGCGCTCCACCTCAGCTCGAACACTCTGCATATTGGTCTCTGCATAGAGATAAAACTCGCTATCAATATCCCCCAAGCGCTCTGCTCGTAGCTTAATCTGCTGGGCAGACTCCTCCCCACTGACATAGAGAACAGTTCCCACTTGAGACAACTGGGTTGAAACTTGTAGGAGAAGGGTTGATTTCCCGATTCCTGGATCCCCACCGATAAGGACGAGACTTCCTGGTACCACTCCGCCTCCAAGCACACGATTAAATTCCTCCATCTCGGTCTTGGTCCGATTGACATTGATAGACGTTACTTCAGCCAGTTTCATGGGCTTGGTTTTTTCACCTGTCAAGGACACACGCGCATTCTTAACCTCGACAACCTCGATCTCTTCTACAAAAGAAGACCAAGCTCCACAGTTTGGACAGCGTCCTAAATACTTAGGTGAATTATATTCACAATTTTGACACACAAATGTAGCTTTTTTCTTTGCGATGATTCTAATCCTCTCATTTTAAAATCTCTTATTAATTTTTCACATCAATAACTATCTCTTTTCAGCACAGTCAGTCCACCGTCATCCGCATGGACATAATACTGACCATCAGGGCTAAATCCAAAAATATAGGGTAAATAACCTTTATAAATTTGAGTCCTAGTTTCTTTGTTCTCTTCCCAATAAATGGTTAAAATTGGATATTCTTCAGATTGGTCTTTATCCATTGTCACTCTGATGTCTCTGCCATTATCCAAAGGGAGATTTCCACCATATTGACCAGCGATAGGGATAGGTGAATCATAGCCCTCGCACATGGCTACTAACTCTATCTCATCGTAATCTCCGTCTATCGGTGTTACTTGCCCATTTTCGCTGTCAATGATTGACATGTAGTCTGAAGAAATACACAGAATTTTATGATAGGCATCAGGGAGAAATGCTAGGTAAAGAAATCCTCCAATACTAATCTCAAAAATCTTCTTATACCCTCGACAATTCTCGGCGGTAAAAGCTTGAAAATCCTTATAGCTCATTACATTGTACTTCTTTCTATATCTCTATCTCACACTCAATCACTTGGCAAAAATCAATCTTCTCGTCTGGTACAAATTGGCGCATCAGCATTCGATGGGCTACAACTACCACAGTTTGATGTTCCTTATACTTAGCCATGCATTCTAGAAAACGAGTCTTCATCTCTACAGCTGTCTCATATTGAACAGGAGAATTTGGGAGCAACTCCCCATTATTTTCTAAAAATAGTCTTCTAGCTTCTTCAAATCTATCTATGCCACTTTCATAGACCTGCCATTCATGCAATAATGGCTCCACTCTCAAAGGAAGCCAAGTAGCACAAGATACATAAGAAGCCGTTTCTAATGCTCGCGTCACTGCAGAAGACACCAGTATATCAGCTGAGCCAAACAAAGGATTTTTGCAAAGTTCCTGAGCTTGTTGTCTTCCTTTCTCAGATAAGGGTGCCAAATCTATCCCGAATCCAGTATAGGAACGCTCCTCTAACTCACGGTAATTTGGCTCTCCGTGACGGATAAAAATAATTTTCATATTAAGATCCCCATAAAACTATCCAATCTTGATTCCGCAATCTTGCCACTGCTTCAGTGTTTTAGAGAATTTCTTCTGGTTGGCAACTCCGACAGCAGACAAATCGACAGAAACCTGATAATTCTCCTTGGTAGCTGCCAAAACGGAAGCCTTAACACAGCCATTGCCATCTACCACTATAAACTCTATGCTTTTAGCACCGTTTTCCTCTAAAAAATCTTTTAAATCTGGATTAGTAAAGCAAGAAGTCCGACGCTTCTCAAAGATACGAGAAGAGACAAGCAGCAAGCCGGTCGCAAATTTCTTCTTTCTGTCTTTTCTCACCTGTCAAGGACACACGCGCATTCTTTACCTCGGCAACCTCAACCTCTTCTACAAAGGAAGACCAAGACCCACAGTTAGGACAACGTCCCAGATATTTAGGGGAATTATAGCCACAATTTTGACATACAAATGTCGCTTTTTTCTTTGCGATAATAAACCTCTTTCTATATCTCTATCTCACACTCAATTACTTGGCAAAAATCAATCTTCTCATTTGGCACAAACTGGCGCATGAGCATGTTGTGAGTTACCACTATCACGGTCTGGTAATCTCGATACTTAGCCATACATTCTAGAAAACGAGACTTCATCTTCACAGCTGTCTCATATTGAATAGGACTATTAGGAAGTAACTCCCCATTATTTTCTAGAAATATAGCACGAGCTTTTTCAAAATTATCTGTGCCACTTTCATAGACCTGCCACTCATGCAATAATGGTTCCACTCTCAAAGGAAGTCCAGTAACACAAGCCACATAAGAAACCGTTTCTAAAGCTCTTGTGACTGCAGAAGATACGATTATTTCAGCTGAAGGGAGTAAAGGATTGGTGCTCAATTTCTGGACTTGCTGCCGTCCCTTATCAGACAAGGGTGCCAAATCTATCCCAAATCCCGTATAAGAACGCTCCTCTAACTCACGATAATCTGGCTCCCCGTGACGCACAAAGATAATCTTCATCCTAGTGCCCTGTCGATCCAAATCCACCAGTTCGAACGCCATCAGCCATATCTCCATCTGCAATTAAGAAAGGAGCAAAGACAGCCTGGACAACACGTTCTCCAACTTCAAGAACAACCTCTTGGTCTGTGATATTCTTCATCTGAGCAAAAATATGCCCTTCATTCCCAGGATTGCCATAATAATCCCCATCAATGACCCCAACTGAATTAATTAAAACCAAGCCCTTCTTACGAGGGTTTGAAGAACGATCATAAAGGTAAAGAACCTCAGTCGGTTGCATATAAGCCTTAACCCCTGTCGGAACCAAGACAATCTCTCCTGGCGCAATAACCGTACGTACAGCAACCTTTAAATCGTAACCAGCCGCATGCGCTGTCTCACGCTTGGGCAATAAATTTTTATCTGTAAAAGTCGAAACCAATTCAAAACCACGAATTTTCATCATCTTCTCTTTTCTATTATCATTTATTCTAGATTATTCTATCTTATTTATTCGGAAAAAGCACGAAAAAAAGAGCACACAATTCAAATCGCTTAGGGCTGCTGGATTCCTCCCCTGACCCGCTTCACGCAGAACTGTTGCTCCACTATTTATTATATCACATTCCTATTCATTTTAAAAGCAAAATTATTTTTTCCGTCTATTTCTAAAAAAATCCTGCATAATAGCTGCGCATTCATCTTCCAAAATTCCCGTTTCAACCTCCACACGATGATTGAGACGCTCATCTGTCAAGATATCGTACAAACTCCCAGCAGCGCCAAATTTCTGGTTTTTAGCCCCATAGACCACGTTGGGAATACGGGCGAGTCCAATCGCCCCACTACACATGACACAAGGCTCAATGGTCACAAAAAGCGTGCAATCCAGCAAGCGCCAGCTTTCCTCACTCATGTTCGCATTCTCTATAGCCATAATCTCCGCATGCATAACCGCTCGTTGCAGTTCCTCACGCGCATTATGCCCACGGCCAATGATTTCTCCGGCCTTGACAATCACACAACCAATTGGAATTTCATCGTGTTCAAGAGCAATCTCAGCCTCTCTCAAAGCCTCCCTCATAAAGCCTTCTTTTTCTTCAACTGTATAATTCATCAATTTCCCTTTTCCTACTTGTCAGTTTTATTATTATATCATGAATCCCAACACAAAAAAAGCCACCGAATGCGGTGACTTTATAGGGAGATTATTATGAAAAAGAA
>ERZ773045.1607-NODE-1607-length-9919-cov-6.020783_pt1 | contig 9919 bp, 11 predicted proteins | sample MGYA00580635_ERZ773045 | MGnify/ENA primary metagenome ERZ773045 (study PRJEB29015, sample SAMEA2738115) | human oral metagenome | biome: human oral; feature: human-associated habitat; material: saliva | place: China | collected 2261 ...
CGGAGTATAAGACATATTGTGTCTGCCCTGAACAATCTCGCCCTGTCATGACAGCGAACCATCCTATCTAAGGTACGGATCAAAGGCTTGTAGGTAAAATTGTGTGTCTGCTACCGGGTACTTTGCCCTGTCACCACAACGGATACAGCCTTGAATAACCACTCAATTAGTGGTTAACTCCGGTACAACACCCAAGAATGGGCCTCAAAACCTCCGCTACCGATGCCCTACCTCTGACGGACCTCTGAAGAAAAACGGTACCACCAGCGCAGGAAAACCCGATAACGATGCACCAACTGCGGGGTCTCAACAACCATTCAACACCTCAAATTCACCCAACGGAATTAGCTATGCTTTTATCGCCTGGAATACCAGCATTAGCTTTCAACACGCAAAGCCCCGTGCCAATTCCAGCTGTATATGTAAGCCGGTACTGGGACGTCATGTATTCATACTCCCGTTCACCCCTGTTACGAAGTACAGCTCGACGGGATCTACTTTGGTGCAGATTATGGCATATGTCGCCATAGCCGCGTCGTTCTTATATCGTCTATGCAGACAGGAAATTGGGTTACGGAATAGAATGTGTGCCTGTTCTAATGTTCCTAACCTGAACTGTGGGCCGTATTCTGAAGCTCTTACACCGTATCCCTTACCCACTAAAACCCTGAGCAAGACGGAAGTGTAGAGCATGATTACTCGAACAGCTATAGCGGTTCTGGAGGTTTTGACGGTGCCGATACTCTGCTAGAAGCTCGCTGAGGAACACTGCTTGCGGCGTGTGTAGCCATAAAGTACTGCGAGGCTTGTCCACTAGCAGGGTGCTCGTTAAGAAGAACAGCTGGATCACAACGTAGATAACTGCTAAGTGCACAGGGGAGTGAATACAGGATAAAGGGATAGGCGATGTCCCAAGGCGCCCGTGATAAGGCTCGTCAAATTGTGGCTAAGCAAGTAAGATACTGTCAGCATGAGACATTGACATCGCCGATGAAACTAAGCTGATTGTAGTAGAGCCATCGCATGCTAGTATCCCCTGGAATCTTAGGGTGAAACTAATTGGTTAAAAGCTGTTTTAGTAAATATGGGGTTTATTGCTAGCCTCGACTTCTGACTCGGTCTGCGGTCGAAGCTGTCCTACGATCTTTCCTTGGTAACGCAGTCTTGCAGTATGAGGGTCTTATCCGTGGAACTTATGAGCTATAAACGGGGGTCTCTGGAAAGGTATGGTTCACATACATACATGTCACCCGGAGAATAGGGGAACGAGGCAATTTATAAGGCACCAAGTCTGCTTTTGCTCATACCGCTAGGTTTATCCTGAGATGCTATCCCGCAGAATAACGAGTCTTATAATGGTACGCGCGGCTTATAGCCAGCGCAGGTGACTGTGGTTGCCCCGTAAAATAAGCTGTGAGCGTGAGAACGCGACACAAAGTGTAGAAAACCTGGCCATGACTGGCAGCTACCAACAACCTTCGGTAGGCTAGAACGGGTTAGCGGTAGGCGCATCCACCGCGTCGATCACAAGATAAAGGAGCAGGCAATGTCCCAGGACGCCCGCGAGAAGGCCCGCCAAATTGCGGCTAAACAATCAAAGCGTGGCAATGTAGCGACGAACCGTCGATGGATACAACTTACCGTACTCGGCGTAGTCGTTGTTATTGTTTTCGTTATTGGTTTTGTTTATATCAACGGTCAGAACAATAAAGTACCCGAATCGGGTCCTGTGCCTGCGAGTTCGAATGAGTACGGCGGAATTGTGCTGACTAAGGACGGAATCGTCCAAAACTCCTCAACACGAGACACCCGTAACTATAAGGAACTAGGGGACTCTAACGCCTCCTACACTCCCTCGGTGAACGGTACCCCGCAGGCGGGCAAGAAACTGCCGCTCGGCGTTCAGTCGGCAGATGAAGCCTCTAAGAACGGTAAACCGGTGCGCGTGACGATCTTCCAGGACTACAATTGCGTGCACTGCCATGAGTTCGAGGATCAGTACGGCGAGGAACTGAAGAAACAGGTTCAAGAGGGCAACATCGAACTCGAAATCCGTAACCTGACCTTCCTCGATCAGAATTCGCCCACCCAGTACTCGGCACGTACCGCTAATGCCGCATACGCCGTTGCTAACCAGGTGAGTGCAGATAAATTCTTGGACTTCCAGAAAGAACTGTTTAGTCACCAGGGAACCGGCGACCTGAACAACCAGCAGATCGCCGATATAGCATCTAAATACGGTGCAAATATCGGTTCGGATATGAACGATAACAAGTGGCGTTCTCTTGTGGATGTCGTGACCGCAGAATCCTCGAAGAACGACATTGGGGGCACCCCGACCGTTTTTGTGGACGGTGAACAATACACCAGCAATGACTTCACTGGCTTCCTGCAGGGGAAGATCGACGCCAAGAAGAATAACAATAACCCGCAGCAGTAATATAAAAGGATTTGCCCACAAGCGCTAAGCCTGCGGGCGAATCCTTTTTCTATCGTGCTTTAGCCTCAAAGGATACTGACACAATAGTCTAAGATTCCAATGCATGATTCTGCATGAGAGGGCATCTCTGTTAAGGTTCATCGACCGTCTAACATTTTCTGAGCCGTATGAACATAGTTCGAAATCTAAAAGACTCAAAAAGTATAGTGATACGGGAAAATAGCGTTTAAGTAGACACATATAAAAACAGTGAACACGATAAACTTTTATAACATCCACTTTTGAATTAGCATCCCTGTGCGTTTGCTGTACACTAGAAGACGTTGCCTCCTTAGCTCAGCTGGCCAGAGCATCGGTCTTGTAAACCGAGGGTCACCGGTTCGAATCCGGTAGGGGGCTCCACGAAAGTCCTGATTCATGCGTTACGCAGCTGATGCGTTGAATCGGGACTTTCCCCTTACAGGTCGTTAGCATTATATGAGACCACACACCGATTTACAGAGCAGCACAGGACACGCGATATTATGGCAGCAGGTCAACCCGCAATGCATCAGCAAGCGGCGCAAACCCCGACTGTATCATCACCCTCAAACTCTTACCCCCTCGAAAACTTTATTGAAACTCGGGGATTCCGCCCCGAAATTCAGGGTCTGCGTGCATTCGCAGTACTCCTGGTAGTGCTATACCATGTCTGGTTTGGTAGGGTATCCGGCGGCGTGGACGTCTTTCTATTCATCTCGGCGTTCCTGCTCTCACTCTCGAATATGCGCAAAATCAACGAGGGCAGGCCGCTTAACCTCTTCACATACTGGCTACACGTGTTCCAACGCTTGCTTCCGGTAGCGACCGTAACCATTGCGGGAACGACCATCGCATCATTTTTTATCCTACCGCCAAGCCGCTGGGCCGATATGCTCGCGGATGCGAAGGGATCCCTCTTCTATTACCAGAACTGGCATCTTGCTTTTAACTCGGTAGATTACTATGCGCAAAACGCAGCATCGAAAACCCCGTTCCAGCACTTCTGGTCGCTGTCTATTCAGGGACAGATTTTTATTCTGTGGCCGTTGCTCTTCGCGCTGGTCGCATACCTTGTGCATCGTTTCCGCTGGAATCTGTTCACGACAACCATTTTGGTTTTCGACACGGTCTTTGTGGCATCTTTGACGTTTTCGATTATCGAAACTGAGACGAACCAGGGGTTTGCGTACTTCGATACCCGCACCCGTCTCTGGGAGTTTGCTGTCGGGACGCTGCTCGCCATGGTAACCCTCAAATGGAAGGCCCCTGAGAAGGCGCGCGTCATCATGGGGTGGATCGGCGTTTTTGGGCTTGTGACCTGTGGCGCCTTCCTGCCCGTGCAGCGCTCCTTTCCCGGATTCTTAGCGCTGTATCCAGTAGTTTCAGGTGCTCTCGTCATTATGGCGGGCCGTACCAACAGTCGGTGGGGTGTAGACCGCTGGCTGGTCTCTAAACCTCTGCAGAGTCTCGGCAATATCTCCTACGCCCTGTACCTGGTGCACTGGCCCATCCTTATCCTGTACAGCACTGCTGTAGAGAAACCCCACGTGAACTTTCTCGAAGGAACCGCCATTATTGCGGTATCTATTGGCTTAGCCTGGGTTCTGATCCAGTTCGTGGAGAAACCGCTGCGTTACCGTAAAGACCCTTTCATTCCCTGGCTGATGAAAATACTGCGGTTTAAGAGGGTTTTCGCGGTCAAAACATGGGCCGATCAGCTTGCCTTCCTGGCCGCAACCTTTTTACTGGCAGGAATACCTCTTGCCGGTGCGCAGGCGTGGGTAAACTACTCCAATACTCAGGCGAGTATTCAGGCAGAAACGCAGACCCAGACTGCAACCGATAATCACCTAGGTGCTCGCGCCATCGGCACCGATCAGGCGCTCATGCACGACGACCCGATCCCTAATGGTGATTTGAAGAATCAATACGAGATGTTGAGTGACGGCAAATGCGAAGGCAATTTTGCCCTCTCTCATGACTCACTCAAGAAGTACTGCTCTTCGCAGAAGAACGGAACAGATGATTCGCCGCTTATGATGGTCGTCGGTAACTCCCACGCGGAACAGGCAATGGCCATGTTCAAACCCGTTGCCGAGCAGTCCAAAGTTAATATGCAGTCGATCCTCTTGGGCGGATGCCAGTATCCGCAGCAAGATGCATCATCTTCGAACGAATGTGCCGAGTTTAACCGGGACGTCACCGAAGAAATTCTGCAGCGTAAGCCGCAGACCGTGGTGATTATCGCAACCATCGCGGAGGCGCGGTCTAATGAGGAGCGCATCGACCCGGCCTTGGAGGAAACGGTCAAGAAATTCACGGACGCCGGAATACAGGTGGTCGGTGTGCGCGATAACCCGCGGTACGACTACAACGTATACGAATGCGCACAGAAGGCGGGAGACGACCTGGAATCCTGCGCGCGCCCGGTCTCTGAGAAACTGGCTGAAAAGAACCCCGCCCAAGAGGTCTTTGACAAATACAAGGATAAGGGCGCGGTGCTGGTAGATATGACTGACCTGTACTGCCCGGAAGGAATGTGTCAACCGGTTGTCGGGAACGTCTACGTGTACATAGACGAGAACCATGTGAGCAAGGCATACGGGCGTACTATGGCGAAAACTATGCTTGAGCGCGCCGCCAAGGGTGGCTGGATACCCACTGGCATGCTCTCGCTCTAAACACGTGCCAAGAATATACGATGCCGTGTCTTCTTACCGGAAGGCACGGCATCGGTACGTCCGGAGTCTTGAGCCTCGGTGAACGGCAGCCGTAAACCTAGTCCGGCATATAAAATTTCTGTAGGCATTTTTATGGCGTCTTCAGTACCCTCATACTTATCTGGTTGCTCGTGCAGAAACGAAAGGAAGGTAAATCATGAAAACCGTAACTGAGCGTACTCTGCGCGTAGACAACGTGAGCCTAGGATACGGCGCACAGCCTATCGTCAAAGACCTGAGCTTAGAATTCCCGCAGGGCAAGGTCACCGCCATTATCGGCCCCAACGGATGCGGTAAATCCACGCTTCTGCGGGGTGTTTCGCGACTCTTGCATCCCCTTGACGGCGAGTTTTTGCTCGATGGTAAGCCTACGCATCAGTACTCCATGAAGGGGTTCGCACGCATGGTCGGGCTTATGCCGCAGCATCCTATTGCGCCTGAAGGCATTACCGTTGCCGATTTGGTTTCGCGGGGGCGCTACCCCTATCAAGGGCTTTTCAAACGTAATAGTGCCGAAGATGATGAGGCGGTAGCCTGGGCCCTAGAGGCCACCGATACGATGTCGCTCGCCGAACGCCAAGTAACCGAGCTTTCCGGCGGTCAGCGCCAGCGTGTGTGGATCGCGATGGCGCTTGCGCAGGAGACCGATATTCTGCTGTTGGATGAGCCGACCACGTACCTTGACCTGGCACATCAGGTGGAGCTGCTGGATTTACTGGCGGACCTGAACGAAGAACGCGGCACCACCATGATTATGGTGCTGCACGAGCTGAATCTCGCCGCTCGCGTTGCAGACTATCTGATCGCCATGAAGGACGGGCAGATCGTCAGTCGCGGATCTGCTCACGAGGTGCTGACCTCCAGAAATCTTAACGATATTTTTGGGCTCAAGGCCGAGGTTGCCGATCCGTTTAGTGACGGGAGCGTGGTGGTGGTGCCGCATCATCGGTCTGCGCACGCTTCGCAGAAGATACTGGACGACGTGAACCCGTGAAATAAGACTTCATAAAACAGGAGCGAGAAACCCGAACAAAACGCGGTTACGGTATGTTTGAGTTTGCTGCACGATTGGTTTGCCCTGCCTGAAACCGCACGCAGCTGGATGTCTGCGGTCGATACCTAAGACAGACATATTATTCATGGGATACTGGCGGGTAGATAAAACCAAAAGTTAGGAAGTACCTACCATGCTCAAACTCGATAAAAATGCCAGACTGCACGGCGAACCTGTGCGTTATGTGGCAATGGGCGACTCGTTTACCGAAGGCGTGGGTGATGTCGATACCGACCGTCCCAACCAGGTGCGCGGCTGGGCAGATCGCGTTGCGGAAACTATCGGCTCAGTCGATGCTCAGGCGCAGTACGCTAACCTGGCGATCCGTGGGCTTTTGATGCACCAGATTGTCGATCAGCAACTGGAGGCAGCCTTAGAACTGAGACCGAACCTCGTTAGCTTCTACGGCGGCGGCAACGATATTATTAGCCTAAACGTGAATATAGATGAGATTATCTCGCACGCAGAGCGAGCCTTTGCGGCTCTGCGCGCGGAAGGAATCGAGGTTCTGACGATTACGGGCCTGGACGTGAAGGGAGAGGGACCCTTTGCTCGGACCCGCCCGCGTACCGCCCTGTATAACGAGCTTCTGCGTACGGTGGCGGATGAATACGGTGTGCACATTATCGATTACTGGCGTATGGACGATTTTCTGGACTGGCGGCTGTGGGCTGACGACCGCCTGCATATGAATGAGTTGGGGCATCAGCGCTTCGCATACCATGTGCTGACGCAGCTTGGGCTGGGGCATCTGGCGCAGGATGTGGACCTTATCGCCGGTGAAGAAGAGCCCCCGCCGCTGCGTGAGAGAGTTGCCGAAAGTGCGTATTGGGTAAGAACGCATGCTCTGCCTTGGATGGGCCGGCAGCTGACTGGGCGCAGTTTGGGGGATGGACTAAGCGCGAGGTACCCGAATTTGGTTCCTGCCGCTGGTCTTGGCGAGCCGGTAGAACTCGAAGAATAACCTGCCGTATGCCGTAAAATACGGGTTTCTACGAGTTAAGATGTTAATCTCACATTTAAAATTTCAACGATGTAATTAGACGTTTGTCACATGGATATCGACAAGGGATGAAAACTTCGTCATGAACTACCTTAAACTCCCTTGTGACTTGAGGAAACAGCGAGAACTGGTAGAATAAGCGGGTAACTCTATCGCGACCTTTCGGCGTGCCCGGAAGAAGTCTGTATCAAATGGTTACCCCTCAAAATCCAAAAAATCCTTGGTTTTTAAGGGGATTTTCTGGCGTGCAGGCTTGCGTGAGTTGCTGGATTTACCTAGAATTTAACGCTGTTCGTAGTGGTGGAAACGCCTCTCGACACTAAATTATGCTTCACCGTTTTTCCCGCGGCGGGGATTGACATCTGGATCTCACCCAGATGCCGGTCTCAAACACTCTAGCCCGGCGAATAACCCGGTGCTTCTACATTGGTGACGGGACGTACGAGTAACATCGACTGCGCATCCGTCAGAAAAGTCAATCAATAAGGAGTGAAACATGGCAGCAGTCTGCCAGGTGACCGGAGCTGTTCCCGGCTTTGGACACAGCATTTCGCACTCGCATCGTCGCAACAAGCGTCGATTCGACCCGAACGTTCAGAAGAAGACCTACTGGGTTCCTTCGCTGCGTCGTAAGGTAACCCTGAACGTGTCCGCTAAGGGCATCAAGGTTATCGATGCTCGTGGCATCGATGCCGTTGTTGCAGAAATCATCGCACGCGGGGAGAAGATCTAGTAAATGGCATCCAAGGCTAAGGACCTGCGTCCTATTATCAAACTCAAGTCCACTGCAGGCACCGGGTACACCTATGTAACCCGTAAGAATCGCCGCAATAATCCTGACCGTATGGTGCTAAAGAAGTACGATCCCGTGGTTCGCAAGCACGTTGACTTCCGAGAGGAGCGCTAAGAATGGCTAAGAAGTCAAAGATCGCTCGTAACGAGCAGCGCAAGGTCATCGTAGCTCGCTACGACGAGAAGCGTCGAGAACTGAAGAAGACGCTGGTGAACGAGAACGCTACCCCCGAGGAGCGCGAAGCAGCACGTGTAGCTTTGCAGAAGCTACCCCGCAACGCATCTCCCGTCCGCGTTCGCAACCGTGACCAGATCGACGGTCGTCCGCGCGGTACCTTCCAGAAGTTTGGTATCTCCCGCGTACGCTTCCGCGAGATGGCACACCGTGGCGAATTGCCCGGTATTACTAAGTCAAGCTGGTAATTTCTGGTATTTTGTACCTAGGCGAGTTATTTTTCCTCGTGAAAAGCAGCTCGACTTAGTCTGAAAAAGATAAGTCTCAGGAAGGGGCACCCCAAATGGCTAAGAACCGTACCGAACTTGTTGCAGAGGTAGCAGAGAAGTCTGGCAAGAGCCAGGCAACCGTGAACGCAGTGCTCGACGCAGTGTTCCAGGCTTTCGAGACCTCCGTCTCTAAGGGCGAGAAGATCACCATCCCCGGCTGGTTGGCTATCGAGCGTACCGACCGTGCAGCTCGTACCGGTCGCAACCCGCAGACCGGTGAAACCATCCAGATTCCCGCTGGTCACGGTGTGAAGCTGACCGCAGGCTCCAAGCTGAAGGCAGCAGTCGCTACCAAGAAGAAGGCCACCAAGGCCACCTCCAAGAAGAAGAAGTAACTTCTTGAGACTTCTAGGACCTGATAGGGGCTCCCACCACACGGTGGGAGCCCCTATGTTTATGGTTTGTTTTCTCTGTCTGAGAGCTTCTGTCTCGTGATAACGCCCGATACCAAACTCCGTTTGAAAAGGTTGTCAAGACGGGATAGACTACCGGGGACGGAATTTTATTCTTCTAAGAACTTCACGTCGATCTTACGCATCGCAACATTACGCTGTAATGCCTTTCGTCCCAAGAAAAGCGGGCAACACCTTGTCACCTAAAAGTCTCAATCAGGTTAGCTAAAATAGTAGTAAGTAATGTTGCAGCCTGAAAATATATCCTGTTATGACACAGAAACACTCAGAAAGACATACCGTGACCATCGTACCGAGAAAGTATAGCGCTCTTCCGTTAGCCCTTGCAGGGCTTGGTCTGTTGAGTGCGTGTGTATCCTCCGAACCTCAGGATCCGGTGACTCCCGCCGTGGTGACAGTGACTGCATCCCCCTCAACACATGGTACGGCTGCGGAACCTTCATCTTCGGCAACCTCTAACCCCTCGGCAGATCCCGCCCATGCCCCCGCCGCGACCCAGGGTAATGGGGGAGGAAATACCTCCGGCGGCTCGGTGAATGGTGATACTAATCAGAATCAGCCCGGACCCGGAGGGAACAATACGCCCGCGCAACGTAACAATGGTGGATCTCCAACCGAACCCAAGGTGAATGTGAATGGTTCCTGGACCCACACGAACTCCGAAGGCGATAAAATCACCGTTGAGACGAGCGGCGCGTGGGAGGTTATCAAGAGCGACGGCGAGGTCATTAGAGTGAGCGCAAGCGGCGCATGGACCCAGACCGACCATGACGGCGAGGTTATTACGGTTAACGCCGATGGTTCGTGGTCAGTCTCCGAGAATGGCATTGTTGAGGATGAAGAAGACCGGCCTGAAATCCCTGCAATTCCTGGAAAACCCAATAATCCGGAGGCGGCAACTCCGGTAGCCCCTGCAGCTCCGCGTTAAGACGCGGTTCTGTGCGGAAAACTGGTATACACAATATATAACTA